>SXGQ01772373.1_pt1 | contig 14678 bp, 14 predicted proteins | sample 3178371 | NCBI WGS metagenome assembly SXGQ01 (sample SAMN11356859, study PRJNA531348) | freshwater metagenome | isolation source: freshwater sample F1-20 | place: China: Fuxian Lake, Yuxi | collected 2017-12-25
GCTCGCGCACGTTGCCCGGCCACGAGTACGCGGCCAGCACGGGCACCAGGTCGCGGGGCAGCCCCGGCGCCTCTACGCCCAGGCGTTTGGCGTGCAGGCGAAGGAAGTGCTCGGCCAGGGGCGGCACGTCCTCGGGGCGCGTGCGCAGGGGGGGAACGTGGATCTGCACGACGTTGATGCGATAAAACAGGTCCTCGCGAAACCGGCCTTCCCGCACCTCGTCCACCAGGTCGCGGGCCGTTGCCGCCAGCACCCGCACGTCCACGGCCCGCTCGCCCGTGCCGCCCACCCGGCGAATGGTGCGCTCCTGAAGGACCCGCAGCAGCTTGACCTGCATGTCCAGGGGCAAGTCGCCTATCTCGTCGAGGAAGATGGTGCCACCGTGGGCCTGTTCGAAACGGCCTACGCGGTCGACCACGGCACCGGTGAAGGCCCCCTTGCGGTGCCCGAACAACTCGCTTTCGATCAACTCCCGCGGAATGGCGCCGCAATTGATGGCCACGAAGCGTCCGAGCCGACGCTCTGAAGCCTCGTGCAGGGCGCGGGCGATAAGCTCCTTGCCGGTGCCGCTTTCCCCGGTGATCAACACGGTGGCCTGTGACCGCGCTACGGTGCAAATCAGTCGGCGCAGGGCCCCCATGGTGGGGCCACTGCCGATCAATTGGGGGGCGGTTATTGACACAAAGGACGCGTTGTTCGTAACTAGTGCTCGAATTTACCTACGAATTGTCTCAAGTCAACCGAACGCGATTCCAAGCAACACAAGGGAAATCCCTTATGGTCATGGCGCTTGACTTCGATGGGCGGCAGGACTTCAGCGGTTCAAGAAAGGCCCGTTCAGGTCGATTCAAAGGGGGAGGCAGCGGTTTGCAGCATGCGGGCGCGCAGCCAACCATCAACAGGAGAATCGCAATGAGCAAGGGATGGCGCATCGTCACTGGAGCAGCATGGGCGGCCGCCGTGGTGGCCCTGTCGGGTTGCGCGGGCCCGGGACAGCTGGTGACCCTGCGGGCACCCTGGCTGGTTTCCACGCCAGACCAAACCTTGGATGCCGGTGAAGCCGGGCGTGCCAGCGGCCCGGCTAGCTTGATTTCGCCGATCGTAGAAAAGCGTGAAACCATCACGGCCACCGGCTATGCGGTGATTGCTGTGCAGAACCATCGCAATCCGGCTCAGCAGCGCCTCTTAGCCATTCGGGCCTCTAAGCTCGACGCCTACCGTTCCCTGGCCGAGCAGGTATACGGGCAGTACTTGGATGCCACCACCACCGTGGCCGACATGACCGTGCTCAGCGACACCTTCCGCGCACGCGTGGAGGGCGTCATCCACGGTGCCTCGGTCGTGAGCATCACACCCGTTGGCGAGGACACTTATGAAACCACCCTGTCTTTGGACCGTGCGGTAGTGCGTGACCTGCGCGCCCTGTACCTGACCCAAGTAGCCTCGCGCAAGCGCTGAACAGGTGACTGCCATGCGACGCGCCCTTTTGATTTTGGTGGCCTGCGCGTTGAGCGGCGCGGCTTGGGCCCAAGCGCCCCGGTCTCCTGCCGAAGCGCAACTGCAGGCCATTCGTGACGCCCTGATTGAGAAGGCCATGGGAGCCAACACCCGCGTGAGCGCCACTTCTTGGGTCAATGAGCGCGGCGAGTTGATGGAGGCCAGCCAGTTCCGCACCGATATGCAGGTGCGCGGTGTGCGGGTGTTGGAGTACATGGGGGAGCAGGACCCCAAGGCGGTGGTCGATGTGGCGTCGGCCAGTAAGGCCGACCCCCGAGCAGCGCAACCGGTGTGCCGCGATCCGGCATCCAACGAACTGTGGCGCCATCCGATAGCCCTGCGCGTGCATGAACAGCCCTCTGTTGACCCTCATGTGGGCCTGCTCACCGCGCAAGCCGCGCGCTGGGTGGAAGCGTCCCTGCGGGCGCAGGCTCAAGCTGAGGGCGCGGTGCTGGACACGGCGCAGTCGGCGCCGGCACTCAACCGATACGAAGAAGCTTTGTGGTCGGCACCTCAGCCGCGGTCGCCTCTGACACTGCAGGTGCGGGTGCGGGTGGTGCCCGGTTGGGACGCAGCGGTGGCCGGTGCACGCCGCGTGCAGTGGGAATCACGCGCACGTGAATGGATGGGCTGGGCCGAACCCGACCGCCAAGCGATGACGGTGCAGCTCGAGTGGACCCTGGCGCGCAACAGCGAGCCGCCCTTGTTGCAGCAGCTCAGCCAACTGCCCTTGATGGCCGAGGCCTTGTATCGTCCGTCGCGGCAGTGGAGCGCCGATGCGCGCCAACGCCTGCAGGCCGAGCTCAGCCACCGATGGCAGGTCTTGCAGGGCACGCTCGACTGTGAACCCCTGGTCTACGAAGCCCGCAGCCATGGCCAAGGCCAGGTCATGCTGATGGCTGGCCAAGATGCGGGCCTTCGCCCCGGCGATCGGCTGGTGCTGGTGGACGCCCGCCACGTGCCGCGCCGGTTGCTCGAACCTGAGTCGGCCGCTCACCTGGCCCTGTTGGAGGTTCAGCAGGTGCAAGGGCAGCGCGCGCACGCGCGCCAAGTGGCCGGCCCTCGGATGTCGCTAGACTCGGGTCAGCATTGGTTGGCCATGCCCTATGGGGCATCGCTGCTGGGGGCGCGACAGGAGGCGGTGAAATGACGATGCGGCTTGAAAAAAGGCGGGGTACCAATCAGAAAGAAGGCCAAGGCTTTCAACGTGTCAAGCCGGTGTTGCATGCCGCCTGGGCCGTGGCCTGGGTCCTGACCATGGGCACAGCTCTGGCCCAGACCGCGCCAGCGCCGACGGCCGTATCGGCTCCCAAGATGGAACCCGCGGCTGCGGCAGGCCCTGGGCCGGGCCCTGCATCCGTTGGCGCAGATGCGCCAGCGCCAACACCGCGCGCCGAACCCGCGCCGGGGGCCAGTGGCCCCGCCAACCCCATCCCCATCCCCAAACCCAACCTTAGCTCCGGCCCGAGTGCCCAGGCTGCTCTGCAAACCCTCTTGAGTTCACAGGTGGGCAAGGCCGATCCTGCTTTGCGCGAAGTGCCCGTGGCCACGGGGGCTGCCGTGGCCGCCACCGGTGCCGCCATGGTCGGCGCACAGGGCCGGGTGATGGTCAATGTAGCCCGCGGCCAGAGCTTGGATGGTCTGCTTAAACAACACCTGGCTGCCTCGCCACTGCGGGCTGAAGTGTTGCGCGAACTCGTGCGCCAACTCAACCCGCAGGCCTTTGCATCCGGTAATGGGTTGCGCTTGTTGGCTGGGGCCCGGCTGCAACTGCCGTCCCACCAAGACCAGGCCCAACATGCTTTTGGCAAGGTGCTGGCGGCTTCCACGGCCACCGCCCAGGCCGATGCTGAGGATCGGGGAGGGGCTTCTGCGACCGTCGGCGCCCGAAAGGGCTGGGTCCGCTACCCGTGATTCAGTCGCTGGACCCGGTGGGGCCGGGGCAGCGTTTAGAGCCCATCTTTCTTGAAGGGCGGGGCCCGCTGATCAACGCCGAGCAGGCCCGCCTGCTGGGCTTGCGCAACGGTCAGGTGATACAGACCGTGATCGACAAAGAGGGTTCAGCCTTTTCCGTGCTGTGGCCCGCTGGCCAGCGCAGCGGCTTGCCTCGAGCCTTGGAGGCGTTTCCACTGCCCTCGCAGTGGCGCTGGGCCCCCGGCAGCCTGCAAGAGGTCATGGCCCACTTGATGCCCGGGGGCTTCATCCAGTTGCGGCCTGTGAAAACCGGGCCCAACGCAGCATTGGCCAACCCCGGGCCCAACAGCTCGGCCCACAGCGTCTCCGGCCCTGCCTCAAACTTGTCCCAGGTCTCGACCTCCAACAGCGCAGCACCCGGTGCGGGCCCGGCTGCGTCGGGGCAAGGCCAGGCTGCAGGTGGGCTTGCTGCGTCGCCGTACACCTTGGGCCAGGCCTTCGCATTGGCGCAAGGCCTGTTGCCCGGGTCGGCCAAGGCGCGCGCAGGGCAGGGCGCTGCGCCTGCGGGGTTGCCCCCCGGGGCTTCGGCCGAACTGGCAAGGCTGCTGCAACAGGCGCCCACTTGGGCGACCTTCATACAGGTCTTGAAAGACTTGATGGGAGATGAATTCGGGGATGCCCCGGCCGAGGCCAACGATGCGCCACCGCCTTCACCCTCAGCGCGTATGGCTGAGCTCTTGGGCGGCGCGCTGCCGCGTATGGGTCAGCTTACCCCTGGCGCGCTGCGGCAGGCCATGGCCCTTAGTGGCTTGGGCACTGAGGCGGCATTGCTGGCCAGCAGTGCGGGGCTGGACCAAGACCTCAAGGTCGCCCTGCGGCGTTACCAGCGCGGCTTGCCTGCGGGCAGCGCAGCGCTAGAAGCCCGTTTGGCCCGGGCGGTGGATACGCTGGAGCGTTCGCAGATTGACACCCTGACCGCCCAGATGCAAGGCCAGGTCTTGTTGTCCATGGTCATGCCCTTCGGGGATGCTGGTCCGGTGGCCTTGCGCCTGTATCGCGAGCGGGCCAAGCGTGATGAGGCGCCGCCACCCTTCGTGGTCGATGTGTACTCGGGGCACAGCGGCCTAGGGCCCCTGTGGCTGCGTACCCAGGTGGCTGCCGACCGACGGGTGGCCATGACAATGTGGGCCCTGCGGCCCGAGGTGGCACAGCAGGCGCGGGAACAATCTCGAGCGCTGCGTTTGAACCTCAGCGAAAGTGGCTTGGTTCTGTCTGGCCTGGATATCGTGACTGGGGCGCCGGCCGCTGAGGAAATGAGCTGGGCCGAACTGGGGGGCCGCGCGTGAGCGCCCCACCACCGCGCGGTTCGGCCCCAGGCCAGCCGCCAGCATGGCGGGCTCGGCCAGCGGAGCGCGATGATAGCGCGCGGGTGCGCAGCGCTTCGCGCCTGCAGGCCGTCGCCTTGGAATACGGGCTGAATCCGGCCCCGGTGGTGGTGGCCCGTGGCGAAGGGGAAATGGCCCAGGCCATCGTTCGCCGGGCGCAAGAGCAGGGGATTTGGATCGCCCAGGACGCGCAACTGGTGGCTCTGCTGTCGCGCGTCGACCTGGAGCAAGAGATTCCGCCGGAGCTTTACACCGCGGTGGCGGTCATTTTGTCTTGGGTGTACTGGCTGCGGGGGATGCAGCCCGGGGACGAGAAACCGCAGGGCCTGTAGGCGGCTTTGTGCGCCTAGACGTCCTGATACGCGTTTTGCGGCGTGCGGCGGAGGCCGGCACCCCAGGACAGGCGACCCTTGCGGTCATAGGTCTCGTCGATCAAGCCCTCGGCTGAAACTTGGAGCGCGGTCAGCGCGCCGCGCACCGCATCGAGTTTGCGCGAGACCAAAATTTCATTGCGCTGGTGCAGCAGGCGGCAGGCGCGAGCCATCTCGGCAAAGGGTTTCCAGGCTTCGGGAAGAGGCTCATCGGTCACAGCGTGACCTGGGGCTAGGATGCCCAGTTGCTCTAACAGCAGCGACTTGCGGTTCTGCAACTCGTCGAGTTGCTCCACTTCGCCACCCTTGAGCTGCTCAAACTCCGACTCCAAGAGGCTGTGCAACTGCTCCAAGAGCACCTGTGCCTCGGGGATATTGCTCGTGGACAGCGCCGTGTCGCTCATGGGGCAAAACTTCCAATTCAACGGCGACGCGTCAGCCGTCAATTAGGCGTTCCAACGCCACGAAGCTCTCGGCGATCTTGCGCGAGTCCAGCGGATAAGTGCCCTCGCGCAAGGCGGTTTTGATGGCGTCCACCTTGGCACGGTCAAAGCCAGGGTCGGCCATGGTTCGGCGGGCGGTCTCACTCAGTTGCAGTTGTTCGCCCGGCACCGCACGCGCGGGTGTGTCGGGTGCGGGGGCTGGCTGGGCCGCCGGCTCGGCTACGCCCTTGCCAGCCTCTTGGCGGGCCGTCGGGCGGCCCCCGTTGATACCCAAGGGACGGGTGTAGGTGTTGATCGGATCGGTCATGATGTGCTCGCTTTCCCGGCCTGGTGGCCATTACCCGGAATGGTTGAAGCAAAACAGTTGTCGAAACGCTTCCCGGACTTATTCTTTGGCAGGATCGACCTGAGTTTGCCAAACTTGAGCCCCGATTTGGGCATATTTACCGGTCCACAGGGCATGCTCAGGCACCCTTGGCTGCGTTCATACCGGTGACCACCCCGCTGACGGTGCGCCCCGACTCGGTGTTTCGCAGGATCACGCGGTCGCCCAGTCGGCCGTCCTGCATGGCCTCTAAGCGCACCGTGATCGTGAAGCCGCTGCCTTGGCCCGCTGTCATCGTGACCCACTGGCCTTGGCGAACCAAGACGGCGGGGCGGATATCGGTCTGTCGCAGGGGAACCCCGGCCGGAAGGTCGCGCACTGCCTCCATCTGGTTCAAAAACTGGGTGTCTGTCAGCAAAAGGGAATCGGCCTCCCGCGCCGGCACTTGAGTGGCTTCGGCCGAGGCGGGTGACAAGAGGCTGCCTCGACCAACCGCGCGGGTAAGGACGATGCCGCGGCGGGGCTCGGCGTTCGGCCGGCTGGCTGTAGTCGAGCTAGCTGGTGAAGACTCGGCCCTAGGCGCTGTCGGAGCAGCCGACGCAGTGGCCACGGCAGGCAGCGGTTCTTCGGGCCACTGAGCCCGCAGGAATACCTGCCACTGCGGGGTCTCGCAACGAACGCGTACCGTATTTGCATTGCTGAACGGGGTATCAAAACGCAAGCCTGCGGCGCACTGTGGCATCCGCCAACGTGGGTCTGGGGCTTGAACGCTGATTCGTTCAGCCGGTACTTTCAATTGCGACGAAAGCCAACGGGCGGCCTGGTCGGTGATGCTGGGAGATGCACTTGCGGGCGCGCTAACAGCCGCACAAAGCAGGCTCAGCAGGCTCAGCAAGGCCAACGGCGCCGTGCAGGGGCGCCGGTGGAGGAAGGTGGGGCACGGGTCTTGCATTTTGGCTTTCCAGGACTGTTGGGAATCCGACAGATCAAGGGCTTCAAGGGCAATTAAGCAAGAACAAGGCCACCATGAAACTGCAGGACCTGTTATCCGGGGCTCCCGGTGCCGCACCAGCAGCCTCGACCCGGCTTGGCGCTGCGCGCGTTGCCGATGCGCTGGGCCGCCCGCGCCAAAGTGCAGGGGAGGCGGGCGCCTTGGCGCACCCGGCTGATGGTTTGTCGTTCAGCCGCCAGTTGGCCGCGCTGCGCCCAACTGAGCCTCCTTTCACCTTGCCCACCGAACATCCGTCGCCCGCTGGAGCGGTTTTGCAGGCCACCGCTGCACCCACACCCGGTCCGTCGATGGCAGCGGCCGAGGTTGCTCCGCCATCGCCCCTTTTCTCTGCGGCGCAGCCCTCAGCCGACGTGACGGTGCGCCGCGGCGATACCCTGACTTCCTTGGTTCGGGCTCGATGGGCGTCAACAGGTGGGGCCCGTGAGGCCCTAAGTGCCAACGAGGCCCACCGGTGGGCCTTGCAGGTGGCCCGTGACAACGGCTTGGCCGATGCGGATCGGATCCAAGTGGGGCAGCGTTTGGCGTTGGGCCCGCCATTGGCTGCAGTGGCCTCAGCCGTGACCAAGCCTGCTGCCACGCCCACTGCCACGCCCACTGCCACACCCATGGCCCTACCCGCTCCCATCGTGCGGGTCGATGCCGTTGGCCCGACCGGCCGCCTCTTGAGTTCCGTGTTGGCCCAAACCCTGGACCGTGCGGTGGGCCGGGGCTACATCTCCACTGCCGAGCGTGGGCCGGTGGGCGAGCGTATCGAGGCCCTGGCGGGCAAGCACGGCTTTAAGCCTGACGATTTTGCCAAGGCCGTCCTGATGGAAAGCGACGGCTTGAATCCCAAGGCCAGCAACGGGCGCTGCCACGGGATCATTCAGTTCTGCAGCGGCCCAGACCGTGGCGCTGCCAGTGCTGGGTATGGGCAACGGCCACAAGAAATCTTAAAACTGAGCGTGTTGCAACAACTGGACCTCGTGGACCGCTACTTTGACGACACGAAGCTGCGCGACTTCCGCGGCCGAGACGGCCAGGTTCGTTTGGATGACCTGTACCTGACCATCCTCACGCCGGCCGCCCGTCAAGAGCGCAGCTTGTCCGCGGCACTGCCAATTGCCGGGCCCCAAGCGCTGGACCTGCATGTGCGGCGAGAGCGCCAGTCACCCATCACCCGCTCGTCGATTCTGGCGGGACTGAATGTGAACGCCAAGGCGCGCCTGGGCCAGTTCATGGTCGCCGACCTGATGGCACGGTAACGGCAATCGGCCCCAAGAGGCCATCAACTTGGCGATCGCATGGGCCTTAGTTTGAACGCGTTCCCCTTGAAACGGCAAACGCTTGCCGTGCGGCAACAACTTGCAGCGCTATCCGCTTGCACATGAGTAATCGACCGCAAAAGCGCCAGCTTGAGAGCGGGTTGACCCTATTGCACAGCACGCGGGCTGCCGGTTGCCGAGCAAGAGCACTTGGCACGAAATCTGCGTAACCGAAACGGGAAAAGCATATTCAGACCTCATTCAAGTCGCCACTGCAACCGCAAACCGCCGATTGAGCCCACAGGACCGAGCAGCATGAACTTCATTGACAAGGACTTCGCCCTGCATGAACGCGCGTTGCGCTTTCGCAGCCAGCGCATGGAAGTGCTGTCGTCCAACATTGCCAACGCCGATACGCCCAATTTCAAGGCGCGTGACATCGACTTTCGGCAGGTGATGAAGACGGTGCGTACTGACAGCCTGACGGCCACGCAGCCCAAACACTATGAAGCCGAAGGTGGTATGCCGCCTGACCAGGCTTCACTGAAATACCGCGTCCCTTTCAATGCTTCGTTCGATGGCAACACCGTGGAATTGAGCATGGAGCAAGCGAAGTTCGGCAAGGCCACCGGTGACTTTCAAGCCACCTTGGGCTTTCTGGAAAACCGCGTATCTGGCATACGCAAAGCCCTGCGGGGCGAGTGATCAAGGGTTTTCATCATGATGGATAACATTTTCGGGATTGCAGGCACCGCGCTCAATGCGCAACTCACCCGCATGAACGCCACCGCCTCGAACCTGGCCAACGCCGGAACGGTGGCCACGACCGCTGAGGAGGCCTTTCGCGCCAAGCGTCCGATGTTCAAGACCATCGTCGAGGACATGCTGAACAAGGCCGACACCCATAACGGCCAAGACATCAAGGGCGGCGTCAGGATCGACAAGCTGGTGGACGACCCGGCCCCCGTGCGCCGGCAGTTTGACCCAAACAACCCCGTGGCTGACAAGGATGGCTACGTCTATCAGTCAAACGTCAACGAGGTCAGCGAGATGGTGGAAATGATGGCTTCGGCACGTTCGTACCAGAACAACGTGGAGACGGTCAACACCGCCAAGCATCTGATGATGCGCACGCTGGACATGATGCGCAGCTGAGCGTGTCTGTAAGGAACATGCCATGACCACCACACCTTCCGGCCCGACCACCAACACCGCGCAGCCTATTTTGCCGGGCATCACGCGCTACAGCGACTTGAAGAACGCAGGCAAGCCCATCAACGATCAGATGGGCAAGACCGAGTTCTTGACCCTGTTTACCACCCAGCTGCAAAACCAAAACCCGCTGGACCCGGTGAACAACGAGGCCTTTGTGGCGCAGTTGGCTCAGTTCTCGCAACTCGAGGCCACGACCAACATGAGTACTTCGATGGAGTCGATGGTCAAGAGCATGAAGAGCGATCGCTTTATGAACGGGGCCAACCTCATCGGCAAGCAAGTAACGGCTCCGATGGGCAACGCCCGGTATGAAAAGGGCAGCACTATTAATGGCTTGATATCCCTGCCCACGGGAGCCGACAGCGTGAGCTTGGACGTGTTCGACGCGCAGGGCAACAAGATCTACACCCAAACGCTGGACCGACAAATGCCGGGTGACCTCAAGCTCAGCTGGAACGGCGCCACCGATGCAGGCGCGCCTGCAGCATCAGGCATCTACAAGATCGTGGCCACGGTGAACAGCCTGGGCAAGGTTACCCAGACGCCTATCAGCACGCCCATGACGGTCAAGAGTGTGACCTACAGCCCTGCAGATGACGATTTGATCGTTGAACTTGAGGGCGGAGCCACAGTGCCATTGAGCCAGATCTCACGCATAGACGCGCCGCTCGTTCCTCCGCAAGCCGCATCGGTGGCAGGCGGGCTCAACGCGCTGCTACCCAACGGCTCGGCTGGCAGCGGGAGCGGAACCACGCCTGCAAGCGCTCTAGAAAACGCACTCGAGGGACTGTTCAAGCCCGGCCCCTAAGCGCCCTCTTGTTGCATCCCCATCATCAACCCTGATCACGACGAACTTCTGACCCGGAGCACACCATGTCCTTCTATACCTCGCTGACTGGCCTAAACGCTGCCTCCTCGCAACTGACGGTGACCTCCAACAATATCGCCAACGTCGGCACCACCGGCTTTAAGCGATCACGTGCTGACTTTGGCGACATCTTTGCTACGTCGCCGCTGCAAAAGGCTGCCTCGGTGGTGGGCCAAGGCGTGTCTCTGAAGGCGGTGACCCAAGAGTTCAGCCAGGGCAACATTCAGTTCTCCGCGAACTCGCTGGACATCGCCATCACCGGTGACGGTTTTTTCCCCCTGAAGTCTGTGGACGGGTTGCAAGACATCTATACCCGCAACGGCAGTTTTGCACTGGATGACTCCTTCAATGTGGTCAATTCCCAGGGTCAAGCCTTGATGGCCGCGGCGGTGGACTCGTCGGGCAAGGCCAACTTAAGCAACCTGGCCAAACTTCAGTTGGCGCGCAAGACCAGCGGTGATGCACGGGAAACCACCGCAGTCGAGTTGGGCCTGAATTTTCCAGCTGACGCCAATGTGATTACCAAGGCGTTTAACCGAGACGATCCCACCAGCTACAGCAAGACGTCAACCGTCACCGTATATGACACCGGTGGCAACGGCTATCTGGCCACCGTGTACTACGTCAAGTCGCAGGTTGCAACGCCGGCCGATCCGTACAACAAGTGGCAGACCCACGTTTATATCGGCAACACCAAGCTGCAAGAAAACCTGATTCAAGGCGAGAGGGCCGGATCGCGCTTATTCGTCAACAAGTACGGAGAAGTCAGACCCGAGACCGCAATTCCGCCCGAGGCGCTGTCCCGAGGAATCAACAAACTGTACAAGCTTGATGATCTGAAAAATGCGCAACCATCCGTTGCAGCCAATGTATCGGGTGATCCGCTTCCAACATCCGTCAACAATATTTGGAGAGGCGGCTTTGACCCGGCCACCCTGGTGCCTGCAGCCGGCGGCACAACCTCCATCGGCACCATCGCCGCCAATCCCAAGTTGGTCTTTAACTTGAAGGTTGACGGATCGGCTGCTCAAACCGTTGATCTAAGCGACTTGCTGGAGGCCTCAAAAAAGGGGACGTCGTACAGCGGTGTTGACATGGCGCGCTTGATGACAGACCGCATCAACCGCCAATTTGGTGACGATAAGTTCCTTAACTTCGACGGAGAACTCTTCGAAGGTGCGACGACCGGCACCAAGGACACGGTGATGACGCTGGTACTCAGCGACAGTGCCAGCGCGGCAGCAGCCAAGACGCTGCATCTCAAGCTCACTGCGGCAGATTGGGAAACCGGATTGACCAATCAGATCACCCCAGAAAACCTGGTGAGCAAACTCCAAACCCAGATCAACGCGCAGGCAACCGACTACATGAATGGCGCCACACCGAAGGTGACGGTAAGTTGGGATCCTGTTGAGAAGCGGATCAAGCTTGACACCTCAGGACTGAGCAAGACGCAGGCGCTGACGCTCAAGGGCGGTGGCGACAGCAAAGGCTTGTTGGGCCTCAATAAAACGGGCGTCGGTTCGGCTGATTACAAAGAAGAAGTGTTGCCCAACGGTAACTTCAAGGTTGCCGTGACCGAACAACGCTACGGCATTCAAGTTCGGTACGACGAGGATAAGCGAAGCTTTGCCGTTTTTTCGGGAAGGACCGGCGACAACTCTAGCGTTGCAATAGAAATCCCTCCGGCCACTGGTACGGGAGCCGTAGCCAACAACCTGATCAACACCGTTTTTGGCTTCGTCAAGGGCGAGACGGCTGTATCGACTACCCCGGTACGCGGCGTGACGTCTACAGCTGCGGTATTGCAAGGGGGCATCATCGGTTTGAACCTGAGCAACAAGTTCCGAGTGGACGAATCGAATAACCAGTTCGTCGTCACCGTAGACAACGTAACCGGCATCATCACCATTCCGCCCAAGGCTGAGTACGGTGCAGAAGAGTTCCGGCAGGCCTTGGAAAACCGAATCAACGCGCTGTCAGATCAATATGGTCGAACCGTTAGCGGTTTGAAGGTCAACATCACCGGATCCGCAAACAAGCTTTTCACCTTCACCAGCGGTACCACGGGTGACAACTCCTTTGTGAAGGTAACGGCCAACAGCATTTGGGGCTTGGCTAATGTGCCCAGTGCGCGCGGCTCCACCAGCGCCTGGCAAATTCCCCAGCAAGCCCGAAACAGTGCGGGCTTCCCCTTGTATGTGGATCGAAACGGCTTGGAAACGAGCAACCCCGGCGACTTCTCTGAAGCTCAGACCAAGGATCTTTGGGCGCCGGTCTACCTTGACAACGGTGAACTAACCTTCGACTCCAGCGGAAAAATCTTCTCGCCCAACGAATCGATCAAGTTCAAGAGTGCAACCATTGGTGACTCGGGCGCCACGCTGAAGTTCTCAATTAGCTATGGCGCGTCTACCCAGTACTCCTCGCCGTTTAGTGTGCAAAAACAGGCTCAGAACGGCCGACCTGAAGGCGACCTGATTGGCGTGGAAATTGGGGACGACGGCCTGGTGAGTGCCAGTTATTCAAATGGCACGCAAAGGTCCTTGGCCAAGATTGTGTTGGCCAACTTTGCCACACCCACCGGTCTGCGTCAGATTGGTGACAGCAGCTACTACGCCAGTGCCAAGTCGGGCTCGGCTAAGTATGGCGAAGCCGGATCTGCTGGTTTCGGTACTTTGCGTGCTGGTGCCCGTGAACGTGCGAATGTAGACCTGACCCAGGAGTTGGTGGACCTGATCACGGCACAGCGTAACTTTCAGGCTAATGCGAAGGCGATTGAGACGAACAACACCCTGACGCAGGCCATCATCAATCTGCGCAGTTGATCAAGCGGTAAGCGCCGAACCGACACAACAAGCTGCGTAAGCCAAACAAGGACGCCACCACATGGATCGCCTGGCCTTCACCGCCGCCGCTGCCATTTCCGAGCAGACGCTGGCCCGCCAACACATGGTCAACGAGTTGGCCAATATGTCGACGGTTGGCTTCAAGCGCAGTTACGACATGGCTATGCAATCCATCGCAGCCGAAGGCGCTGGTTTTTCTTCACGAATTCTGCCGAAGGCAGTAGCCAAAGACATCATCCGGCTAGACGGAGGAACGGTGATGGCCACTGGTCGAGCCTTGGATGTGGCAGTCAATGGCCGCGCCGTGTTGGCGGTGAGTACCGAAGATGGAACTTTGGCTTACACCCGGCGAGGCGACCTGCGGGTCAACGCCCGCGGTGCGTTGGAAACAGGAACCGGGTATTTGGTGCGCGGCGAGGGGGGCAACACGATTAACGTGCCTCCGGGCTTCGTGATCACGATCAACCCAGACGGCAACGTGGTGGCCCGTGACCCAGCCCTGCCCAGTACGACGCCGAGCCAACCCTTGGGCCGCCTGATGCTGCGAAATGCAGCCACCAGCGAGCTCGCCCGACGCGTTGATGGCCTGTTCGAAGTGGCCGGCCAGGCGCCCGGCACCGCACTGCCAGGCGGGCCTGCGCCGGACGGGGTGACCCCGGGAGCACTGGAGGGCAGTAATGTGACCGCGGTCCAGGCCATGATTCGCTTGATGGACCTGTCGCGCAGCTTCGAACAGCAAATCAAGATCATCAAGGAATCCAAGCAGATTGATGAATCCGGCGCAACGATGGTGCGCCCCACGACCTGAATCTGATTCAGATTGAAACCCAGAACTGAATAAACGAACCGGAGCCCAGCATGGACGCTTCACTGTGGATTGCCAAGACCGGCCTGGATGCGCAGCAAACGCGCATGTCGGTCATCTCCAACAACCTGGCCAATGTCAACACCATCGGTTACAAGCGCGACCGCGCGGTGTTTGAGGACATGTTGTACCAAAACATCCGCCAAGCAGGCGGTCAAACCAGTGCGAACACCCAGTCCCCAACCGGGATGATGCTGGGTACAGGCGTGCGGATCTTGGCTACCGAAAAGACCCATACCCAGGGGAGTATGCAAACCACGCAGAACGCCCTGGATGTGGCCGTTCAGGGAGATGGCTATTTCCAGATCCTTCAACCTGACGGCACGATTGCCTATACCCGTGACGGCAGCTTCAAGCTCTCCTCTACCGGTCAGCTAGTGACCGCCAATGGCGCGCTGCTGCAACCCGAAATCTCTATTCCCCAAAACGCAGCCAGCATCACCATTGGGGGTGACGGCACGGTTTCCATCACTGCTTTTGGCGGTGGCGGCACCCGAAACATTGGACAGATCCAGATTGCCCGTTTCTTCAACTCCGCAGGCTTGCAGCCCATTGGACAGAACCTGTTGAAGGACACCACGGCAAGCGGGGCACCGCAAGTGCAGCGGCCGGGCTTGGCCGGCGCCGGCACGCTGATGCAAGGCGCTTTGGAAAGCTCGAATGTGAACGTGGTGGAAGAGATGGTCAACA
>SXGQ01421670.1_pt1 | contig 14677 bp, 32 predicted proteins | sample 3178371 | NCBI WGS metagenome assembly SXGQ01 (sample SAMN11356859, study PRJNA531348) | freshwater metagenome | isolation source: freshwater sample F1-20 | place: China: Fuxian Lake, Yuxi | collected 2017-12-25
AGCCTTCAGGTCAGCCTCAAGCGTCGGAGGACTCTCCCTGCGGTATGGGACCCGACCATCAGGGAGCTGCCTCTTGCGGATGGCTTCAATGTCAAGTTTAGATCGGTTGTCCACGGCTCCTCTCCTGTTATTTACAAGAAACTCTTCAAGACACTAACCCTCTTGAACCGAGCCACCGAAGTCTCAAATACGTCGAAGCTGTTGAGAGACTGCCAGTTTATCTGGCGAATTTCTTCTTCCGGTCCGGGGACGTAGTCTGCATCAACCTCCACGTAGATGCCGCCCTCCACCAGCACCCCAGCATCGTCTTGTGTCAAGACCTTGTGCCGGGATCCGTCAGAATATTCTGCGATTGCAAAATTCCCGATGCAGTAAAGCTTCTCTTCTCCGCCGTGCTTCAGAGGAATTGCCACTGTTGGAGTTTCCTTCACCCTGAAAAGTTTCTTACTCATGCTTTGCTCCTACCCATCCACGAAGATCCACGATATCAAACCAATCGTATTCTCGACCATTGATGGAGTAAGAAGTGTGGATCACCTCCTCCTCACCCTTCCTCTTTCCCTTCGTAATCGTCCGCTTGTGAACGACATCTGTTACCTGAGCCCTTGCAGCATCAAAGGTCGGAAAGCAACCAACCCAATCCCCCGTGTCTGCCTGCGGATAATAGTGGTCGCCAGCGATAAGAAGAAACCAGTTCATTCTTCATCCTCTTCAACCTCAAAAGACCTATCTTTCACCTGCTGCGGAAAAAGGCAGAGGCTGAGGGCTTCTCGAAGCGTGAAAACTTCGACAAATTTTCGCCTTCCAATGAGAGCTTCATACTGAACCCAAATCTTAGGTTCATCCCCATCATCAAGAGGGTGATCAACACTTTCCTTATAGAGCCATCGCTGGTCAGGCTTGTAATGACCCTTTGCAATCGCTCGCTGAAGCGTCTCCCTGAAAAGAATCTCTTCAATGCAGTTCTGGAGCCAAAGAAAGTTTTTGATATCGGACTTTTGAATTTCGGTAGTTGCCATTCGTTCCTCTCTTTAGTATTTTATTACATCTGTGCAGAGAAGGGAAATTTTTATTCAAAAATCTTGAGTTCCCAGTTTTCTTTTTCTTGAATGCTTCCGGAAAGAAGATTTTCTCATTCTTGAGATTTGATCCTTTTCAGTCTTTCAACCTCTCTTTCAGCAGCCTCTCTCAGGAACTTTTCAGTCCTGACATCAGCCCGAAGGTTTAGGACAGCGTTTCTAATATGAGCCAGAGCGTGCAGCAGTGACTCACTCTCCCAACCGAAGAGCTCATTCAGCTCTCTATGCAGAGCGCTGACAATGGCAGGGTCCTGGTCCTTCATTTGGCTTGCACTTCCTCGATTGCTCCCTCAAGAGCATTCACAAGGAGGCCAGCAACAGTCTTGCTCGTCTTAGTTGGAATGACCATGCTCGCTATTCCAACTCTGCTGCTTCCATAGAGGAGGACCCAGCCGCTGTCACACCTCGAGTATGCAGCCTCGTCATCCAGCCAAACTTCGCGGACGAGCTCGAGGATGCAGCCAATCGTTGCTGGATCTGATAGATCTGGAACAGCTTTGCTCCAATCGCCGGTGAGCTTTGAGAGCTTTTCCTCGACCCGAAACCAGGCTTCTGGCTGTCCTTTTCGACCAACAGCGCGCATTCCAGGAAGCCATTTCCACTTCTTACAGGCAACTGCGCGCTTAGCAATTTCAACTTCTTCTGTATTCACTCTCTTTCCTTTGCGAGATGCTCACCGCGCTCGATGGCGTCAGCGACCTCGAACGGCGTCATGGCTGTAATGCACTCTGGCGCACGAGAAACGCCTGGATTGCGACGCAGCCACGCCACGATCTTGTCACGCTCGACGGCCCGCGCGCCCTGCTCGACGCGGGTCAGCAGAGCATCGAGCTCCGAACGCTTGAGTTTCCCAGAAGTTTCCAGATTGGCGGTTTGCTTTGCCCCTCCATCGCAGAGATGTTTAGGCTTCCCACAATAAGCACAGGTGGGATCGATGAGCCTGTCATCACGATCGCGTGTAGTTTCGTGATAATCATGATCAGCTTGTTTCACGGTGCAGCCTCCAGAGCAGCAATTAGAGCCTCAGCCTCAGATTGAAACGGTCCAATCCCATTTAGTGGAGACTTCGGATCCCAGCAGTCCATCACCCAGCCTCTCTTTCCATCGGCCTCTCTTGTGGCTGCAGTCGATGCAGTTGGATCCTCCCATGCCTCACGAACCAGAGAGAGAAGACAACCAAGCGTAGCGGGATCGGTGAGGACAGGAAAAAGTTCATCCACGCGATGCCAACCATCGATAACTGTGTGCCCAGCAGCAGCAAGTAAAGTTTTCGATGGCATACGTTCAATCACTCTGGGGTCTGCAAGTTCAGCGTAGATATCCAGTCCATCCACAAAGCGGACCTGAACAACTTCATTTCGATGATTGGTTCTCCAAGCAAGCATTCCAGGAAACCAACGCCAATTCTTGCAGGCAATGACACGGTGAGCAAGGTCAATCATTTCGTTAGTCATGGTGCGGCCTCCAAAGCAGCCACAAGAGCTTCAGCCTCAGAGCGATACAGCATTCCCTTGCAAGATCTTCCATGCAGATATCCAAAGGTGTCCCAACCGAAAATGTCGGTGTCCTTGATCTTCATGCTGCTTTGAGCCGCGTAGAAGCCGGGGTCACCCCACGCTTCTCGGACCAGATAAAGTAAGCAGCCAAGTGTGGCGGGATCATTGAGGTCTGGCAGGGAAGAGGCGATGTGCGGCAGGTCTCCGGAGTGAAAGAGGACAACCTCACCCAGGTCAGTCACGACTTCCACACCGTCTGCATCGATGTTGATGATCCTCCAGTCACCGAGGGTCCGCATTCCAGGCATCCACCGGAAGCCCTTGCAGGCGATGAGCCTCTCTGAAATTTCAGTCAAACTGGTTTCCATATGATTATCCTATCTTCTGCTCTTTACTTTTACAGCTCAGGGACGTTTTCTTCATCTCCGAGGTCGAATACAAGATCGATGGTCTCCTCAGAGAAGCCGTATGTCTTTCCGCCAAAGACTATCCGGGTAATTGAGATGAATGGAAAATCAGCTCCGCCAGGAACGACAAGGCCAAATTTTCCCCTGATGTCCCTGTGGAGGTCATCGTGGTGAGGAGCGTAGACGATATCACCGGGCTTCAGAGATCGCTTCACTTTCAACCTCGACTGTTCGGGTCCAGACTGAGTAGACCTTTCCGCTCTCTAAAATCCTGGTGCTGTCGTGAGTGTGATCGAGCCGCACGTCAAGGACCAAGAAGGGAGCTCCATAAGTTCCGTCGCTACTGGTCCAAACCCTGATCTCGCCGGGCTGTGGCTTCATTCGTCATCCTTGAGTTCTGAGATTTCGACGAAGTCCAGGACGTGAAGGTGGACAATTTTTCCATCGATGAGGACGGACCAGATATTCTTCGAAGATGTAATCCCGTCGACCTCGTTGAGATTTTTGACCAGCATCCCTGTCTTTCCAACAAGAATGTGGATGTAGGCCCCAGCGTCATTGGCGTGGACCACCCTCACGATGTTACCAGGCTCATATCTCTTGAATCTCAGCATATCAGAGCCTTTCAATCTCGTTTGAATAGACCCAGCCGATCTTGTTTCCTGGTAGGACAACCGTGCAGAGACCCTCCTCATCTACTCCCGTGAAAACGCAGATCTGGCCATCATCGACTTCGCAGAGGATGCTCTCTGTTCCAATCTCGCCGACGAGGACTGGCAGCTCTCTATTCTCATTTGTCCTGGTTGGCCTACAGAGCCTGCAGAGCTCTCCAGGTTTCAAGTCCAAGTCCTGCATCTTTTATGCTCTCCACTCAGAGATAAGGTAATCATCCCTGAGAGAAAAGGGAAATAAATTTATGGCTTCTTCACCACTTCAAAGCGGATCCTCTTCCTCCCCCACTTCAGTGCGAACTCCTCAGTCCTCACGAGCATATCGAACCTGCAACGACCCTTGATGGCTCCACCCGTGTCCCTCACTGTGTATGTCCTCACGTCTCCCTCGGGGAAGAAGAGCCTCACCTGTGTTCCCATCCTCCAGTGCTTCCTGTCTGCCGCGATAATCCTGAAGGAAGAGTCAGCAGGCGTCCCGTCTGCGGTGATCCCAGAGCAGCCCTCACAGTCCTTCGTGTATGCTGTGACAAGCGCTTCACTGCACTCCTCAGATGCCAGAACTGGCCGGGGCTCGACAAATGGCTGTGGAGCTGAGGCTGGCAGGAGGAGAAGGACGAGGAGCGTCATAGCAGCAAGAGCTCCTGTTCGAGCCAATAAGTGGTTTGACCTGAGGAGAGAACTCTCCATACTTCACCCTCTTTGTAGAGCAGAATACCAATTCCCTGGTCTGAGTTGTCTGCCGCTATTGCTACAAGGTCACCGGGCTTCAATCAGGCTCTCCAGCGGTCGAGTCTTGATCTCCAGCCAGTGCAAGTTCTCTCGGATGACTTTTCCATCCAGTAGCAGAGAGACTGCACGCCCCCAACGTGGGAATGGAGGAATATCCAGGACGAGGAAGATCTTGCCACCGACCTCACCGTCGCCCAGTCCAACCCGAATGTCTCCAGGCTTGATGCTCAACTGATCTCCTTCAGGTATGAGGGGACGACGATCTCGATCTTTCCGCTGGGAGTGAGAACCCTGACAAAGTTATTGACTCTGCCGGAGTCTTTGAAAGGAAAGTCGATTATCATCACAGGATCTCCGTCACTCAGAGACTCACCATAGTTGTATCTCACACGTGGAGGTGAATACACAGCAATATCACCGGGTTTCATCGATGGTCCTCACATACTCTTCATCCACCCAGCCCACCTTTCCATCAACGAGAACCTGCACCATCCCTTCAAGCTCGTCCTTCCCGTCAAGGAGGATCCCAATCTCTCCAGGATGCCACCTCCACCATTGAGCCGGATCTGAGAACGAGCCCTCAAACGAGGGGCTCTCATAGACACTGATGTGGTCCATCATAGCTGTGTGTGTCAAGTTCCAGGTTCGAACTGTGACGAGGTCACCGGGCTTCACTTTGAGCCTCCTCCGGTAATTATTGTATTCTCAGCCCGTGCTATTTTCAGGACGGTTAAGGGAATAGGTGAGCCTCTCAAAAGATCCCTTCTCTTGCGTGAAGACTTTTCCGTCCTGCAGGAATGTCACCCAGGTCAAGAGGCCTGAAGCTGCCGTTTGCTGCTCTTCAACGTCAAGGATGAGGACAGCCTTGCCGCAGTCTGGGTTGTTGCGCCAGGACGGTGTGTCTTTCCATACTCGAATCTCGCCCTTCTCTACCACAGCGTCTTCTCGATTGGGACTGTATGGTTCTTGATGTAGTCGTAGGTGTCGTTTGATATTCTTCCATTTGAGAGGAGAATTAAGACGATGGGCTGGACGGAGTATTTGTTGTCCCTCACCTCGAAGATCATAAATGGTGTCTTGTCTCCCATCCATGTGTAGGAGAGACCTACCCGAAGGTCACCGGGCTTCATTGATGTCCTCAGAGTTCGTCTCCAACCAATGCAGCGGGGCAAACTTCACCTCACCTCCCTCGAGGACTTCGACCCGCCTCCAGGGCAATTGGCCTACTTCATCTTCGACTGACAAGACAAGAACAACTTTGCCTTTTTTAGTAGAGCTACCGCGAATTATCCTGAGATCACCAGCTCTCATAGTTCTTTCTAATCCTATCAGTCATTGCTCTCATTTACAATCTTCAAGTGGGACTTTGACCACGGCTGGAGCTCACCGCCGATGAGGACCCACCAGTCACACCAGGAATTGATGGGATGTCCGTCCTCAAGCTTCGTCTCTTCGATGATGACGCCGAAGAGGCCGATGTGTTGAGGGTCCAGTGGGTCGTCCGGAGAGTCGACTGTCACCACGAGGTCACCTGGCCTAATTTCTCTCTTGTTGTTCGTCAAGGGAGATCCTTCCAGAAAGCCTGGTGTTGCACGTCCCGCTCTCTCAGGCGACGGACCTCTGAGATGAGCTCCTTCAGGGTCGCGTATCCCGGCCACCCAAGGACACGTCGAGAGCTGCGGCAATCTCCCTCGTGACCGGCCGGACGGCTGCAGGGCGTGTATTGAATGATTGTGAAGTCGTGCCACTCAGGATCTTCTGGCCTGACACCACTGGGTGCGTAATTGCGGCCCTCATCGACCTTGTGCGGACATCGCGGTGTCGAAGGGTCATACTCTGCGAGCTGGGCCTCAAGTGCTTCAAGGTCAAGGGTCACTGAACAGCCCCAGTAGAATTAGAGCCGCGGCAGCAGCCTCACCGAGAGATGGACCCGAGCTCTTGCCACGGAGGGTCCACACCTCCCATTCGTCAGTCCCCGCCGAGAGCGCAGAGACATTTGTCTGGGTGTGGCAGAGTTCGGCCAGGAGCTGGAGGATGAGACCGCCAGTGGCTGGGTCAGAGAGGTCAGGCAAGCGTAGGCCCAGATCGTGCGGCCAGTCTTGATCTTCTGTCAATCGTATCGTTCGGATCATCAGGCCATTCCCAGGAATAGCAAGCATTCCCGGCAACCACCGCCAGCCCTTGCAGCTGACTGTCCGCACAGCGAGGTCAGACATCCTTCCCTCCTTCAGGGATCCAGACGTAGAATGACTTCACGCCCTCATACCAGCACTCTCCTACGCGATGTCCCATTGCCTTGAGGAAGTGAGCCCACTTGTAGTGGGTGCGGCGCTCAGATCCAGAGTAGGCGCCCGACACGTATCCGTCGACATACTCCCACTTTCCTCCCCGCTCGACGTGGCGCCGACCACGGTTGGGACCTGACTTCACACGTGGACCGGAAGACAACCTACGGTTTCGGTCGAAGCCGAGGTCCTCGAGGGGTTCCTGTTCACTGTTCATTGTTGTCCTCTTTTATTGCCTACGGTAATATTCTAATTCACTTGTCGTCAGAATGGAAGGAAATCTTCAAACTTCAAGCACGTTTCCGTGGCTCGTCAGTGTCCCCCACTTTCCGTCGTCGCAGCAGGATCCGTTGGAAAAGACCGTGGGAATTTCGTGGACTGTCCGTGTCCCTGCGTTTCGGATGTCCTTCGTGGAGTGGACGTGGCCGAAGAGCATAAAGCGAGGCGAGGTCTTCAGCACCTTCTTTCGAAGGGCAGAGCAGCCGACAAGCTCGACGCCGTTTGCACGGTTGTAGGTGGCATCGAGGATTCCATAGGGCGGACCGTGCACGGCCAGGATGTCAAGTCCCTCAGGGATGAGGTCCCAGATTCGGCTGATGGTGCCGCGGTCCTTCATATACGACCAGTCACCGTAGCGTGGCGTGAAGGGAGAGCCCCACACTCGAAGCCCACCGATGTTCCGCTCCTCGTTGATGAGGAGGTTGATACCGAGATCCTCGATGAAGCCCCGAGAGACGAGACCCCTCTCAAGGGAAGTGTCGTGGTTGCCTGGAACGAAGACCTTGTGGGGGATTGGAAGCGAGGCGAGCCACTCGATGAAACCTCGGAGCTCGCTCTCATTGAAGTGAGGGTCCCGCTGGTTGGAGGCGTCACCGGTGTGGATGACGACGTCGACGCCACTGGGGATGGAGAGACCCGGGTGGAAGGTGTGGGTGTCTGAGATGTGCCAGACTTTCACGACTGCTCCTGCTGCATTTCCTCGAGTTCCTCTTCCCAGACCCAGCCCACTCGACCCTCGAGGAGGATCCAAGAGATGTTCCACTTCATTCCTGTCCTCTGCTTGGTGTCCAGGAATACTGCAACGGTCCCTACAGGGTAGGGTGCCTCATCGTCCTCAGACCCCTCCACGTCATCTGCGTCTCCGACAGCGGGCCGCGAGAAGGAGACACGGACACCTTCCCACGTGGACATCGTCGTGTGTTTCAGTCGAACAAGATCGCCAGGTTTCATATGAGTATTGTAATACTCTCTGTGGAAAGTTGGAAGGAGATCTTAGACTATTTCTTCCTGTCCTCTACGATCTCCCAGGCGTTTACCTGGATGCGATGGGAGACTCCCTCGCCGTCAGTGTGGATGCCCCAGCAGACGAGCTCGCCGTCCCAGCTCTCTCCGAGGTCGAGCCCCGAGAGAGTGACCTCAATTGGAACCTTTGGACCTGCTGGGTTTCCCTTTGCCGGAGCCACGATGAGCCGTCGACCAGAGAGCTTCACAGCAGACCGCTTGAGGATAGATACCTTTGCTCCATTCAGCTCTGCCTTGTAACGTGACATTTCAGCGGTCAGCTCATCTCGACGCATCTTTGGATGCACGAAATTATTCGAGCGATCATCAGGGTTCTTGTTCAGCCTGTCAATTTCTTGTGGCATTTGTTATTCTCTCTTGGTTGTGATTCTCTACTTCTCTTCAGCCTATTCGAACCAAGCCCAGTTGAGGGCAACAAAGTCGTCGATTGCTTCCCTCACCGTGCTGTATTCGAAATCAGCAGCTGCGGCAAGCTCAAACATATGCTGGGCAGCCTCTTCACCAGAGCAGTGTCGACATTCTGGCTTTTCATCGGGACCGATGTCAAACCACCTGATTGTGTCGAACAGACCGCAGCTGCACGCGTGCCAGTCCTGATGCCAGGGACACTCAGGAGGATGCTCAACTACCTTCATTTCCTACCTCCTCATCGAACGGCTGAACTGGGGCTCGAGGACCAAGGCTACAGGGATCACACAGCGTCCGGATCCAGCCGCCTGGTCGTGTCTGGCCAGGATTTCCACAGTCCTCGCAGGTCCTGTAGCTCATCTCCTCGGCCATCCGGATCATTCCGTAGATCTCCGGGCTCCCAGATCCGATGTAGAAGCGCAGCCCACCGAACTTCTCCTTCACCTGGACAGCTCGGGTCTGGAGGTCTTCGATCTCCTCCTCAGTAGCCTGGGGGTTCTCCCTCTTGAGGATCTTGATCTTGTGGTTGCACTCGTTCTGGATGCAGGCACAGAGGGACTCGATGATGTTGTACCATCCGTCCCCGTGCTCGAACCACTTCATCTGAGAGAAGATCTTCGGATATTTCTCGATTAGCTTGTCTTCCAGCTCTTGTCTCATAGGATGCTCCTCAGGAGGCTCTGCGATGTGTTGGTTGTTTCTCCGTCGTTCCATCGAACGACCGCCTCTGGGACGCAGTAGAAATCCCTGCTCTGGTCCCAGTCGACCTTGACCCATCTAGTCCCAATGACGAGGCCCATATGTTTATTCTTCCAGAACGGGGTATGCCAGCCAGGCTTCAAATTAGCATCGGGATGCTCCTTCCAGACCACGACCTCGCCTAGGATGACTGATGGCTCATCAAAGGTCTTGAAGGGAGGCTTTTCATCGATCGGCCAAAATCGACAGTATGGAGAGCTTGGATCTTCATACGGATCTCGTAGCGTATCTTGGCGTTTCATAGTTCTATCATACCACTTCTTGGAGTTTTTTCATTTTTTAGTATCTTAAAATTTTCCAGAATATTTATAATTACGTCAGAATTTTGGAGTTTCAATGACAATTTCCAGGGCCACGCTGAAGAAGATTATCGCCGAAGAGCTCAGCAGGGGAAATCGCAGATCTAGATTGCCATCCCTAGCCAGCGTGCTGTTTGAAGATGCGGAAGCTATTATCAAAAGGAATCCAAAACAAGCTGAAAAGATTGATATGCTGCTACAGCAAATGCCAGATCTAAAAGATGGTCCAGGTGCGATGAAGGCCTTCTTGAACGGTCCTGGAAGCGACCCCAAGGTCAGGGCATTCTTGTCCGCCGGTGAGATTGACGGCGCCAAGGTTGACGAGAAGATTCCGTACGTGGACACTGGAAAGAGAGTCGGAGATCTACAGCCGACGCAGAGCGAGATCGAGTTCATGAACTCTGTGAGCTACCCATTGACTGCACCTGGAGCGATAACCAACACGAGGACAGGCGGCATACAGAAGATCGGTCCTCCTGGAAACGACCACATCATCACTTGCGGCAACATCATCATAGACGGTCACCACCGCTGGTCTTCTTTCATGTCGACCGCAGGGCCCGATGGACAGATTGCTGCATATGACCTCCAGATCACGGGAAAGTCGGCGCCTGAGCTGCTAGCCATCGCCCAGATCGCAATTGCTGCAACAAAGCCAACGCCCGTGCCAGATGCTTCGGCAGGCCAGCTGAACATACTCGACAAGAGCAAAGAAGAAATTAAGAATATGATCATCGACAACATCGGCAAGCCCAACGAGAAGGGCAAAGAGATACTTTCAAAGGCCGTCGTGGAAGGAATCGCTGTCGATGACAAACTCGTCAAGGATGCAAAGCTGGATGCTGGCGCAGTCAATAAGTTCTTGGAATCAGACGGCAAGGACGCAGCGTCGAAGCAAAAGATTTGTGAAGGAATTGCAGAGTTCATGGCGGGAAATCTCGACAAGATGAATGGCCCCGCAGCGGAATCTCCTCCAAGGCTTGACATGCCACAGCTCGATCAGGCAGCCGGCGGCGTCAATACAGTCCTCGACATGTTGGATGCCGGCGTTGTGAACTTCAAGCCTAGCTATGTTGACCCGGCCGCCGTCAAGAAAGAATCTGTAAACAACAGAGACAGACTGATTATGGAGCGCTGGAACAAGCTGGCTGGTATCAAGTAGCCTTATCAGGAATTATAGTCAAGACACTCTTTTGGTATCTTGAGAGCAGCAATGAGATTCTTTTGCACATATAGGACATCTTGTGCAGCTGCAAGGACCTTTGGATCCACGTCGCTCGGGTCTCGGAATCGACAAAACACAGGAAAGCGCATAACACCTGTGCTTGAAAATGGAGGTTGGTGCTCACACTCGACGATCCTCCCCAGGTAGCTGTCAGGACCATCGCTGAAGATCTGGCTCTTGAGAGCGTCAGAGTATCCTCCTCCCACTCGGGTGGTGACACCATTCGGAGTGAGGACCACAAATCCGCCGAACTGCCCAGCCCGCTTCGTGTTTGCATTTGCCTCATACCAGCCGACGACGACACCTTCCTCGGTAGCAACGGGCTTCAGCTTCAAGATGGATGGGGAGCGCTTCCACTGGTAGGCTGCCTGAATGTCCTTCAGCATCACGCCCTCATATCCCTCCTCGAGGCAGCCTGCATAGAACTCTCGGAGGCTGGCCTCATCATTGGCAGTGACCGCTTTCACATACCGGAATGGAGTTCCAGCAGTGTCACCGAGAAGAGACTTCAGCTCTTCGAGGCGCGCCTGGTATCCCGTCTCAGACTTCTGCTGCTTCCAGTCCTCGATATTGATGAAGTCGAAGGCGTGGAAGAGCATCTTCGAGTCATCCTTCTTGGACTTCGAGGACATCACCACACTGGCGCTCTCGCTCCAGTCCTCGCCCAGAACCTCACCATCGAGGACGAAGCCGTCGCGTGGCAGGGCCTCGATTGCAGACTTGATGCGCGGTAGGGTCTCGAGGACGGTTCCACTGCGGGTGTAGAGGGTCACCTCGCCCTTTGCCTTCACGGCAATGCAGCGGAGCCCGTCGAGCTTCGCCTCGACCCGGACTGGATACGAGACGGGCTGGGTGATTTCAAACTCGCCGTTCGATCCACGAGTGGGGAGGGTCTCGGCGAGGGCAACAGCAAACGGAATGACAGAGCCGGGCCAGGTCTTGTTGATTGTAGCGACAGACACACCGCAGCGGAGGTTCCGCCAGAGGAGGCGCTCCATCCACTTCTGTGCAAGGGCATCGCCCTTCGACATCGCCTGGGTCACTGCCTCGCGGGCAGCATTTCCCTTCAGCTCTCGGGCATTGAGCCGCTCGAGGAGGTCCATAAACTGGGCGATGATATCGTCGCTGCAGGCGACAGGCCGCTGGGCGACAGGCTTCTCATACTTTGCGACGCCCCAATCCTTCCAGGGGTCGAAGGAGAGCACCAGGAACCGCCGGAGCTCCTCGTTGCTAATGTTGTTCCTGAGGACCTCCTCCTTGAAGAGGCGAGAGTTATCCGACTCGAGAAGCTCCAGGATCTGGATGATCGTCACTATTTCCTCCAACAAGAGTATTTTAATACACTCTTTGAGATTATGGAAGGAAATATTTCATCAAGAGAAGTCTTGGTCTCCTGAACGATAATTGTTTGACATTCCATCAACAGCTTCTGCTATCTTGCTCAGCTTCTCTCTGATTGAATTCAAGCCTTCATAAATTTCTAAAGTTCCATCATCAATTTCATCAAGTGTAATCTCGACCTCGCTCACAAGAGAAAGAACAGCGTCTTTCCCTGCAAGCTGCTCATATGACTCATTCAAAAAATCTCTTATGATGTCTCTAACCATATCATTCACCCCGAATATTCTTGAGAAAAAAGGTCTATCATGGCGTCCTGAAGCAGGAACTCCAAATTGTCTTTGCCGCTGCTCCCCCAGACGCCTGTTGCCCAATCAATCATAGCATCGTGAGCAGCCTCCATTGAAGAGAGGCCAGCAGGCTCGGAGTTGAGAGAGTAGGAATAGTTCAGGTAATCGAGCCCGTGCAACCTGCAGTCGTCACGGGTTGGAGGAGTCTTTGGGTCATCAATGTCGTCGAATGGATTTTTGGAAACTCTGTCACTCCTGTTAGAGTATTTCATCCAGACGTTTGCTGCTTCTGGACTCACATTCTTCCTGTCTGAGGTGAGACTGAGATCCCTCTGAGACAGGTCCCACATTGCAACTTCATAGGCTGCAGGACCCCAACCACCCCTGGATGAGACAGACTGAACAATTGAGGCGCTGTCATTGCAGTTGGAATTCATCCTGTATGTCACGCCAGATCGAATCGAAGTTTTGGCAAGCTTTATTATTATGGACCTGCGAACCTTCCAGGGAGTTGCTTCGCTAACTTCTTCAACTCCACTGACCTCTTTGAACTTTTGAGGATCGTAGATTATTACAAGATCCTCATGAGGCTGGTTGATCCTGCAGACAGCGAGACCCATAGCCTTAGCAGTTGGATCCACTGATCCCTGCTCTTGCAAGAGCATTTCTCGGATGAGCAGTCTAAGAGTCACTTAGTTTCCTGCCAAGATTTAAGCGCTTGCAGGCTATCAATAGTCGGCGTCCCTTCCTGCTTGTAATAGACTTTGGAGAGTGGCGATCGCACCCAGGGCGGTTTCTCGCCGTCCCAGGTATCGAGCTTCTCAAGCTCGTCATCGTTCCAAATTGCTGATGACTGATTACAATTGTCTGGATCTTCGGGAGTGAGCACATTTCTAAAATTATCAAGCTGCTTCCAGATGACATCAGGTCGACCTTCAAAGTAACGTCTCCATACCTTCCGCGCATCAGGCGAAACATTTCTCCTGTCTGACATAAGACCAGCTGGGCCTGCAAGTTCAAGCGCGATATCATAGAGTAGCGGGCCCATACCATCAACTTTAGAATATACTGACATGACCTCGTAGGCGCCGAGACATTCACCCATACCCAACGGAAGAGCTATAGATATCTTGCCTACCTCTTTGCTACCCAGGACGCAAGAGATATCCCAGCCTCCTTTCCCCCAGCTAGTCTTCGTCAGCTCGAATCGATACCCTTCATTGGCAGCGCGCTGTGGATCGAAGGCAGCTTCGGCGAGAAGCATTTCTCGGATGAGGTGCTTCAAGGAGCTGACACTCTCACCATAAGTCTTTGTCTTCTTCAGGACGGCAGCTCGGGTCTTCTCGTAGGCTTCGTCGTCTCCGCCCTCGACACTCTTCGGATAGGCTTTCCTGGGATACTCTTTCCACTTCTTGATGAACTTCGGAGGAATCCTTCCTCTGTAGGCGAAAGTCTCCAGTCCCGTGAGGCTCCTCGTGATGAAGCCCACAAGCTTTCTGGAGATGTCCTTCAGAAGGGCAGCGTACTCCTCGTCCTGCTCCCACTCAGGACCTGCTTCCGGAGCGTCTGCGATGTCTTTGGCGTAGTAATCTCCAGTGATCGAGCGGTTTGCGAGTCTCACAAAGCTAAGAATGTTCTTCGCGTGTTGGGTCTTCTCTATTGTGACCTTTCCACCGGGCTCTGTGGTTACCACATCTATCCACCTCGAGAGGTCTGGATCCCATTTACGCTGGATATCCTTTCTCTGAGTCTGGGTGAGAGTGTATTCTCTGTCGAGCTGGAATTCTCTGAATGCATCTTCGTCTGCGACAATCCTTGCCGGGTCAGGAACCTCGACTTTCAGGATGAGAGCGTTCGCATCATCCCAGACCGCGGCACGGGTCGCATAGTTCTCTGCAGTGTGTGGGTCAAGGGTGAGATAGACATTCTTGTCCGAGTATCCGCGGACGAGGTCTGCGTAGAACTTCTCAAACTTTCCTGGGTTCAGTCCCTTCTTCTCTATCTCTGACCAACGACTCGTCGAAGTTCCGTGGTAAGCGGTGATCGTCCCCGTTGTTCCCATAACGACATCTGTAGCCCTAGGAGCTTTAGCAACCTGACCGAGCGTCTTTCCCTTGAACTTATCGTCAGGAGAGACGATCTTGAAGTCTTCCTGAACTCGTGGATCCACCGATGAGAGGTAGGAGAGGAGCTTCTGGAGACCGACGCCCTTCTGCGTGAAAGAGACGTTCCCAGAAGGTATGACATAGGTCTTGTTTCTGTCCGCGTCTCCAGGCTTTCCACCCGAGCGACGAGGGTTGTTAGCCTTCCAGGTGGAGTCGAGGCTTACCTGTCCTTTCTCTGTATCAACGAGAAGAAATTCAAAGTCTGGTTTCTTGGGAGAGTATCC
>SXGQ01574412.1_pt1 | contig 14675 bp, 12 predicted proteins | sample 3178371 | NCBI WGS metagenome assembly SXGQ01 (sample SAMN11356859, study PRJNA531348) | freshwater metagenome | isolation source: freshwater sample F1-20 | place: China: Fuxian Lake, Yuxi | collected 2017-12-25
AGTTATGCCTCTAACGCCTTGGCCGAAAGCAACTTTCAGCAGTGGCAACATCTCTTTATTCTTGCTTATCCTTTAAGGATTGCTCGGAGCAGTTCTGCAGTCTGACTTGGTGTCTTTCCAACTTTAACCCCAGCTGCCTCCAACGCTACTTTCTTAGCCTCTGCAGTACCCGAGGAACCCGAGACAATCGCACCAGCATGTCCCATCGTCTTTCCTTCGGGAGCAGTAAAACCAGCGACATAACCAACGACAGGTTTCGTTACATGTTCTTTGATGAACGCAGCGGCTCGTTCTTCCGCATCGCCACCAATTTCACCAATCATCACAATGGCTTCAGTTTCTGGATCTTCTTGGAAAGCTTTTAAGCAATCGATGTGTGTAGTGCCGATGACAGGATCTCCGCCAATTCCGACAGCGGTGGTGAAACCGATATCGCGGAGTTCATACATCATCTGATACGTCAATGTTCCTGACTTTGAGACCAAACCAATTTTTCCGGAGCCCGTAATGTCTGCAGGAGTAATTCCAATATTTGATTTGCCTGGGCTAATGAGTCCGGGGCAATTCGGCCCAATGATGCGCGATTTACCAATCTTCTGGGAATAAGCATAGAAGCTAGCAGTATCGTGAACTGGGATACCTTCGGTGATAACCACAATTAATGGCACGTGTGCATCAATCGCATCTACAACCGCGCTCTTTGCGAACTTTGGTGGGACGAAGATGACAGATGCATTTGCGCCGGTGGCAGCAACTGCTTCCGAGACGGTATTGAAAACTGGCAGCGATTGACCTTCGATCTCAACGACTTGGCCACCTTTGCCGGGCGTAACGCCGCCAACGATCTTTGTGCCGCTAGCGATCATGCGACGTGTGTGCTTGGTTCCTTCAGAACCAGTCATGCCTTGGACGATGACTTTTGTGTTTTCATTGAGGAAAATCGCCACGATTATTTTGCCGCCAATTCTGCAGCACGAGCGGCTGCTCCATCCATGGTGTCGAGTTGTTGGACGAGTGGGTGATTCGCTTCGTTCAAGATCCGACGACCTTCATTCACATTGTTTCCATCAAGACGCACAACGATTGGCTTCGTAGCTTTATCCCCCAACATCGCGAGCGCTTGAACGATTCCATTCGCAACTGCGTCACATGCAGTAATGCCGCCGAATACATTGACGAAGACAGATTTCACGGCTGGGTCACCAAGAATGATGGAGAGGCCATCGGCCATAACTTGGGCAGATGCACCGCCACCGATATCTAGGAAGTTCGCTGGCTTAACGCCGCCAAACTTCTCGCCTGCATACGCAACTACATCGAGTGTGCTCATGACAAGACCTGCGCCATTTCCAATCACGCCTACCTCGCCATCAAGCTTGACGTAATTAAGGTCTTTCTCTTTAGCGAGAGCCTCCAAAGGATTGGTGGCAGCGTGATCGATCAAGGATTCATGATCTGGATGACGGAATGATGCGTTGTCATCAAGAGTGACTTTTCCATCAAGAGCAATGATTCTTCCATCAGCAGTCTTCACAAGTGGATTAACTTCAACCAGCGTGGCATCTGAAGATTGAAAAGTCTTCCATAGCGTCACAAGGACATCAGCAACGCCTTTTTCAACGTCTGCGGGGAATCCGCCTTTACGAACGATATCGAGAGCTTTATCTTGAGAAATACCATCATTAGGATCGATATGAACTTTCGCTAATTTCTCTGGAGTTTTATGTGCAACTTCTTCAATATCCATTCCGCCAGATACCGAAGCCATCACAAGAAGTGAACGAGTAGCTCGATCAAGAAGTATCGCTAAGTAGTACTCGCTCTCTATCGGAGCAGCTGCGGCGATCATCACTTTGTGAACGGTGTGACCTTTAATATCCATGCCAAGGATGGCTTTGGCCTTTTCAAATGTATCCGTGGGATTTTCAGCGAGCTTTACTCCGCCGGCTTTACCGCGGCCACCGATCTTGACCTGCGCTTTGACGACTACTTTTCCGCCGATTCGCTCCGCAGCTTCTTGTGCTTGCTGTGGAGTTGTGGCTACTGCTCCTGCGAGCACTGGGACTCCATGTGCTTCGAAAAGATCGCGCGCTTGATATTCAAAGAGATCCATGGGTCATAACTTATCTACTGGTGCATATCGGAGCAACAAACGCTTATCGCCATAGCTGCCGAAATTGATTGTGGCTTCTGCCTTATCGCCTGAACCTGAGACTGCAATCACAGTACCTAATCCAAAGGTGTCATGCGATACGCGATCGCCAATATTGAGTTGCAATGTAGTGGATTGTTTGCCGGTTGCCTTGGGCAATGGCGGTGGCGCAAATTTCTTCCGTGTAATAGGCGGAATGATGAAACCGCTCTCGCTCTTGTTCCAATCAATCAAATTTTCCGGAATCTCATCGAGAAAACGTGAAGGTGGGTTGTAATTGGGTGCGCCCCATGAGGATCGATATTCGGAGCGCGATAAATACAATCTCTGTCGCGCACGAGTGAGGCCCACATAAGCAAGTCGACGCTCTTCTTCCAACTCTTTCTTCTCACCTAGAGTGCGCGAATGCGGAAAAACTCCCTCCTCCATACCGGTGAGAAAGACGGTTGGGAATTCCAGTCCTTTCGCAGTATGTAACGTCATAAGAGTTACCACCCCACCATGATCTTCCCCTTCAAGAATTTCATCTGCATCTGCAACAAGTGCAACATCTTCAAGGAATCCAGCGAGGGAAATCTCCTCACCTTCATCAACTTCTCGTTCTTCATACTCTTCGGCAACCGCTACGAGCTCTTCAAGGTTCTCCACTCTTACTTCATCTTGTGGGTCGTGGCTATCGCGCAATTCATCAAGCAAGCCTGATTGTTCGAGAGCTGCGGCAGCGATAGTTGATGGTGGACGCTTTGCTTCTACGAGAACTCGTAACGCGCTGATCATCGCCACGAATTGTGAAATGGATGCTGATGTCTTTGGGGTAAGTCCTGCTTCGCTGGCTCGATTGAGAGCCGGCCAGAAACCAATACCTTCGCGCTTTGCGAGGTCATCGATATTGTCAATCGCTCGATCGCCGATTCCTCGTTTAGGGGTATTGATAACACGACGCATGGAAACTTCATCATCAGGATTCACGATTACTCGCAAATAAGCGAGCAGATCCTTCACCTCTTTACGTTCATAGAATCGGACACCGCCTACTACCTTGTAGGGAATTGTGGCGCGCATGAACACTTCTTCAAATACACGAGATTGGGCATTTGTCCGATAGAAAATCGCTGTATCGCCAAAATTCGATACACCTTCTCTTTGGAGGCGGAAGAGTTCATCGCGAACAAATTCGGCTTCATGATGCTCATTCTCGGCGACAAAACCAGTCAACTTTGCGCCACTTCCAGCATCAGACCACAAGTTCTTCTCTTTGCGTGCTTCGTTTAAGGAAATAACGGCGTTTGCTGCGCTCAGGATGTTCTGGGTCGAACGGTAATTCTGTTCGAGCAAAATAGTTGTGGCGTCGGGATAGTCCTCTTCGAATTGCATGATGTTGCGGATGGTGGCCCCGCGAAAGCCATAGATAGATTGGTCTGCATCTCCAACTACGCATAATTCAGCCGCAGGAATCCCTTCTCGATCCATTCCTACTAATTCGCGAATCAAGATGTATTGGGCATGGTTAGTGTCTTGGTACTCATCGACCATGATGTGTCGGAAACGATGGCGATAACGAGCCCGAGCCTCAGGGAACTTCTGGAGAACTTCGACGGTCTTCATGATCAGATCATCGAAGTCCATCGCATTAGCGGATGTAAGCCGTTGTTGATAGACGGCATACGCCTCTGCGACTACTTCTTCAAAGCTGTTCTGGGTTGCATTTCGATAATCAGCAGGTCCAAGTAATTCATTTTTTGCATTTGAGATTACGGATGCCACGCCTCGAGGGTTGTAGCGCTTAGGGTCGAGGTTGAGATCACGCATAACGAGAGTTACGAGTCGCAAACTATCTGCTTGATCGTAAATGGAGAAAGTGGGCGAAAAACCTAAACGAACTGCTTCTTGGCGCAAGATTCGAACACAGGCTGAATGGAATGTAGAGACCCACATGATCTTTGCGCGATTTCCGACTAATTCAGAGACTCGTTCCTTCATCTCACCAGCAGCCTTGTTTGTGAAGGTAATTGCGAGGATTTCAAATGGTTGGACTCCACGTTCTGCCATCAAATATGCGATGCGACGAGTCAGAACTCTTGTCTTACCTGAACCTGCTCCAGCAACGACTAGTAATGGTCCGCCAGCGTGAGTTACGGCTGCACTTTGTTGGGGATTCAAGCCTTCGAGAAGTGATTGAGAAGGCCGCGAAGACATGATGCGAAGTCTAGGATAGCCCGGTGACTCCGCTCGACGACTCAGAAATCAAGCGCGTACTTGTGGTGATGGCGCATCCCGATGATTGTGATTTTGGCGCAGGCGGAACCATCGCACAATGGACGGCTCGAGGTATCCACGTTTCTTATTGCATCATTACAAATGGTGATCAAGGTGGCGAGGAATCAGGAATTCCACTCGAACAGATGGCAGCAGTACGTCAGAAGGAACAGCGCGATGCTGGAAAAGCCCTCGGCGTGAATGACATTACTTTCTTGAATTATCGCGATGGCTGGCTCGCTCCATCGATGGAACTCCGAAAAGACATTGTGAAGGCCATACGAATCGCTAAACCTGATCGCATGGTCGTGCAATCCCCCGAACGAAACTATGAACGAGTTTTTGCTAGCCATCCTGATCATCTCGCAGCTGGTGAGACTGCAGTGCAAGCGGTCTATCCAGATGCGCGCAATCCATACGCTTTCACTGATTTGAAAGATTCTGGATTTGAACCGTGGAGAGTTCGTGAAGTATGGATTACTGGCTCACCAAACCCGAATCACTTCGTAGACATTACTGAGACTTTTTCCAAGAAAATTGCAGCGCTCCACGCGCATGTAAGCCAAATCGCCCACAATAAAGAGCTAGAGAAGATGGTCCGTGAATGGGGCGAGAGAAACGCTCAAGCACAAGGTCTAGCAGAAGGCAGGATTGCTGAAATCTTCCAGGTGATGAATACCGATTAATTGGCGATTTATTCCGAAAATATTGCCGTTCCTTTTAAATCTGGTATCGAAACACCATCAAGAAAGACGTTCTCAGTCCTGAAGGTTTGCGGCATCCAAGAATCTCCATGTTGAAGTCCCAGGAAATAACCAATCAGCCCAGGAATTGAGTCAGTATTTCTACGATGTAGGAAGCTGGAGGTGAACATTAGATATGGATCTTCCTTGTGCTGTAAATGAGATATTAGTAGCCCTAAAGTCTCTGGCGCGGCATAGGGATAAGGATAGATTCGATCTACGAACTTCTCTTCGAGAAGCATTACTCTCTCTTTGAGCATGCTCTCGCTCTTTGAGAGCGCTAATGCGCGAAGGACTTCGCGACGACTCCACGAGTCTTGGGGCAATTCATCAATGGCAATGTCGATTGCTTCACTAGTAGGAGTTCCAGCGTAAATACTTGCCGCTAGGACGCCGATTGCAACGGCGCACCAAACTCCATCTTCGCTGTTGGTATGCGTTGCATCCTCTTTTATCAATTCCTTTAATCTGTTGATATCTCGAGGCATTGCAGAGAATATTCCTAAAGCACGAAACATGGCTGAATTATCAAAGTAGTGTGGATTGTCGTGACCGCAAGAAGGAGCACGCATACCCATCGAAATATTCTGAAGAGCACTTGCCACACTAACTCTGACTCTTAATGTTCCTCTAAGCGTGGCCATTTCTTGCCATTTTTCGGAAAATTCTGATTGACTCAAGGCCACATCTCTAGACCAGAAAAACCACTCCACATCATCAGACGGTCTTGGATATAAATACTTAGGACTGAAACCGTGAACATAAGGTTCGGGCACCGTTGTATGCTTATTTTCAGTAGCAAAGGCTTGGAGAATATTGAACCGTCTTACTCGCCGCTCACTTAAAAGAGCCAATCTGTGTGCCGCATTCTGAGTTGAAAGCGAATCTCCCATAACAAGTCCACGAATTGCGGATTCAGATTTCATAGCTGGATCAACTCCTCTGCAAGTCCGATAGGACTCATGCCTTTTGTAAATGCAAGACAACTCCCTTTCACTTCAGTCACAGCACTTCTCCAATGTTCGGGAATCGCATCAAAACCAACATAAGCCCCTACGATGGCGCCGGCCATTGCGGCAATTGTATCTGCGTCACGTCCGCAGTTAACGGCGAATCGAACAGTCGAAACAAAGTCACCATCGCCATAGACAACAGAGGCGATGGCAAGGCTTACAGCTTCGGGTGCTATGTCCGCATAGAAATAGTGATGTGTTGCAACGCTTTCAAGTAAATGGTCAGTCAATGAGAGTGCATCCTTATCTCTTTGCCCTTCAATTACAGAGAGCGCCTTTGTGATGGCACGAGAAGTCCAAGAATTCTCAGGAATTGATTTCTTTGAAGCTATTATCAAATCTTTGATGCTGTCTCCAAACATGGCTTGACTGATAGCGGTTGCTACTACTACCCCCGCATGAATTCCCTCACCTGAGTGACTTACTTGACCGTCGGCTATTGCCAGACGCTTTGCTAATTCCATATCGCCACTTGCGACGATTCCAATTGGAGCGACACGCATGGCTAACCCATCACTCCAAGCATGAATATGACGTCCAGAGTGTGGAGGTTTCAAACCTGCCTTGAGATTGGATATTGCCGCCATCTCACTGAAACCAGCTCCAAGAAAATCTTCTGTTTGATTACAAACCTTTTCTACCCAGTATGAAGCGAATTCTTCCGAAGTAATTGACTTGCCGAACTTCATAAGAGCCCGACCAGTTAGAATCGCGTATTCCGTGTCGTCGCTTCCACCTGGGTTCTGTGAGAGAAAGTCTTCAACTCCACCATACTTCGAACGAATTTGTGCCGGGGATAATCCTTCGACTGGTCGACCTAGAGCATCTCCGATTGCCAAGCCCGCCATTGCTCCTTTTGCACGAGAGAGTTTAGAAATCATTCGCTCACTCCTAACTTTTCTCTGAAAAGGTTGTTTTGCTTTTTCTTAATGATCGTGAGTCTTGCTTCGTCCTTTGCATGAATTTCTTCCGCAATCTGAGCGATTAATGTTCCCGTGGCCCTAAAGTCACGGCGACTTTTACGCTCTACTGTTTCTAGCCACTCACTGGGAATTGCTTCAACTCCATGAATTGCGCCGGTAATCGCACCGGCCATCGTTGCAATAGAATCAGAATCGCGTCCGTAGTTCACTCCTCCTAAGACGCTTTCTTTATAGTCACCTTTCGCCACGGTCACCATAGCGAGCGCAAGCGGTAACTCTTCAATGGATTTCAGGCGGCTAGGTTTTCTAGCATCGAGAGAGGGGTCTCTATATTCATCTTCCATTGTGTCAAATGGGCGAAAAGCAGCTCGTAATTGACCAAGACCATTGCGCCAGGAATCTAGCTCTCGTGCTTTACCCAATACAGCAACAATTGCACTCTTCGTACCATCTTTGGCGAGGTCCAGAGTAACTTCCATAATCTCATCCACACTCGTTTCAGGCACTAGAGCCTGAGATACTGCCGCAGCAAAGACACCTGCTGCTTCACGTCCATAACTTGATTGATGTGCTCCTGTGATTTCAATCGCTTCTCGATAGGCATTCTCAGGATTTCCAGCGTTCACAATTCCGACGGGTGCCATATACATAGCCGCTCCACAATTAACCATGTTCCCAACGCCAGCTTCACGAGGATCTACTTTGCCAAGATGCAATCGTTGCAGGAGCCACTTCTCAGCATAATAAAGTCTATGAATCAGAAGTGTTTCACGTTGAAGTTCAGGAATGTATCTCACCTTCTCAATCAACTCTGGAATAATGTGCTGGGCGAATGAAAACGCGTCGAGGTGGTCTCGTACTTTCTCGTAGACTGAAATAAGTGACTCGACCATCATTGAATCGTCAGTGATGTGACCGTCACCTTTGTAATACGGTGCAATGGGGCGTGCGGCTGCATAGTCTGGATAGAAGGGCCCCTCTATCTTTTCGACAAAGCCTCCAAATCTATCTTGAATAGCCTCCACGCTATAGCTCTCAGTTGAACCTCCGAGGGCATCGCCAACTGCTGCACCCGCTATCACACCAATTGTCTTCGTCTTCAACACTCCGTTTTCCTCCTCTTGATCATTTTGAATTCTTCAAGTTGCGCAGTAGCCAGGCAGATTGCTGAGGTATTAAGTAGAGGGCCGGTTATCCGACCCTCTACCCCTCGAGCTAGGAAGAGAGTTTTTCAACTTCCTATCGCAAGGACTTCCATCCGTCTTCGAGTCGCTTAACCAGTTCGGCTCTTGAGATCTTGTCTTGCAAGAAGAGCTGTAGAGCTGGTTGAAGGACTGAGCCTCTCCAATTGTCATACTCAGGTACAAAGGAGAATGGGGCTACTGTGAAATTACCGCCATCAGCAAGTAATTGTGCCCATCCCGGAGTGGACTTCTTAGCAACAATCGCCGCTTGAAGAGCGGTATTTGTCATTGGAACCAAAGCATCTCCCAGACCGAACTTGATTAGATTCTCATCTTTCATGAGAAACTGAATGAACTGTGTGGCCTGTTTCTTCTTGGTACTTTGGGTGCTTATTGAGAAGATTTGGGGATTTGCATACTGATTTTGAGTGGTTCCTTTGAGCATGGGGAGAGTGGTCCAATTAAAACCCTTTTCCTTCGCCGCAGTGTCAAGATCTAAAGCGACAAAACTCGGTGCTACAAACATTGCCGCTTTGCCAGCAACAAAAGGTGCAACAGCAGCGCCAGGACGTACAGTCAAAGATGTTGGGTCCATCGATTTATCTTTATAAATCATGTTGTACACACGAGTTGGAATTTCAAGTTCAGCATTTCCAACTCGAAGACTAGCTCTCGAAGTAGTTACGCCTCTGAACCATTTTGCTCCAAAAGAGCCTGACATGATCATAAACGGAGAGGCGGGACGAGCCACTCCGAAAATCGATCCATAGTATGTCGAAGTTGTCATTTTTTTTGAGAGGGCAGTGAATTCATCCCAGGAAAAACCTGACTGAGACGTGGGAAGAGCCTCTCCAGCTTTCTTGAAAATGTCCACGTTTGCGAAGACAACATATGGTTGATCAATTACCGGTACGCCATAAAGACGACCCTGCCAACTTGCAGTCTTCCAAGATCCGTCCGGAATGGACGTTTTCAGAGGCCTCATTAGAGAATTCAAATCTGCAAGATAGCCTTGCTTGGCCCAAAGTCGAGCTGCATTTGCCTCAAAATGAATGACATCCGGGGCGGTGCGAGATGCAAATTGCGTCGTTAGTTTATCGCCCATGTTCTCCCAGTCTCCCTGGATGTATTTGACCTGGATCTTTGGGTTCGATTTGTTCCAAGCTGCAACAGCATCTTTGAAACCTGCAAGAGTTTCTGGAAGGAAGGCAGGAGTCATAAACGTTATTTCGTCCGCGGCCTTGGCCTGCATTGGCACCATAACTCCAAGTGCTAGCGCAAGAGTTGAGGCTGCTGCAACAAAGGTTGTGCCAAGTTTCCTAAGCACTTGAAGCAGTTTATTCATTTTCTTTTCCTCTCTCGTTTCTATTTGTATCTCCGTCATCCCTTGACTGCTCCAGCCAAAAAGTTGTCGGAGAATTTTTTTTGTATTAGCGCGAAGAGCCCTATCGAAGGCAAAATAGCTATAACAGTTGCAGCGGCTAACGCGCCGTAACGACCTCTACCTTCGGCTCCTAGAAATTGTGCTAGTTGTAATGGAAGAGTAAGTTTCTCAGGATCAGACAACAGAACTAGCGCAAAGAAGAATTCATTCCACACATTGATGAAGGTAAATACGGCGACGACTATCATGCCTGGGGTCAACAGTGGAAGAATCACGAATCCAATGACTTGGACGAAAGATGCGCCATCTACTCGAGCGGCATCTTCCAATTCTCTAGGTATCGATAGAACAAAGCCACGTAATAGCCATAAAGAAAATGGAAGATTTACAACTACGTACACGATGATCAAGCCAGGATATGAGTTGATGAGATTTATACGTTGGAGAGCAAGGAACAGAGGGATAATTATTAATGAGAGTGGAAATACTTGGCTAACGAGTATCCATATTGCAAGCGACTTTGAGAAAAATCCCTTGTTTCGTGCAAAGAAGTAAGCAGGGACCACAACCAAGATGCTGATGAATAGCGTAGAAACAGCAGAGATGAAAATACTATTAAGGAAAGCTCTGACAATCCCACTCTTCTCTAAAGCATCGGAATAATTCTGGAAATATGGATTTTCCGGAAACAAACTAGGTTCATACGCGAGAATGTCAATAGGCGCCTTAATCGACATCCCTAGTAACCATAAGAATGGTCCACCCAAGAAAACAACAAAAAACACGACCAAAGTTCCGATGCCAAGTTTTGAGGCTAGAGCTTTCATCAAGCTTCCACCTCATTACGATTACGAGTGGCTACATAAATACCTAGGATGATGACTAAAGCAATTGTTATGATCATGCCGAGAGCCGCGGCATAGCCGAAATTTCCATACCGAAATGACTCTTCATAAACGAATAAGCCTGGAAGATATGTTCTGCCGCCTGGACCTCCATTAGTCAAAACAAATATGAGGCCAAATGAGTTGAAGTTCCAAATAATGTTCAACGCAACAAGCGCCGTTATTATCGGACGTAGTTGAGGAATTATTAGCAGGCGCATTCTTTGCGAAGCTGAGGTACCATCAATCAAAGCTGCTTCGATCATCTCGCGTGGAATTGTTTTCAAAGCTGCCAAAAAAGAAATAGTGACCACCGGCAACGAAAGCCATGCTCCGATGACAATCACAGTTGGAAGAGCTGTGTTGAGGTTGTAAAGCAAACTCACGTTCGCCCCAGGTAACTCATATTTCCTTAAATATCCCGTTATTGGGCCGGAGTTTGGATTGAGCAACATATCCCAGATAATCGCGATAATTACTGGTGAAAGTGCCCACGGGAAGACCGCCAGGATTTTCAAAATTGGCGAATAGTACTTTCTGCGCTCTATCAATAAAGCCAAGGTAAATCCCAGAATCATGGCTAGGACCGTTACCGATAACGCCCATATTGCTCCAATTCGAAAAGATTCAAGAAATCTTGAATCGCTAAGGGCGCTACCAAAATTCTCAAGTCCGACGAAGTTCCATTGGATTACATAGGAAAGTTCTAGGTCGGTCAGAGATGTCAAAGCCCCCAAAATAGTTGGCAACACACTAACTAGAAGAACTCCTGCAATTAAAGGAGTTGACAAGAGAATTATTAGAGGTTCTTGCGCAACCAAAGATTGCTTCTTTACTTTGCTCATGCCGATTCTCGAATAATCAGTTCAGGTTCAATAATTGTTTTCTTGATTGGGAGATTTGGGTTTTCAAGACGCTCAAGGAGGTACTTGGCTGCTAGCTCACCGCGATACTCCGCCTTGAAGTCAACGCTAGTCAAAGTTGGCGTGAGAAGTCCGGCCAAATCCGTGTTGTCAATTCCTATAACAGCAATATCGTCGGGGACCTTGATTTTTCTTCCCGAGAGAAATTTAATTGCACCGGCGGCAAGCAGATCATTTGCACACAAAATTGCACTAAATTGATTAAGTTTTTTGATTCCCGACAATGCTTCCACCGCCGCTTTAGGATTGAAAGCTTTAGCATTCGCGATGTAATTCTCTGGATTCTTTATTTGATGAGATCTCATCGACTCTAGAAAACCTTCTTTTCGCCTCTTGGCCGGATTAGTTATCCAAGGACCATTTAGAAAGAGAATCTTTTTCCGACCTGCGCTAAAAAAATAATCAACGGCCATTCCCACTCCACGTTCAGAATCAACGCGAATGTTGTCGTACTTGGGTCGGTCAATTGCACCTCCGACCAGTACGACAGGTATTCTTAAAGTTGAGAGTATTTTTTCGATTTCCTCATCAAAAACAAGAGAGCTCAAAATGACACCATCGGCGTAGTTTCGACCTAATGATTTGAGCTGAAGTATGACTTCCTCGGTTGTTGATAGTGATGGAGAAAGCATTAATCTGTACTTTGATAACTTAAATCCGCGTTGCACTCCCCGAGTCATCGCTTGGTAGACGGGATTATTCAAATCCGGAAGAGCCAGACAAATTTGATCTGACGCATTGACTCTTAGCGCTCTTGCCGCTGAATTAGGTTCATACCCGAGCTCATCGATGGCTCTTCTAATTTTTTCTTCGGTTGGACCATTGGTGGTCAATCCATTGACCACTCGAGAAACAGTGGCTATAGAAACGCCGGCGCGCTCAGCAACTGCAAAAAGAGTCACTTTTTCGGCCATGCCTGCCTTCCCTCATCATGTAAACGTTTACATGAATTTCCACTTAGGCTATCGGAGGGCAAAGGATTGTCAAGAGAGCTTAGAACTCCTCAGCAGCGCGTCGGGGATCAGAAGCAGAGTTAGTTAAGCATTACTGGTACGCGCTTCGTTGATGGAAATAGTGCGAAGTGGTGCACCATCTACGCCGCCATTTCTCACTCCACCTTCGGCGATAAATTTCACGATATCAAGGCCAGAAATAATCCGGCCCCATATTGAATAGTTGGGGCCCAGGGTTGTATTCCTATAAACCAAGAAGAACTGGCTTCCGTTAGTGCCTGGTCCAGAATTTGCCATCGCAACTGTTCCTTCTGGGTAATTGTTCTCGCCAGCAGGAGGAAGGTTTTCATCGCGATAACGGAAATCTGGTCCACCGGTTCCGGTTGCAGTTGGATCACCGCATTGAAGAACGAAGATTCCTTCTGTAGTGAGTCGGTGACAGAGTGTGTCATCAAAGAAACCATTACGCGCCAGAGTTGCCATCACAGTGACGGTGACAGGTGCTTGACGAGCCATAGTTTGAATGACGATATCGCCACAATTCGTCTCAAGAGTGATTGTTCTCGGAAAGCGCTTAAGGATTGAACTCGGTGGTGAAATACGCGCTGGAGTTTGTGCCGTAGCTTTTGAGACTTTGCAGCGAATCTTCTCGGTCTTCTTGTTATTGACTGCAGTAGGCCTTGGTTTTTGGGTCTCAGCTTGGGCAGTCATCGGTGGTGCTACAAATAACGATGCAAAAAAGATAGCGACGACAAGTACTGATTTGTGTCGCATAAAGAACTCCTCTCGCATCCTTATTCCCACTCAATCGTTGCTGGCGGTTTAGAAGTTATATCGAGCGTAACTCGATTCACTTCTCTTACTTCGTTTGTGATGCGATTCGAGATTTTCGCCAAAACCTCGTAAGGAATTCGCGACCAATCTGCAGTCATCGCATCCTCGCTAGAGACTGGGCGGAGAACAATCGGGTGGCCATAAGTTCGGCCATCTCCTTGCACTCCAACGCTTCGTACTTCAGCGAGTAACACAACTGGGCATTGCCAGATCTCTCGATCAAGACCAGCAAAGTGTAATTCTTCCCGCGCGATGAAATCGGCTCGACGAAGGATTTTAAGTCTTTCTTCAGTAACTTCCCCGACTATTCGAATTGCAAGCCCTGGTCCCGGGAATGGCTGGCGCCAGACGATTGGTTCGGGAAGGCCAAGTGACATACCTACATCGCGAACTTCATCTTTGAATAGAGAACGAAGCGGTTCGATAAGAGTGAATTTCAAATCTTCAGGTAGTCCACCAACATTGTGATGCGATTTGATATTCGCCGTTCCAGTTCCACCGCCAGACTCAACAACGTCGGGATACAAAGTGCCTTGTACTAAAAACTCAACTTTCTTCTCTTGTGAGACCTTTGCTGCTGCCTCTTCAAAAGTTCGAATGAATTCTCGACCAATGATCTTTCGTTTCTCCTCTGGATCTGTGATGCCTTTCAGCGCTGTTAGAAACTTCTCGCGGGCATCGACAACCATCAGATTCACGCCCGTCGCAGCCACGAAGTCTCTTTCGACTTGCTCCGCTTCTCCTTCACGCAATAAACCATGATCAACAAAGACACATGTGAGTTGTGAGCCAATCGCGCGCTGTACGAGTGCGGCCGCAACCGCAGAGTCGACGCCACCAGAGAGGCCACAGATAACGGCTTTATTGCCCACGGCAGATTTGATGTTGATGATTTCGTTATCGATGATGTTCTCAGAAGTCCACGTCGGTTTGCATTTAACAACATCAATCAACCATCGGCGCAAAATCTCTTGTCCGTTATCAGAATGAAGTACCTCGGGATGGAATTGAACCCCCGCAAGAAGTCCGCTCTCATTTTCAAAAGCTGCGACATGGGTATCGGTCGTATTGCCAATGACGTGGAAGCCTTGTGGAGCGCTTGTGACGCTATCTCCATGGCTCATCCAGACATCAAAGTTGGAATCTAAATCCTTAAACAACCGAGATGAAGGATCAGCATTGAATCGTGTGCGTCCGAATTCAGATTTACCGGTCTTTGCAACAACGCCACCGAGGGATTGGGCCATAACTTGAAAGCCATAACAGATACCAAAAATTGGAATGCTCTGCTCAAATAAAGCCCGGTCAATTAAGGGCGCATCATCAACATAAACCGATGATGGACCTCCTGAGAGAATTATCGCTTTAGGATTTCTTGCAAGTATTTCTTCAAGTGAACACTTATGAGAAATGATCTCGCTATAAA
>SXGQ01063652.1_pt1 | contig 14673 bp, 14 predicted proteins | sample 3178371 | NCBI WGS metagenome assembly SXGQ01 (sample SAMN11356859, study PRJNA531348) | freshwater metagenome | isolation source: freshwater sample F1-20 | place: China: Fuxian Lake, Yuxi | collected 2017-12-25
GAGCGCCAACAATATCCGCACGAACAGGGACGCCGCCGCGACGAACCCACTTCGGATTGACCGTGATGGATCCTTCGGCGAGCGATCCGCTCGAATTCAGTTGAAGTGTCAGAGGCGTGGCTGGCGGCAAGCCGAGGGCGAAGGCGTCGGCCTCATCCAACTGGGCGACAATGTGAGGGGGAAGGATAACTCCTCCGTCCTCTTCAAGAATTTGACCTTCCTGATCGAACGAGCGTGCGAGCGCCAAGGCCGCTTGCCCTGCTTCGGGAGCAGCCCTGGGCCACTCCGACACTGGTACTGTCTCGCTTGAGGCTCGCTTGAAGAGCCCGCCCGGCCGCTCACGCAACAGCGTGATAGTTTCACTGCCATCGCTCTGCTGAGTTGCAATGAATTTGGTGCTTACCATCGATCGTTCCAATTACGACCACGGCCTTTTCCGAACCGGGGATGCAAGATTGATGTCCGGCGATGAATTATCCCGGCAAACTTGCCTTCCCAACCCGGGCTTGCTGGAACGTGAGATTCATACTCGAAGTCAGACCGACCTGCCGTGGTCCGCAGTTTGGCACCGTCGTATATCTTGGCATAGAGCTTCGGAGCATTTGGATCGCTATCGCTCCAAAACCGGCATGAGCCATTGTCGCTCCACTCGGAAATCCTCAAGTCACCGATCTGCATGATGATCGAGGACGATGAGGCAGGGCCGCCTCGAATGATCCCATATTCCGGGCGTTCCCCGCTTTGTCGGATCAGGTACTCGATCTGGTTCCGAGCCCGGACGCCCAAGGCAGGCCACGCATCACTGACGAGGCCTTCGTCCAGATAGGCCATCCAGAACTTCTCACGCTGTGCCCATTGATCGGGCCGATCGGTAGTCTTGGCGATAGCCCGGAAGAATTCCCGCATCGCGACTTCGGTGAGCCACCGCTTGAAGACTTGTGTGACCGTGAGCGCGCGCTCTTCACCAATAGTCTCTGCCAGCGAACGGACGATTCTATCCCAGCGGGGCCGCTGAAGACGCGGATCACCAACCTGGTCGAGGAGAAACTCGGAAATCGCCTTGCGATGCTCAGGTTCGGGCTTCTCGCTGACCCAAGGTTCGAGCAAAGCCCGCACGACCAGCTCGATCTGTCCGGCGAGTGCCTCTTGATCAAAGAGCCTCAGCAAGCTGCGCTGCGCGGGGACCGCCTTTCTCGGTGGGAGCTCTGCTGTCGCAACGCAAAACCTGGCGAAGGTTGCCTGACCGAAGCCGCTCGCTGCCAAGTTTGTTCCTAGCCCAGTTTCCCTGATGAGCTGAAAGATTTGATCGTCATCGCGCTGGATCAAATCGAGCGCCACCCGTGCCGGGCCTTGCGATGGCGCAAAGAGCTCCCATTGTCGGGCCCGCTCTCGCCATGCCCACTCGTGCCGCTGGGCAGCACTTGAGGCAGCATCGGCAAGCTTGCCCATAATAGGCCGGTCGACCGGAAAATAGGTGAGGTAGCCATCGATCATGGCTTGGTCGGAACTGCGCCGCTGCTCTTCGACCGCGCGGTCGAGAGCCTCAGATCCGAGGTCATCGAACTCTGGATCGCACCAGGCCCCGCGCAGGACCCGGTTGAGTTGAAAGCGCGGCAGCGCCTCGGCACCGTTTTCAGCCGCACTGCGCAAGAATGGCTTCAATTCGACAACTGGCTCCGCCTCACCGATACTCGCATCAAGCTTGGCGAGTTGCCGCTGCAATTCAGGTTGCGTTGTCGGTGGCTTGGCGAGCCCGGCAGACGCCAGGGCGTCCATCCGATCGATTGCCGCGCGCAGGAAGCTCATTGCTCCTGCCTCAAGATGTCCTTGTCCAAACCCGCGCTGGGTGTGGTCATCAAGAACCGCAAGTCGATCCGTCGATTACGCTTCTTCGCCGCCTCGCTATCACCTTGCGCGATAGGGCGATCCGGACCGTAGCCGCTCAGGCCCAGGATCGGCGCAGAACCTGGCTGACCTGTTGGCTTGTTGAGGAACCCCCGCAAGGCCGGTTGATTGAGCTGAAGCATGGTGAACGTCGTTTCGGCTCTTCGAACCGAAAGGCCATAGTTGTTCATCCCACCGTACATCGCGTCGGAATCGGTATGCCCCTCTACAAAGACGGCGTCGATCATGTGCTTTGAGCGCTCCGCTTTGCAGAGGTTTGACGTCGTGTAGCAGGGAAGAACCTCGACCATCGCGCTGGCAACCTTGTTGATCGCGGCTTGACCTCTGTCGTTCAGCTCCCAGCGCCCTTTGTCGAACAGCACGTCATCAGGGAGGCGCAGAACGCCCGTTTTCGTGTCAATTTCGACCTGCAGGCCCTTGTCCTTCAAAGACTGCTGCAGGTCGTTGAGGATCTCTGCCCGGGTGCGGTTAGCACCGGTCAGCTCCTCGGTTTTCGACTGCAGATTCAATGCGAAGTAGGCCAGTAGGATGATGAAAATAAGAAGAAGGCCAACCATCATATCCGTCATGGACATGAAGTAGCTCTCGCCTTCTTCAGGGGGTCTCCTGCGAACGGCGCCTTCCATTATTCAGCAGCTTCCCGATTTTGGTTCGCGAGAATTCCGGCCAGTTCTTCAACCGTGTCACGTAGCGTGGTCAGTGGCTCAAGCGCACCTGCAAGCTGGGCGACACCTTCGCCAAGCGCGCGGTCGATTTGACCAACACGTTCGTTGAGGTTTGTGGCGTGGCTGCCTGCCGCGTCGGTGATCTTTTCGAGCGCTGCTCCAAGTGACCGATCGACTTCCTCAAAGCGGGCCCGATACTCAGACCAGGCTGACGAGGCTGCTGATGCCGTTTGGGTCAACGATACAGCGAGCTCGCGCATCTCTTCTCGGGCGTTTTCAGAAGACTGCGCGTTCTTGACGACGATAGCCTCGACCGATTTGACGGCTTCGGCGATCGACAGGGCAGACTGACGGACAGGAGCAGCGGCAGCCTCGACATCGTTGGCAACTGTACCGAATGCCGTGGCCAGATCGCTCGAACGGGCTGCGACCTGCTCGATAGCGCGAGCGTGGTCGCCAATAGCGGTCTGAGCCGAAGATAGCCGATCAGCCGAAACAGAGATCGCGTTGCCGGCATCCTTCATGCTGGCAACAAGCGGAGTGCCTGCTCCGTTGAAGCGCTCCACGAATTCCGAGAAGGACTTCTCCATCGCCTCCTGGCCGATCCGCGCAGCGTCATTTGCGGCACTGGTCGAGGCTTCCCCGAGTTGAGTGGCCGCCGCGGCCAGGCCAGCTTTCATGTCGTCCAGGGTCGAACCGAGGCTGGTGAGCAGCTCATCCATTCTCTGGCGGGCAAGTGCGCTCGCTTGCTCATTTTCCTCGCGCATACGGTCGGCGATCACGCCGAAGTTGCGATTAAGATCGCCAAAGGCAGTGCGCATCTCGTCAGACGCTTGACCGAACCGACGCACCGCCTCTTCGATCTGCCGGTCTGCTTCTCCTGTCTGTTTCTCAAGTCGCTCTGACATGGTGGCCATCGACACGGTCATTGCCCCGATGGCCTCAGCAAGGCCGGCCATCTCGGCGCCTGCGCTCGAAGCGATGGCATCACGGACGGCTTCACCGCCGCCGCCACTGATCTTGTCGATGCCCTTCTGGATCGAACCCAGATGGGTGATCATCGGCGCCATCTGCTTTTCAAGAGCGCCATCGAGCGCAGCAGCCAACTGCTCGGAGAAGGTACGGAGGGCGGGGGTCTGTTCCTTCAGCTGCTCCAGCTGATCGCTCGCAATACGCTGCGGCGGGAGATAGGCCATGCCATGCTCAAGCTTGTCGCAGAGCATGGAGAGACCGTCATTGATCCGCTTACCGAAGCGGTAATCGTAAGAACGCAGGACGATGGACGCCACGATGCCGCCGACCGAGGCCCAAAACTTTGCGCCGGCGACCTTCATCAGTTCATTGAGGCGCTCCTGCATCGCATCGACCCCGCCGCTGAAGTCCAGGGTCGACAGGGCGGCAATGATGCCAAGGAAGGTGATCAGCAGGCCGATAGCGATAAAGATGTTCGCAAACCAGTTGAGCCCGCGGTGACTGTCTCCGAGATTTACGAAGAAGTGCTCAGGGCGGGCCGAATTCTGGAGAACATCTGCAGACGGATCGACGATTGTTTCGCGAAATTCTTCCCAGGTGCGGCGCAGTGGGAGCGCCTCGGGGTGCCCAACCTCCATCATCTGCTCATCGATTTCATTGAAGCGACGGGCGAAGGCCAGTCGGGCAGAATCGATGTCCGCCGTGCTGCCACCAGTCACATCGTCGAGAAGTCGAACCCGTGCTTCGATCGCTTTTGCAAGCGGCTCATGGAAATCCCGCTTGTAACGGGTGGATATTGCGAAGGCCGTTCCAATTAATACGATGGCCAAGAAAGCAGCCATCGCATCGCCGATGAGTGGAATCTTGGTAAAGAAGAAGATCAGACCATGACCCAGCCATTCGGTAATTTCCACGCAATCCCCCTGAACCTCGGCAAAACCAAAGAACTCTGCTCCGATACCGGGCAGCAGACAAGTCTGCCAATAGCATCAATGCAGCAGAACCCCGAACAGCTCGGACGGTATCGAACGCGCCCGCTGCCGCCAAGACTGCTTCCATTAAGGACGTGAGGATTCTGTAAATTACTGCTGCGATTGGCGCCCCGGTGATGCCGAGGCGAGGTAAGCCTCGACCCTCTCCAAGGTCCGGCGTCGGGGCCTTCGCCCCATCCGTAGGTCCAGCACGAAGCGCGGATCGCCTACCGCCCGTCGCCCGAAGCGGGTGGCAGACATGTGGGTCTCCTTGAGATGACGCTCGATGCGATCCAGCAGCTTCATGGCTTACCTCGAATCAGATTCAGCTTGTGTTCTTGTTATGTTCTTATTAGGAGAACTCCATCGAGTCTAGGATGAATTCCTACACCTCACCTGGACCGCCCCTCGAAAGGCGCCGCCGATGGAGAATGTCAGAGAAGAGCTGGATCGGCTGATCCGGCAGAGAAACGTGGGTTATTCCGCGGTGTCGCGGCTGCTCAATCGCAACCCCGCTTATATCCAGCAATTCATCAAGCGTGGTTCGCCGCGCAAGCTGGATGACGAGGATCGGCGTATCCTTGCCCAGTTCTTCGGGGTCGATGAGCAGGTGCTCGGTGGACCTGCGCTTCCAGTGCGCGATGGCCTGGTCGAAGTGCCAATTCTGAACGTCGATGCCTCCGCAGGTTTTGGTGCGATCGCGGAAAGCGAGACCGCCCACACCCGGTTCGGTTTCGATGAGCGGTGGCTGGGCAAGCTGACCCGGGCGAAAGGCCCCAGCCTGTCAATCATCCACGTCCATGGGGAGTCGATGGAACCGACGCTGCGGGACGGCGATGAAGTTTTGGTCGACGCATCGGATCAGGGCTCGCGCCTGCGCGACGGAATCTACGTGCTGCGCGTCGACGATGCGCTGGTGGTGAAACGTGTGACGATCCAGCCAGGCGGACGGCAGATCACCATCTCGAGCGACAATGCAGCCTACCCGACCTGGACCGACGTTGAGCGCGCGTCGATCCATGTGGTCGGCCGGGTCATCTGGTTCGGTCGTTCTGTCTGACCTGCCGCGATCAGATCCCTGCAAATCGCTCCCGGTGGCGGGCCACGAAGTCTGCCCTTGGATGCAGCGATCGATCACGCGGCAACCGGATTTGCTGACCGGCCGGCGGAAACAGCTGCAGAAGCTCGGACGGCACCTTGTTGTGTGACACGAGCAGGCAGAGGTTATCATCGAAGGTGATGAGGTGGCGGTCGAACAGCCAATGGGCTGTCGCTGACAAGGCCACCCCGTTCTGGATGATGTCAGGACCGCCATCGGCAACCGACCAGATGTGGGCCGCCTGGGCTTCTGCCTTGCCGCCGCCATTGACGATCCTGAGCCCAGTGACGGCGCAGGTGTTCTCGTAAGCGTCGAGGACGTGGTTGCGGAAGTTCGCGTCACGAATCTTGCGGTTCACGAGCATCTGCTCAACCCGCCGTTCCGCGAAGTGATCTTGCAGAAGCAGATTGGTCTCCGGATCGATGCGGGGGGCATCGAGCTCGAGGCGGATCCGGTTTTCGGGATCGAGGGTTTCAGCAAGGCCAGCATTGACGATCGCCACGAAGTCTTCGTTTTCCAGCCCGCGGACCGACTTGCCGCGCAGGCTTCGACCGGCATCTCCGGGCTTTGCCATCTCGCGCAGGAACCGCTCGGCAAACCGGCCGCTGCCGTCGCGGTAGGAGACAGGCTGATCGAACTCCAGGTAGTCGCGCACACGCGCATAGAAGTGGCTGGGATCGCTCGGGTCAGCGTCGATGCGCTCGACGAAGGCCGCGGCGATATAGGCCATTCGCCCGCCAGAGACCCGCGTTTCGCGGTAAACGATCCAGTCGTTCGCGAGCTCTCGCGCAACCGACAGGTAATTGCTCGGAAAGTGATACCGCTCGGTGATCGCGTCGTCGTACCGCGAATTGCCGCTGATCTCGAAGACGCCCTTCACATTCCCGCCCGTAGCCAAAGTCGATGCGCGCCAGGTTGCCTGGAGAATGCTCCGCCGTCCAGGCTCAACCTCACAGTAATCAAAGGCCCATTCCGAAGGGCTTGGTGCGCTCTTTGGTCAGTTCGGGCGGCTGCTTGCTCTGATCTTCCTTGGTCGCGGCTCCCGCAGTCAGACCTTTCGCCGCAGCCTCGCGCAGGCGCTCGGTCACTTCCAGCGCTGAAGTCTTCTCGCCGGTGTTCTGGGCGACAGCTATCCCGAGTTTGTCGGCGCTGTCGATGACAAGGGTCAGGTGATCCCGCAAGCGGGTGACAGTGACCAGGAAGGTTTGTTGGTTGGCCAGATTGCGTTCACGGCTGTCCATGACAGCAATACCTCGATCCGAGGTCAGCCCCTGCGCCATATGGGCATTGAGCGCGTAGGCGAGATCAAGCCGCCTGAGCATCGGGTCGGAGCGCTCCAGTTCGTGCCGCAGGCCTGTGGAGGTAACCAGGGTAACCCGCGCGCCTTCGACCGCCTCAATCCTCGCCTGGTCGGCATTGAACAGTCCACGGCGATGATCGTTTTCGGTCCACCGGATGCGGTCGCCGGCATGGATCGACAAGCGTTTCTCCTCGAAGAGCGCAAGGCGATCGTCCTTCGCGCCGGGACGGATGCGGCTCGGCCGAAGGCTTCGTGTCTTGCCGTTGCCATCGCGGAGAAACACCTCGCGCGTCTTCTCGTCGACACTTTCAACCCTGTATTCGCCGCGCGGCAGGCGCTGATGTTTGTCAGGGCTGCGAACATCGAGCACCATGCCCGGGCGGTATGCCGAGACATAGCGGAGCTCCTCACGCGTTGCATTAACCCGTGACAGCACGGTGAGGTCCAGCGAGGTCTTGCCGAGCTCGCCGTTGGCCTTGAGCCCCCGCTGGACAGCCTCGTTGACCACCGTTCGCAAGGACCGGCCTGAGGCATAAATCGCGGTCCGCTCCCGCTCATGCGGCGCAAGCCCGAGCCATTGCTCGGCGGCAGTCAAAGCACTGTCGCCGGCGGTTTCGATCGTCGAGCGCTTGAGATGGCCGAGGGCGGTTTCGACGTCACCGGCTTGCGCAGCAGCCTGGGCCAGGCGCAGTTGCGGATCCCGGCCGCGCAAATTGGTCGTCATTTCAGCGCGCGCGATGCCCGCCTTCTGGACGATATCGAAGGGTTTGCCCGCGTCGACCGCGCCGAGTTGGCGGGCATCGCCCATCAGGACCAGTCTGCGCGCGCCGACAAGATTGGCCAGCGTCACGAGGCGTGCCTTGTCGCTGTTTGAGACCATCGAGGCCTCATCAAGGACAAGGACCCGGTCACCCAATGCGGTTCTCGCCTCGGCCATCAGGCCAGGATTTCCAGGATCCTCCAGCAGCGGCGCCCAGCTCTTGAGCAGGCGCGCCAAAGTCATCGAGCGGATGCCGGTGTCGCGCTCCAACATCTGTACCAGGGTGTTCTGGACGGCGAGCCCGATGATCTCCTTGCCCTCCTCACCAAGGATCTGCGCCACGGGCTTCAGGACACTGCTCTTACCAGCACCTGCTACGCCCTGGATGGCGATCGTCCGGTGGGTCGAGGCGAGGATCAGCCGGGCAGCGGCTTCCTGTCCGTCATTGAGGTCGATGCCGTGGTTGATGGCGGCAACAGCTTTGACCCGCGCGCCCGCCTCGTTGCTCTCGAGGATCGGGGCGACAGCATCCCGGCCTGCCTCGACAGCTGCCAGAATGCGGTGCTCGGTCGTGAGCGCAGCGCGCGAGGTCAGCCAGCCCTTGTGCTCACCCGAACCGGGTATGAGTTCACCGGAACGGACCAGCGAGCTGACCCGTTTCTCGATGGCACCGATGGTTGTTGGCAGGCCAAAATCCAGCGCTGATTTGAAGAGCGCTTCGCGCGGAAAGGCCGCTTCGCGCTGCGAGAGGTGGCGCACTGCCGAGGCTGTTGCCTGGGCTGCGGCAATCGTCTCGCGGTCTTGCTTGAGGATGTGAGCCGGGATCAGCGGATCGGCGGGGTTGCCCCGAATGCGCTCGGCAAAATCCCTGAGCCAGGCCCTGCCGCGCTCGATCAGGCTGGTACCGGCGGCAGGCGCACGCGGCGAGAGATGTGCGTGGCCCTGCGCCTGTTCAATCATGGCTCGTAGGTCGAGACCTGCAATGCTGGCATGGGCTTTCCAGCTCGATAGCAGGACTCCCCGATCAGCGACGGCCTGTTTGGCGCTGCGGGTGTCGAGGGCAGCGATCTTTCCGGCTTCGAGGCCTGGCCCACGGCGTGCATCGAGCACTTCCTGGCGCCTTGTGGAGAAGGCCATGACCTGGTCGCGGGAGAAGCCCACCGCCTCGAAGTTGCCGTGTTTGCCGACCGGGCCAACCTCATAACCGAGCTTCTCGACCGAGAGGCGGAAGCGCGCCATCGTCATGCTGTTGAGAAGCGTATTGAGCGACCAGAGCCGGTCGTTCTTCAGCGTCCGCCATTTGCCATCGGCGCCTTTCGTGACGTTGGCGATGACGGCATGGAAGTGGAGGTTGGGCTCCTGGTTGCGATTGGTGTCGTGCTGGAAGAGCGCCACAGCGAGGTTGCCGGTCTCTACGGTGCGGACCTTCCCGTTTTCGACGAGGCGCGTTTCAGCCGCGTTCTTCTCGGCCCATTGGAGCGTTTCTATCACGGCTTCACGGTAGGCTTCGATGATCCGCTTATCCCCGCCGACGAGGGCCAGCACCGACCAGCTCTTGGGCAAGGAAAAGGTCAGGTCGGTGCCAGCGCGGTGCTGGTTTTCGTGGCCGACCCTTGTGCCATCCGGCAGTTCGCCTTTGAGGAGCTTGTCGAAGACTGCGGCATCGACCTCTCCGGAAAGGCCCAGGGCATCGGCACCTGCTCCCACCCATTGGCCCGAGCGATCCGCGTCGGCGCTGGCATAGTAATTGTCGGCAGCAAAGTAGCTAGCCGCGCCCGACGCAGACCGGACATTGGCGACCGAGAGCATGGCTTATGGTCCTTCAAGCAAGGTGCCCCCTTGCTTTGCTCCCCTCAAAGATCGGGTTCGTAGAAGTCCTGTGCGCCGCTCTCGACGCCGCCTTCAAGGAGGTCCCGTTCGGCCCTTTCCCGAGGGCTCGGGCTTTCCTGGGGCCGTACTGCCGGGATGGCTTTCGGATCGCTGGAAGCCGGCTGGTTCCCCCGCCCGGATGCCCTTTCATCAGGGGATGGCTGCGCCTCATCGCTCGCTTCGCTCCTGCCGGAAAAAAGCGGTGCTGCTGGCAAGGTTGCAGCTGCTCCAGCCCTGCCAAGCTGCTCAGGCGATGTCCCGGCTTCGCCCTGTTGGGGGGCTGCCTGCAACACCTGCGCAGGCCTGCTGGAGAATTGCTCTTCAGCGAGATGCCGGGCCTCTTTCGGCGGACCGGACATGCGCTGAAGGTCCAGCTTCAACTGCTCCGGGACGACCGGCTTGCCGGCGCCGTCGTCATTTGCTGCCGGGGTGCCATCGGCCGTTGCGCACGTCGGGTGGACCGACGATGCGGATAGCATGTCGTCGTCACCCGCTGCCTGCTGCTCGGGTCTGAGTTCGGGAGCACGCGCAATGAAGCCCTCGGCCATCCGTGGCCATCGACGTGGTACCAACGTGACTGGCGCCGCAGGAAATCCGTCAGGGAACTTGAGGTAACCGGAGAGCCGCGGCAGGTTCATGAACTGATCGGGAAGGAGCAGCGGTTCGATCTGGCGGCGGGGCGTCAGGCTGACCGCGTCACGGGCGTTGTTATAGCCGTAGCTGTAGCCTTCCTCCATGTCGCGCACTTGGCGATGACCGATGAAATCGGAGCACCAGGTTGCCGTCTCCCGGTCCGCGGTTGCGAGGATCAGCTTGCTTCTTGCGAGCGATGACAGGGTCATCGCCATGTTCTCGCCGTAAACCTCCTTGAGCTTGGCGAAAGCATGGACGCCGGTGACGATCGCGCCGCCGAAGTTGCGAGCAGTCTGCAATCCTTTTTCCAGCGCGGGCAGCCGGTGCAATGCTCCGAGCTCATCGACCAGGAACCAGATCCTGAGATCCGGGGTGCGCTCCATGGTCATCAGCGTGTTCATCGCGGTGTCGAGCCACAAGGTGAGCAGCTGCGAACAGATCGACATGTCGACGTAGCGCGCGGACAGGAACAGGATCGATCCCGGTTCGGACACGCCGCGGGTCCAGTCGCGTACCGAGAAGCGAGGACCTTTGGCGGGCAGCAGCTTCAGGGCCTTGGCATTGGCATTGAACACGGCCCGGATCGATTCTGCCATGCGCGCCGCTTCTGGCGCTGTCAGCGGATCGGCCATGGTGCCGCGCATAAGCTTGTGCACCTGCGCAAGGTCGGCGGTCATCAGCCGGGTGGCAAGTGCGTGGTTGCTGGCCTGGCCGGCTCGCTGGAGATGCAGGCACATTTCCACGAAAAGCATGCGCGCCGCCAGAACCCAGAACTGTTCGGACCCGCCCCCATCATGCGGAACCAGCGCTTCGGCAGCGGCATGGAATTCGCCTTCGCTGGTGCAATCGTGAAAGACGCTCCAGTTCGGGCAACGGGCATCGAGCGGGTTCAGAATGATGTCGCGTTCCGGATCGTAGAACGTCTCGATGAAGGCCCCGGTGAGATCGAAAACGACGGCCCGCTGACCGGGTCGAGGGCCGCTGGCCGCTTTCGCGCTTCATTTTCACGCTGCCATGCCTCGACCAACTGGTCGCGAATGACGATGCTGACGGAGACCTGCTGGTCCCGGGCCTTGCCCTTGATCCAGTCAGCTAGTGGGCGGGGAACGTAGGTCTGAAGACTGAGATGCCGATCCATGTTCAGGGGTCCTGTTGACCCTTGCGAACCTGGTTCGATCTTGCGGAAGACAATGATGAGAATAAATCAGGAACAGGCAGCCGTCAAACTCATAATTAAGACTATATTTCAGAATTTTAGGCCGATGTGATTTGCTGCCAAATTGCGAATTCAAAGCATGCCGCACCCTCAAATTGCTTTGACACCAGCCTGAAATTTCAGCCTATCTCCATGAAAGTACGGGATTAAATCCAGCAGTATCACTGCGTACGGTGTGCTCAGTCTACCAAGCTGCGGGAGGGTGATCCGGTCACTTCGCCGGACATGCTGGAGGGATTGAAGGGCCTCGATAGCGCGGAACCAAAGCGCGTGCGGGCGCCGATGCCCGCACTCCGCTCATCGCAACTGATCTCCCAGCGGGATCGAGCCTACGGCGAGCAAAATAAAAGGGCAGGAACCGTCCCCGGCTCCCACCCTTTTCGGCGTCAGAATTCATCCAGCATCGATCCGTGAATGGTGTGGACGACGCGCGCCGTCAGGTGTGCCGGCAGGGCGCAGTAGTCGCCTTCATCGAGCGCGATATAGCCGAGCTCGTCGTCTTCGACGATGTGCTGATCGAAGTAGCTGTGCAGTGCCCTGCGTTCGGCGAGTTCCAGGGCCTCGAAGTAGCTGCGGGATGAAGCGGTGCAAGGTGCAGAATAAGCCATGATGATCCTCCTGAGGTTGTCTCGAACGACAGGAGGAAGTGCGATGTTCGTGCGCATGACGGGTCAGGGACCGCGCCCTCGCGCGGCCGCGTCAGCGGCGGTGGGGGAAACGATTTTGTCGGGGGAGGGATTCATCCCTTCTCCGGCAAAATGGTGGGGCCCTGCCGTCCTTGAGGCGGCATGTGGACGGACATCATGCTGGGCATTCCGTGAGCCAGCCCCTCTACCCTCTCGGTTTGCACCGGACGGTTGTGGGCGGGCGCCGCTTTTCTCGTTTTCCTACACATGGCGCGCGGTGGCAGAAGAACTCTCGAGGGATCACGAACCAAGGGGGCGGAAAGGACTGACATGCCCCGCAAGAACAATCCGGTCGATGCCTTGAAGAGACTCCGGGAACAACGCGACGAACTGGCGGCCAAGGAAGCAAAGCTCCGCGACGAGGCTGCGATTGTCCTCGGTCACATTCTGATCGAGTGCGGCGCTGAGACGATCGAACCAGCACAACTGCGCCAAATCGTCCGTGCATCGATGTCACTCGGGATCGAAGAGACTCTCAAGCGTCTGACGCCCGCGTAGCGCCACCCTCGGCGGCGGCAAGGGGCTCGATGCCCCGCGCCGCCGAATAGTCCCCGAGCAAAAGAAAAGGCCCCGATGGCGACTGCCACCGGGGCCTTGTCGTGGGGTAAGGACATTCAGTCCTCGTCGATATCGGGTGCTCCCTCGTTGCTGCCCGAACGGCCCTTGGTGAGGAAGTCGACCTTGTCGGCGATGATCTCGCAGCCGTAGCGCTTGGCGCCGCTCTGGTCCTCCCACTGGGTGTAGTGGATGCGCCCTTCGACCGTCACCAGCTGGCCCTTGGTGCAGTACTTGGCGACGTTCTGGCCAAGGCCGTTGAAGCAGGTGATCCGGTGAAATTCGCTGTCCTTGGCAGTGTAGCCGTTCTCGTCCTTGTAGGTCTTGCCATCCTTGCGGGCGGGACGGTCGGTGACGACCGAGATCGAGGTGATGCTGGTTCCACCCTGGGTGGTGCGGGTTTCGGGGTCGCGAGCGATGCGGCCAACGAGGATAACGAGATTGGTCATGGGCTTTCTCCTGATCGAGCATTCCGGGTCCATCCCGGCTGCAAACCCGAGCAGAAGCGCCCCGCGGCGAAGCGCACCGGAGGGGAACCCGGAACTGGTTCGGGTGGTGCGGGCAGCCGGGCACAGCCCGGCAACTCGGCCGGACCTGATCCGGGTTGCGCGTCTCGACGGGGGGTGATTCAGGGACAGGTTTGTATCGAAGCCGGGTGGAGCTGGATGCCGTGAACAGGTTTGCCCTGCCTCGTTTCCCTCCGGTTTTGGCCGGATCATTCCCCCGCCAGCCCTCCACCGGAGAACCCCTTCCTAGATCACGGTACGGACCGCTCCTTCAGCAGGCGGCCTGATCCTGGACGCAACTGCTTCGCCGAGGACAAGCATATCGATCGTCACCCCTTCAGCGCCGTCCAGAGGGTTGCCTCGAAGCATCCAGGCCTGCGGCGTGATCAAGCGCGCCCAATCGGCAAAGGAGGGGATCGCGCCCAGGTCTTCGCGTACGTGCTGCTCACCGATCAGTCGCACCGGAACGACCCGGCCATCGGCATTGACGAGGGTCTCGCCAAAGATCGCCTCGAGCATGAATATCCCCTCGGCATGGTGCCGCAGCGCGCGGTGCCGAGGATCTGCCAGGATTGCCTTGGACTGGTCGAACCACTGGTGCAGCGGAAGATAGTCATCGACCGTGCCGCCCCATTTCCGGACCGACGAGAGGGCGTGGTAGTAGCAGTGGGCCATGCCAGATCTCCTAGAGCTCGGCCCTGTGATCATCGGTTGCGGTGAAGCGCAGGCTGCAGTCGAGTACGAAGGCCGCTGCAGGCACATCGATCACGAGTTCGCCGCAGGCACCGTCATTGATCTCCCAGCCAGGGTGGTGTCGTTCGAGCGCCAGATAGGTCAGCTGCTCGAGAGCTTGCCCGAGTGAGGGCAGCTCTGCGGAACCGGTACGATCAGCTTTGTCAGCTTCGCCTTCCAGCAGGGTGACATCCGGGCAAGGCATCGGCGCACCGGCTGCATCGAGGCAGACACATTCCTCGACCGCACCGCTATCGCCGCAACCGTCAAAGTGGATTTCGACGCGGGCGATGCCGGCTTCCTGCAAGCGCGGGAGAATGACGGTCTTGAGCTGCTGAATCTCTTCGACCACCTGCGTCTGCCGCTCGGCCTGGCGAACGGCAAAGTCGGCCATCACGGCCTCGATATCGATCATGGAATACCTCCTGTAGAAAGGAGCCATCGACCATTCGCTGGCTCCAAACCACAGGCGCGCGCCTTTCCTCTGATGGATGACGCCAGCGCCGACTGGGCGCTGGCGCGAGGACCGGCATGACCTCAGTCAGTCCCTGCCGAAGTGCTCTTCGGATTGGTGCCGAGGGGCCCGCGACGATCGACAACGGTGATCCGCCGAGCCTTGGCCTCGATCACCAGGCGCTCAAGGACGCCGTTGCCGGGAAAGGCGACGACGTAGCGCGGATCGAGCGAGAGCATGCGCTCGTTGCGCTTGAAACCCGCGCGGGCGCCAAGCCGCATGTCGAGCGAGAAGGTGACCTGCTGCACTACCCGGCGCTCGGCCCATGACGACGCCAGTCGGTCGGCGCC
>SXGQ01422681.1_pt1 | contig 14673 bp, 16 predicted proteins | sample 3178371 | NCBI WGS metagenome assembly SXGQ01 (sample SAMN11356859, study PRJNA531348) | freshwater metagenome | isolation source: freshwater sample F1-20 | place: China: Fuxian Lake, Yuxi | collected 2017-12-25
AATCCATTATAATAAGGAAGCCCTTCTGCTTTTGCTGTATTTTTTATTTTACCTTCTGCCAATCCTACAAAGTTTCCAACGGTCATGGGAGTTTTTTTATATTCTAAAAAACAGTAAATATTTCCTTTATTTGTTTCAAACTTAGCATATAAACCATCAGTTTGTTTGCTTAAAAATTCTTTATCCATTTTGCTTAATTTTTGTTTTTTTTGTGCAATCCCAACAAAATTGATTGAGGTAATTGCAGTTAAAATTATAAATATTCTTTTCATTATTAATTATTTTAAATTTTCGAATCTATTAATGACCATGTCCATCATTTGGATCATGATTTTGCTCAGGCATAACAGTTTGAGTAGGCGCTGTTTTAAAATCAATTAATTCAACATCAAATGATAATGGAGCATAAGGATGAATACTCTGACTACCATTTGGGCCGTATGCTATAATTGAAGGAAGAATTAATCTTGCTTTACCCCCTTTTTTCATAAGCTGTAAACCTTCGGTCCAACCTTTGATAACTTGATTTAAAGGAAATTCAATTGGTTCGCCGCGATCTATTGAACTATCAAAAATTTTACCATCTAAAAATTTTCCCGTATAGTGAACTTTAACAATATCTGTAGGTTTGGGTGATGCACCAGTTCCTTTTTTTATTTCAACATAATAAAGTCCGCTAGAGGTGGGTTTCGTATTAATTTTATTCTCTTTTAAAAATTTATCTAATAATGGCTTTTCAAGCATCATATAATTATTCCTTTCTTTCTCTATTTCTGCCATTTGTTTTTTTTGATTTTCTTCTAATTCTTTTTTTGTTCTAATTTCCTTTAATGCAAAAATTCCCTTTAAAAAAGATCCTGGCTTGATTCCTTTTGGTAACTCATTCATTCGATTAGTTTTTAAAAAAAAAGAATCTGCGGAAATAATAAAAGCAGCGCTATCTCCCTTAGACATCATAAGTAATCCATCCTCAAAACTTCCTTTAAATGTAGGTTGAGAAACTCCAAACTGAACATAACCTGAGCCATCTTTACTTGATTCTTTAGAATCTCCAATTAAAGAGTCGCTATCTTGACGATATAATGCATAATATAACAAAAGCCCGTCTCCTATTTGTACTTTTGTGCCTTCTTTATCTTGATTAAAAAAATGGTAATGCAATCCGTTTTCAGCCATTTCATAACCTTTAAATTTTGAATTATTGCAAGAGCTTGTTACTAATGCAATGGCAACAGTTGTTAATAAAGCAAATTTTGTCATACGTTTTAATTTTTAAATAATAATCAAATAGATGTCTAATAATTTTTTTTTAATCTAATATCTTAATTTTATATACTAAAGGGGTATATTTAGCTACTTTTTTATTGCTGCTACCATTTTCTCCAAAAGCAAGCCGTGAAGTTAATAATATTTTTGTATTTTGACCTTTTTTTAATCTGCTAATAACATAATTTAAACCTTTTAACAATTGGTCGGGGGTTCCAAATACATATTCAAAATTTATTGGCGATTTTTCTAAGATTTGTCCATTTAAAAAATATCCGCTGTATTCTAAACTAATCAAATCTCCTGGCTTAATAAAGTCTCCATTAATGGGCTTAGGTTTTTCTATCCAATATATTCCCATAGAATCAATTATGATATTTGTTTTATTTTGCGATTTTAAATAATCTTGAATTAAGCGCTCTTCATTTATTTTAAAGTTTTTAATGTGATTAATGTCCTGATTTGAGTTAAAAATTTGCTTGATTTTATAGTTTATTTTTACAATAGAATCATTTTGACTAAAAAAAGGTATGTTTTCGGTAAAAAACTGTTGTTTAAAAAACACCTTTGTATCTATTAATAAACTTACACTATCTGATTGGGAACTGAGGGATAATTGTTTAATAAAAATATTATTTTGAATCGTAGAATCTATATTTACAAAATAGACGTCGTTTAGTGCTGTAAAACTATCCCAAAAAACAGAATCGTTTTGAGTTTTAAAGGTAACATTAATCCAAGCTATACTTTTATATTTATATAGAAAAGATATTTTTTCAAAAGACAATAATTTATAATAATAACCAGGGTTCTTATATAAATAAGATGATTTTCGTTTTTGATTATCAGATTGACAACTTATAAAAACTATACCAAAAAAATTAGATATTAAAATTAGTATGCTAAACTTAATCCACTTCCACATCATACACGATTGGCATTTGAGGGGGTATTTTATTAAAATCGCCCAATAAACCGTGGGCTAAAGGAGAAGGAATTAATAATATGGCTCTATCTCCTCTTTTTAAATATTTTAATCCTTTATGTATTCCGCTTTCAATATCTTCATGTCCCACAAAAAAAGTTCGACTACCTTGCGTTTTAGATGAATAACAAAGCGTTCCATCCATTAATTTTAAAGTAAAGTTTAAGGTTATTTGCATATTATCTTTAATACTATCTCCTTTGGTTGATGGTTTGTAAACAAAATAACGGATACCAGAACTGGTTCTTATAAAATTTAATTGATGGCTTTTGGCATAATAATCCATTTCATCGTTTTCTTTTTGCATCAATTGCTGATTTGCTTTAATAAATTGATTTTTAATCAATTCGTTATTTTCTTGATCAGTTTTTGGTAAAACTTTTGTTTCTACTGGCATGTTATTACTACAAAAATTTAATAACAAACAAAAAAATAACAGAGAAAAAAAAATCATTACTTTAATCATTTATAAATAAAATTAAAAAATGGTTAGTTAAAATTATCAGCTAATTTATTAATATTAAATATCTAAAAAATAAATTAAATTTACATTATAATAATGACAAAATCTGAACGATATAATTATGTTATTGATTATTTTGAAGCTAACATAGGAATAGCAGAAACAGAACTTAAATACAATAATTCTTTCGAACTGTTAGTTTCAGTTATTTTAAGTGCTCAATGCACTGATAAAAGAGTTAATTTAACTACACCTAAATTATTTAAAGACTATCCAGATGCTAAAACTTTAGCAAATGCAAACTCAGATACAATTTTCAATTATATAAGAAGTATCAGCTACCCCAATAATAAAGCAAAACATTTGGTAGGCATGGCTAAAATGTTGCTAAACAATTTTAATGGTCAAATACCAGATAAAGTAGAAGAATTAGTTAAACTACCTGGAGTTGGCCGAAAAACAGCTAATGTGATTGCTTCTGTTATATTTAAACAGCCAACAATGGCTGTTGATACTCATGTATTTAGAGTTAGCAATAGAATTGGATTAACCACAAATGCAAAAAATCCAATGCAATCAGAAAAACAATTAATAAAATTTATTCCAAAAGAAGTTATTCCTCGAGCCCACCATTGGTTAATTTTACATGGACGCTATGTTTGCATTGCAAGAAAACCTAAATGTAACAATTGTGGAATCAAAACATATTGTAATTATTTTAAAAAAATTAATACATTTATTAAATTAAAAAAAACAAATGGCAAAAAAACAAGTAAAAAAAACAGCAGTAAAAGTTATTAAAAAAGCAATTAAAAAAATTCAAATTAAAACAAAAAAGTTTGCGGTAAAAACAACAGTTAAAAAAATTACTGATAAAAAATCAAACAATAAAAAATTTGTTGCCCATAAAACAAGTTTAAAAATAGGCGATAAAGCCCCAAATTTTGAAGGATTAGACCAACATGGTAATACTTTGAATTTAAAATCTTTTGTCGGAAAAAAAATAATTATTTACTTTTATCCTAAAGATGATACACCAGGCTGTACAGCCACTGCATGTAGCTTAAGAGATGAACACACATTCTTAAACAAAAATAATTTTGTGGTTATAGGGGTAAGTGCTGATGACCAAAAATCACATTTAAAATTTGCTAACAAATACGAATTACCATTTAGTTTAATTGCCGATGTGAATAAAAGTATTTTAAAAGCCTATCAAGTTTGGGGTACAAAACAATTTATGGGTAAAATTTACGATGGAATTATTCGCACTACTTTTATTATAAATGAAAAAGGAATTATTTCAAATATTATAAGTGACGTAAATACCAGCAGTCATGCACAACAAATTTTAGCAAGTTAATTTTAAGAATTAATTTTGTGCACTAAAATAAAAAATGTAAATTTGCGAATCATTAATAAATTTGGGAAAAGGATTGGTAGTTCATCTGGTTAGAATGCCGCCCTGTCACGGAGGAGGTCGCGGGTTCGAGTCCCTTCCAGTCCGCTTAAAGAGACTTATCTTGAAAAAAAGTTAAGTCTCTTTTTATTTGTGTTAAACTCCCCATTTTAATGACAATTGAAGCAAAGATGAAATTTACTTTTGGAGTTCTAAAATGCACCATTTTCTTTGTCGTAAATTAAACCAGATGAAAACCCAGGTAGAATATGGGTAGAGAGAAGTATATCCATAAAGGAAAAACTTCAAAATCTAGTTTTTACTAAAAGAAAATAAGATTTTGTATACTCATAGCCATAATTTTGACTTAATGAACAAATCATTGAATATTCTGAAATATGATTTTTTATTTTTTTTTCAATAACCACAAACTACAAAACAAACGAAAAGTAACTTGAAGATTTCTGTAACAAAAATACTCAAAATTTTAACTATTTCACGAACTACTATTTTTAAATGACTTAATATTTTGCATTAATTGATTGTAAGATTCACTGGGAAATCGAACTAGAAATTTTCTACATTCAAATTCTTCCCAATTATAATTTATATTAAATGCCTTTTTAATGGCAACTAATTAATTTAACCTTAATACTCTTGATTCACTATCATAAAAAAATTCTTTAGTCGACTCATTTACATTGGGAGTAAGATATTTATATTCCACGTATAATTTAATAAAATCTTTTGCTGTAACTTACCTCCTTTTAATACACCAAAATATAATCTTTAATTTTAATAAATCAAAACGGGCTTATTATTTTATCGAGTTTTCTGGCTATGTCTGAACCAATTCAAATCAACTAGATTACATTCACATTGTTAAAATTCGGTTATGATAATTAAATAATTAGATTAAAGTAAAAATTATTAAACGACTGTAAAATAAAAAGCTGGTATTTTATGATTTCTCAAAAACACCAGCAAAGTACCCGAAATCGGGGTCGAACCGATACAACCGTGAAGTTACTGGTGTTTGAGACCAGCGCGTCTACCAATTCCGCCATTCGGGCAATTAAATTGGGAGCATAAATTTATATTTAGTTTTACAATAATACAAGCTAATTATAAACCTTCGACTCTTTTAAAAAACAATCCATGTTACCATCTTCATCAAAATCTAATAATGTTACTTTTAAAATTGAATTACATAATGATTGATCATAATGATATTTCACTCTAATATAATTTTGAGTAAAACCATACATAAACCCTTTTTTATTTTCATTTTCAAAAATAACTGATAAAGTTTTTCCTTTTTGATTTTCATAAAAAGCTCTTAATTTTTTTGCAGATAATATACGTAACATTTTATTTCTACGTTTTCTTTCAAAAATTGATACTGGATTTTCTAGATGAATGGCTTCGGTATTATTTCTCTCGCTATATGTAAAAACATGTAAATAAGATAAATCTAACTCATTTAAATAATTATAGGTTTCTAAAAATAACTCTTCTGTTTCTCCCGGAAATCCTACAATAACATCTACACCAATACAACAATCTGGCATTAAAGCCTTAATTTTAGAAATTCTGTCGGTATACAAATCTTTATTGTAACGTCTTTTCATCAATTTTAATAAAACATTACTGCCACTTTGTAAAGGAATATGAAAATGAGGAACAAATTTTTTAGATTTTGCAACAAATTCAATAATTTGATCTTTTAATAAATTAGGTTCAATAGATGATATTCTAAATCTTTCAATTCCCTTAACTTGATCTAAATCCTTAATTAAGTCTAAAAAAGTAACATCTTTATTCTTTTTTAAGTTTTCTGAGTTAATTTGTCTCTTGCCAAAATCACCTATATTTACCCCTGTCAATACAATTTCTTTTATTCCTTCAGTGGCAATTTTATTAGCATTTCGAATAACATTTTCAATTAGGTCGCTCCTACTCTTTCCTCTAGCTAAAGGAATAGTACAAAAAGTACAGCTGTAATCACAGCCGTCTTGAATTTTTAAAAAAGAACGAGTTCTATCTCCAACACTATATGCATCAACAAAAAAATCGGCATTAGAAATTTCGCAATTGTGAATTTGAGCATGTAAATGTTTTCCAGCAAGATTAATGTAATTTAATAATTTAAATTTTTCAGTTGCACCAAGTACAACATCTACACCGTCTATCTTTGCTATTTCATCTGGTTTTAACTGAGCATAACATCCAACCACAGCCACAAAAGCATCAGGATTTTTTAACAAAGCCGCTTTTACTATACTTTTACACTCTTTATCTGCATTTTCGGTTACCGAACAAGTATTTATCACATAAACATCGGCGGGCTCTAAAAAATTTTTTTTTATAAAACCATTTTCTTTAAACAACCGAGCAATAGTAGAAGTTTCGGCAAAATTTAGTTTACAACCTAAAGTATGAAAAGCAACTGTTTTATTTGTAAATAGCATTTGTCAAAGATAGTTATTTAAAATATATATTATCACAATAATATGGTAATGAGTGCTTTAATTAGTTTATATTGAACCCAAATGTGAAGCGGATTTTTTTTAACCCTGTTTTTATAGTATTTTTGTAATATATTAATGATATGGAATTAATCGCTTTAACAGCCATTTCGCCTATTGATGGAAGATATAGAATAACAACTCAATCTTTATCTATTTATTTTTCTGAGTTTGGGCTCATAAAATATAGAGTAATGGTTGAAATTGAATATTTTATTGCTTTAACTGAATTTGGCTTGACACAACTTCCAAATTTAGAATTAACTCAAAAAAAATCTCTTAAAGAAATTTATAAAAACTTTTCTATTAATGATGCTTTAAAAATAAAAGAAATCGAAAAAACAACAAATCACGATGTAAAAGCAGTAGAATATTTTATAAAAGAAAAACTCGAAACTTTATCATTAGCGAAGCATGCTGAGTTTGTTCATTTCGGCTTAACCTCTCAAGATATAAATAATACTAGTATACCGCTTTCATTAAAAGAAGCATCCTATAATCAAATATTTCCGGCTATTGTTGAAGTTATAAAAAAAATAAGTGACTTAAGTACAGAATGGAAAAACATTTCTTTATTGGCAAGAACGCATGGTCAGCCAGCTTCTCCAACTAAATTAGGAAAAGAATTTTATGTTTTCGTTGAAAGACTTCAAAAACAGTTTGATATTTTAAAAAATGTTCCATTTTCGGCTAAATTTGGTGGTGCCTCGGGTAACTTTAACGCTCATCAGTTAGCTTATCCTAATAAAAACTGGATTGATTTTGGAAATTTGTTTGTTAATAAAAATTTAGGCCTAGACCGATCTCAATTTACAACCCAAATAGAGCACTACGATAATTTAGGAGCTTATTGCGATGCCTTAAAACGAATAAATACCATTTTAATTGATTTTAACCGTGATGTTTGGTCTTATGTGAGTATGAATTACTTTAAACAAAAATTAAAACAAGGAGAAATAGGCTCATCTGCTATGCCTCATAAAGTAAATCCAATTGATTTTGAAAATGCCGAAGGTAATTTGGGAATTGCCAATGCTATTTTTGAACATTTATCTGCCAAGTTACCAATCTCAAGATTACAGCGTGATTTAACAGACAGCACAGTTCTGAGAAATTTGGGAACACCTTTAGCTCACTCGATTTTATCTTATAATAGTATTATAAAAGGATTAAATAAATTAATTTTAAATGAAACTGCTTTAGAACAAGATTTAGAAAACAATTGGGCAGTTGTAGCCGAAGCTATTCAAACAATCCTTCGTCGCGAAGGTTATCATAAGCCATACGAATCTCTTAAAGATTTAACTCGAAATAATTCTAATATTACTCAAAAAATAATAGTCGAATTTATAAAAAAACTCAAAGTGTCTGATTCTATTAAAAAAGAATTGTTAAACATCACACCTCACAACTATACAGGTATTTATCCAAATTATTAAAATGAAAAAGATTTGGACATTTATTATTAGCAAATCACTTAGTGATGAGGAAATAAATAAATTAATAAAACATGGTGAAGAATTTGTTTCAAATTGGACTTCACATGAAAATAGTTTAAATGCTAGTTTTAAAATTTATAAAAATAGAATTATACTAGTAGAGGTAAACGAACAACAATATCAAGCCAGCGGATGTAGTATTGATAAACTTACTCGATTTTTAAAAGAAATAGAAAAAATTTTTAATATAGAATTGCTAAATCGTTTATTGGTTGCTTACAAAAGTGATGAAAAAATTGAAGTGGTACACTCTTCAAAAATTAAAGAACTACTCAATACAAATAAAATCAATCCAAATACAATAGTTTATAATACAGCTATTGCTCACGAAAATGATTTTAATAATTGGGAAGAGCCCATTAAAAATAGCTGGTTAAAAAAATACATTTGAAACTAAAAACTCAAAAAACCATCTAATTGGGCCTCACAGGCAACTTTCTGAGAATCTGAACAAAAACGACCATCCGGAGACAATACTGTTTTAAGCGAAGAAATTGGTAATTTATTATGATAAATATTCATTTTTAAATACTGTAAAATACTTGATAAATGCTCTAAACCTATAATATTTCCTGCTCTACCATTAGCAACACCAACTAAACAAGCTTTTTTATTTTCAAAAGAGTTTTGTGGCAAACAATCTATAAAAGTTTTTAAAATACCAGGAAAACTTCCATTATATTCTGGTACAACAAAAATAAATTTTGAAGTATTTGAAATATATTCGTCTATAATACAAGCAAATTTATCACTTCGCTTATCAAACATATCCGTGTTATGAAAATCTGAAGGCAATTGACAAAGATCTAAAACCTTAACTAAAATTTGCTTAGATTTTAAACAATCTTCATATAATCTAGAAATTTTTAAACTATTACTATTTATACGATGAGTAGAACTTATTATAATAATATCGGACATGATTTTTATTAACAGAATCTAATTTTCTTGATGATTATTGTTTAAAACTAACATTCGGAAAAATGAGTAATTACTTTAAATTTACCAACACTAATTTTAACTAATTGTTTAAATTTTATGAACATTACTTATTACGATTATTTTTATTTTAAGGTTAAAATTAATAATAAAAAAATAATATTTGACCCATCAATACTTTCTGGTAAAAATCTTATTTTATTAAACATCAGCTAAACAAAATTAATGTAGTAATTAAAATTAAATACTGATAATATGGGAAAAGTTATTGCAATATCAAATCAAAAAGGTGGTGTAGGAAAAACAACCACTGCTATTAATCTTGCTGCTAGTTTAGCTGTTTTAGAATACAAAACTCTGTTAATTGATGCCGACCCTCAATCAAACTCTACTTCGGGAGTTGGTATTGATTCATCTAAAATAAAAGGTGGTTTATATGAATGTATTATTGATAGCGTGCACCCAAAAGATGTGATTTTAAAAACCAATACACCTAATTTATTTATACTGCCAACAAATGCCGATTTAGTTGGGGTTGAATTGGAGTTAGTTAATTTAACTAACCGAGAGTACATGATGAAAAAAGCAATTGATAAAATAAAAGATAAATACGATTTTATTATTATTGATTGTTGTCCGTCCCTTGGCCTAACCGTTATTAATTGTTTATCAGTAGCCGATAGTGTGATAATACCTGTTCAATGCGAATACTTTGCATTAGAAGGCATGGGTAAGTTATTACAAACTATTAAAATTGTTCAGGCACATTTGAACACCAATTTAGATATTGAAGGGGTTTTGCTAACTATGTATGACGGTCGTTTAAGATTAGCAAATCAAGTGGTAGAAGAGGTTAAAACACATTTTCAAGATATGGTATTTAATACATTAATTCACCGAAATACTAAATTAGCCGAAGCACCTAGTTTTGGCAAAACAATTATTATGCATGATGCTATTGGTAAAGGTTCAATCAGCTACTTAAATTTAGCTCGCGAAATATTGCAACGCAATGGATTAACTAAAATTAGTGATAACAATAGAATGATTTCTGTGCCTGAAATTAATCAAGAATTAAACGAAAACATTTGATAAAAAAAATTATAAAGTTCAAAATAAATACAGATGAGTAACAACAAAAAACCTGCATTAGGAAGAGGATTAAGTGCGTTATTAGAAAATGCAAAAACTGATATTACCACAAAAAATATAAGCGAAAATACGCCGATAGTAAATTCAATATCTAGTATTTCAGTTAAAAATATCGAAACAAATCCATTTCAGCCAAGAACTAATTTTGAAGAAAATGCTTTACAAGAACTTTGTGAAAGCATCAGACAACATGGAATAATTCAACCAATAACAGTGAGAAAATTGGGTTACGATAAATATCAGCTAATATCAGGAGAAAGACGTTTTAGAGCCTCACAAATGGCAAATCTTTTCGAGGTTCCCTGTTATATACGAATTGCTGATGATCAAGAAATGCTTGAAATGTCACTAGTCGAAAATATTCAGCGCGAAAATTTAGATCCTATTGAAGTATCACTTTCTTACAAAAGATTGATTGATGAATGTAATTTAACTCAAGAACAATTAAGTGAAAAAGTAGGTAAACAAAGAAGTACCATTACAAATTTTTTACGATTATTAAAATTACCAGCCGTTATACAAAAATCATTACGCGACAGAGAAATAACAATAGGTCATGCAAAGGCATTAATTAATATTGATGGTGAAGACCGACAATTAGCAATTTATGCTCTAGCTGTTGAGCATGACTTTTCTGTGCGCCAAATTGAGGAATTAGCTCGTGGAGAAAAAATAAAAGTAACTCCAAAAATAACTCGAAATCGAAAAAAACTAAGTATTGAAGATAAAATAATTGCTAAAGAATTAGAAAAAATATTTAATAAATCTTTCGTTTTTAAGAGAAATTCAAAAGGCGGTGGAACTATTTCATTAAATTTTAGTAATGATACCGAATTACAAAATGTATTACATCTATTTGGTATAGAATAATTAACTATTTATTTATATTAATAAATCCATATAAATTAACAAGGTTTATATCGGAATTCAAAAGATTGAAAAAAATTATACTAATATCTGATACACATAATTTTTTAGACCCTAAATTACTAAAGCATATTGATTTTGCCGATGAAGTTTGGCACGCTGGAGATATAGGTGATTTAATTTTGTGTGATGAAATATTAAAAAATAAAAGTTTAAAAGCTGTATATGGAAATATTGATGATGATAAAATTAGATCAAGATATCCTGAAAATTTAATTTTTAATTGCGAAAAAGTAAAAGTTTTTATGACCCATATAGGAGGTTACCCAGGCAAATATCCATCACGAATAAAAAAAACACTACTTGAAAATAAACCAAATTTATTTATTTGTGGACACTCTCATATCCTAAAAGTTATGTATGATAAAGAATTTAATTTATTACATATTAATCCTGGTGCATGTGGTAATCATGGCTTTCATAATATAAAAACAGCTATAAAATTTGAAATTAATAATGAGGAAATTAAAAATCTTTCGATTATCGAGCTAGGAAATAGAAATAAAATAGTATAAAAAATGGAAGATAAAGAACCAGATGTTTATTTTAGTAACGAAGCGCTTACAAAATTTTTAAATGCTCAAGGTCGAACAATACAAAAAGTAATATGTCATTTATGGCATAATACTTTTGATAAAAATAGTACGGTAGAGATAATTGATAACATAGAACTTATTTTTTTAGAAGGTAAAAAATTAACAATTAGTTGTAACTCTTTAGGTAATGGTTTAGATGCTATTGATTTCGATTACAATCAAACTAAAATTGATATTGATAAAGAATATTCTGGGAAAATAAAAATATTTGCTGTTGATGCATCAAAAACTAAAATGTGGGAGGATGTAATTGGTAAACAATTAAAAATAGTAAAATTGACAAAAAAAAATAATTTATATAAAGCTGATGCTTTAGTAATTGATTTTGGACAAGAAAAAAGAGAAATACAAATAAGTCCTTTAGATGGTCTTATTATAGATTATTTTGAAGAAAATTAATTGGTAAATATTGTTTTAGATGTGAATTAAGAAAGTAAGGTAATTTTAACAGCGATTAAGCCCTTTAACCCTTTTTCTACTTCAAAACTAACTTTATCTTTTTCTTTTACTTTTTGAACTAAACCATTCACATGAAAAAAAATACTTTCTTGTGAACGTTCGTCTCGAATAAACCCATATCCCTTACCTTCGTTATAAAATGTAATGTTTCCCTTTCTAATTAAATCGGCTGGCTCTACAACCTGTTCTTTTCTGGCTCCTAATTGAATATCTTCAAGATTAATTATTTTTCGTTTACTTGGATCTGGGGGTGTAGAAGATAAGTTTCCATTTTCATCAACATAAGCAAGCATTTCTTCAAAACTTTTACCCTTATTTGAATTAGCTTTTCTTTCAATTCGTTTTTCCTCCTTGTCTTGTCGTTTTTTTAACTTTTTTTTCTCTTTTTCTTTTTTACTAAATGTTTCTTGAGATTTTGCCATTTTACTTTATTAAAATATTTGAGTTTACTAAATTTAAATTTTAATAAAGATACATAAAATAAATCTATCTATACTTAATACAATAAAATTAAAGAAATATTGAAAAAATGTCAAACAATTTTTAAGAAAAGATATAAAAAGATAGTTTAAAAAAATAAACTAAAAATAAAATTTATTTTATTTGGAAACCTTTCTAGCAGCAACCATCATTTCTTCTCCAATATTAAAAAAAGATAAAAGTTCATATAATATATTATGAATAAAAACAAATAATTTTAATTGCCAAAGTGGTTTATTTGTGAATTTATTAAAATAATTCTGTCTTTCTGCAGCATTTATTGATTTGTTTAGCTCAGAAATATTTTTTTTATTATTTGATTTAATTTTCTTTATAAATGGTAAGAGTGTGTACATTATAAATAATTTTATTTCAAAAGAAGATTTAATTTTTATTACCTCATATCCATGATTGGCTAATATTTGAGTTATTGTTTTTTTTCCAAAGTAGTTAACATGATCTAATCCCATCATTTTCCAATTATCTTTATATCGTTTTGCAAAATAACTATCTATTTGAGGTACTTGCAAAAATAAATAACCATTAGGTTTAGTTAACTTAGAACATTTTTCTAAAAAATCTCCGGCTTTATCAATATGCTCCAAAACATCCCACATGGTTATAATATCAAATTGTTTTAATTCATTTATTTGAAAAAAATCAATATGATCAACAGGTAATTTTAAATCGTTAACGCAATATAAATAAGGTTGTTCAGAAATCTCTATACCATAAACATCATAACCTAGTTCTTTTCCAGCTAACATAAAATGACCCCAACCCGCTCCCAAATCAAATAATTTACCTGTTTTTACGAATTTTTGAATAAACTTAAATCTTAACTTATGTCTTTGAATTTTAATCCAATTATTTCCTTTTTTTACTTCAGATGTTACCGCTTCGTTCTTATATTGTTCGTATTTTATTCGGGTTCTGTAAAATGGTGGAATAAAATGTAACGAGCAAATATTGCAAGTAACTACTGCAAAATGTTCTTTTTGATATTTTAATTTAAAAAAATCAGAATTATTGTTTTTACATACACAACAATGAATGTCTTCTGACATAAAATTTGGAAGAGTAGACATTAATATAATTATTTTTTGGTATCTAAGTCAAAACTGGATAATGATATAGGTTCGTTATCTCTATAACAAGAAATACCGCCCCAATTAAAGACCTTTTTTTCGTAGACATATGCAATCTTATCTTTAACTAATACTCTTTTTACTATAACTACACCTTCTAAAGAAATAATTTCCTCGGTAACACCTGGCTTGTATTTAGCTAATAATTGTTTTTGTCTCTCATCTATATCCTGATTTCCATCAGCTCCTATTAATTTTACGCATTCTAAAACTCTTCCTTTTGAATAATTATCATCAACTTTTATTAATAAAGCTTCTATATATCCATTTTTAGCATCAACATATCGTTTTAGTGAAAATGCTTTATCAGCTTTAGCAATAATATCAATAAATTTATAGTTTAAAATTTGTGATTTTTCCTTTGCTAATCTATCAGCCTCTTCTTTTGTTTTAGATGTTGATTCTGCAATTAAAATTTCTTTTAACTTTTTATCTAAATCTAATTTAGCTTTATTATCAGCCACTAATTTTTCTGCAGCTAAACGATCTGCATCGGCTTTTGATTTTAATAGGGCCTCAGCCACTAATTTTTCTGCAGCCAAACGATCTGCTTCGGCTTTTGATTTTAATAGGGCCTCAGCCGCTAATTTTTCTTTGGCTATTCTCTCTGATTCTGCTTTAGCTTTATTTTCAGCCACTAATTTTTCCGCAGCCAAACGATCTGATTCGGCTTTTGATTTTAATAAGGCCTCAGCCGCTAATTTTTCTTTGGCTATTCTTTCTGATTCTGCTTTAGCTTTATTTTCAGCCACTAATTTTTCCGCAGCCAAACGATCTGATTCGGCTTTTGATTTTAATAAGGCCTCAGCCGCTAATTTTTCTTTGGCTATTC
>SXGQ01753317.1_pt1 | contig 14671 bp, 12 predicted proteins | sample 3178371 | NCBI WGS metagenome assembly SXGQ01 (sample SAMN11356859, study PRJNA531348) | freshwater metagenome | isolation source: freshwater sample F1-20 | place: China: Fuxian Lake, Yuxi | collected 2017-12-25
GATCATCGGCTTGTCGTACACCGGCAGCAGTTGCTTCGACACCGTCCGGGTGACGGGATGGAGCCGCGTGCCACTGCCTCCGGCCAGGATGATGCCCCTGCGTTCCATGCGTGCCACCTTCTCTCCGCGTCTCAGCGTGTTGCCCGGACCGTATCAACCGACTCCGCCACGACCGCCGCGACCGTGTCCCGCACGGCATCCTGCCACTCCGGGAGCGCGAGCCCGAGCACACCCGACAGCCGAGCGGTATCGAGCCGCGAGTTGGCCGGGCGCCGGGCTGGAGTGGGATACTCGGCGGTGGTGATCGGCACGACGTCGTCAGGTCCGACGCGCAGGCGGGCGCCGCGGGCGATGGCCTCGGCGAGCACGAACCGGGCGAAGTCGAACCAGGTCGTCTCGCCACGCGGGGCGAGATGCAGCAGGCCCGGTGCCACGGCCCGTGGGTCACCCCAGCGGTCGAGCGCCAGCGCCGTGACATCGGCGATCAGGGCCGCGCCCGTCGGGGCACCGACCTGATCGGCGACAACCCGCAGGGTGTCTCGCTCGGCGGCGAGGCGGAGGATCGTGCGGACGAAATTGGCTCCGCGGCGGCCGTGCACCCAACTGGTCCTGACGATCACGTGGCGACAGCGCGCGAGGGCGATCGCCTCCTCGCCGGCCAGTTTCGTGGCCCCATACACCCCCAGGGGCGCTGTTCGGTCATCCTCCCGATAGGAACCGGTCTTCGCACCGTCGAACACGTAGACGGTGGAGTAGTGCACGAACAGGCCATCGACCCCGCGCACCGCCGCGGCGATCTCCGCCACGGCTTCGGCATTGACCCGCCGCGCGACGGCGGGCTCCGACTCGGCCCTGTCGACGGCCGTGTAGGCAGCGGCATTCACGACCACCCGCGGCCGCTCCCGGGCGACCACGGCCGCAGCGGCTCCGGGGACGGCGAGATCGCATCCCTGCCGATCGAGGGCGACGACGGCGCCACGGCCGCCGAGGGCCCTGATGAGCTCCCGGCCGACCTGACCGGCAGCGCCGAGGATCACGATCCTCATGGCGTACCGCCGTGGCAGCAGTGGGGCGGACGGAGCGTCATCATCGACCGTATTGCCTGTCGATCCATTCGCGGTAGCCACCGCTCACCACACTGGCGACCCAGTCGCCGTGCTCGAGGTACCAGCGGACCGTCTTGCGGATGCCGGTGGCGAAGGTGTCGGCCGGTCGCCATCCCAGTTGCTCTTCGATCTTCCGGGCGTCGATGGCATAGCGCCGGTCATGGCCGGGCCGATCCTTCACGAACGTGATCTGATCGGCGTAGCTGCCGCCTCCCACCCGGGGCCGCTCCTCGTCGAGGATCCCGCACAGCACGCGCACCACGTCGATGTTCGCCTGCTCGTTCCAGCCGCCGATGTTGTAGGTCTCACCGGGGCGGCCCGCGGCGAGCACGCGCTCGATCGCGGTACAGTGATCCTCCACGTAGAGCCAGTCGCGGACCTGCCGGCCGTCACCGTAGATTGGCAGCGGTTTTCCGGACAGCGCGTTGTGGATGCACAGCGGGATCAGCTTCTCGGGAAACTGGAAGGGGCCGTAGTTGTTGGAGCAGTTGGTCGTCACCACCGGCAATCCGTAGGTGTGGTGGTAGCTGCGCACGAGGTGGTCGGACGCGGCTTTGCTGGCCGAGTACGGGCTGTTGGGCTCGTAGCGGCCGGTCTCGCGGAAAGGGGGATCGTCGGCCGCGAGCGATCCGTAGACCTCATCGGTCGACACGTGGAGGAATCGGAACCGGTCGCGATCCTGAACCGGCAGGGTCAGCCAATGGCGCCGGGCCGCCTCCAGCAACCGGAACGTCCCCACGACGTTGGTCTGCACGAAGGCATCCGGTCCGTGGATCGAGCGATCGACGTGGCTCTCAGCGGCGAAGTGGATGACGGCACGGATCGAGTGCTGCCGGAGGAGCGACTCCACCATCTCCTGATCGCAGATATCGCCGCGGTGGAACGCGTAGCGGGGATCGGCGACAAGGGCCGACAGGTTCGCCGGATTGCCGGCGTAGGTCAGGATATCGAGATTCACCACCGGCTCGTCGCCACGGCGCAGCCAACCGAGGATGTAATTGCTGCCGATGAAACCGGCTCCTCCGGTGACAAGGATCATCGGCAATCATCCGCGGTGGGTCGGGGGCGGGGCATCGGAAGCGGGGTCGGTGGTGGAAACCGGGCGGCCTGACGTCCGTCACCCCTCCAGCGCCTGAAGGTTCGCCGGCACGGCGCCGCCGTGTCAAGCCGGCTGCGGAGAGGGGATCCCCCGGGCTCCCACCGCGGGTCCCGCCCCAGTCAGATCTCCCGTTGAACGACGGTTTTCCACGGTTTGCCCCCGGACCGTCGGTATGCGGCCGGCTGGCGATCGGCCTTCGCGGTGGGCTATCCTCCCCTGCCCCCTCCCGGGCTTGGGGAGATACGGTTTGCCCGAGGCCCGTGCCCCCGAACCCGCCCAGGACCGTCCCCGGAGACCAGTTCATGCTTCTCGTCACCGGTGCCGCCGGCTTCATCGGCTCCAACCTCGTCCGCTTCCTCAACCGCGCGCGTCGGGACGACCTAATCCTCGTCGACGACCTCACCGACGGACGGAAGTGTGCCAACCTGTCGGGGTTGTCATTCGCTGACTATCTGGATCGTGACGAGCTGCTCGCCGGTATCGACCGGTTGCCGGCGCTCACCGGAATCCTCCATCAGGGCGCCTGCGTCGACACGACGGCGGGCGACGGCCGGGCTGTGATGCGCGACAATTACACTTTTTCCAAGACACTCCTCGAGTTGGCGCGACGGCAGCGTTGTCCGTTCATCTACGCCAGCTCCGCGGCGGTCTACGGCGACGGGGCTGCCGGCTTCCGCGAGGAGACTGCCTGCGAGCGGGCACGCACCCCCTACGCCTTCTCCAAATGGGCCTTCGATCAGTTCGTCCGGCGGCAGGGAGGCAATGCCGGCGTGCCCGTGGTCGGCCTGCGCTACTTCAACGTCTACGGTCCCGGCGAGGGCCACAAGGGGCGGATGGCGAGCGTCGCCTGGCACTGCTTCGTCGCGATCCGGGAGGGCCGGGCCCCGCGCCTGTTCGCCGGCAGCGAGGGTTTCGTCCGTGATTTCATCTCGGTCGACGACGTCGCCGCGGTGAATCTCCACTTCCTCGCCGAGTCGGCCGCGGGACGCGACCGGTCGGGGATCTACAACGTCGGCACGGGAGTGCCACGGTCGTTCGCCGACATGGGGAGGATCGCCTCGGAAGTCAGCGGAGGCCCGCCACCGGAGGTGATTCCCTTCCCGGACGATCTCCGCGGGCAGTACCAGGCCTACACCTGTGCCGACCTGACGCGCTTGCGCGCCAGCGGCTGGACGGGCCGCTTCGGCACCCTCGAGGAGGGGCTGGCGTCGTATTGGCGGGCGATCCACGGCGAACAGGCTCTGGCCCCACGGCCTGCCGCCCCTCAGGGATGAGAGGCGGGGGACCTCCCCCGTGAACAGCCGTGCCGTTCACGGGGCGCCGCTCCGCGATCGACCTCTGCGGCCGATCACTCCCGTGGTCCATCGCCGGGGCGCCGCGTCCCGATCACCTTGGCCGGATTGCCGCCGACGATGTCGTAGGCGGCCACGTCCTTCACCACCACCGCCCGGGCCGCCGCGACCGCTCCCTCGTGGAGGGTGACGTTCATGCCGATGAAGGCATCGGCAAAGACATACGCACCGCGGCCGAGGCTGATCGGACCGGTGATCAGCGGTCGTTCCGGATGGCGGATGTCGTGGCTGGCGGTGCAGAGAAACGAACGGTAACTGGCCGTCGCCTCGATCCCGAGGTGGACGGGGGCGACGTTGTAGCAATAGACCTCCGGACCAAGGCAGCTCCCCCGTTCCATCGACAGGTTCCACGGCGCCCAGATCCGGGCCGATGGATACACGTGCACGTCGGCGGCCAGCCGCGCCCCGAACACGCGCAGCAGCATCCTCCGCCAGGCGAACAACGGGGGCGGGGTGGTCCTGTAAAGGAGGTGATACACGCCCCACCAGGCCACCCGGCCGAGCCGATTGCCCCAGGAGAGGCGGTTCCGGTATTCCACCGAGTAGAACGTGCGCTCTTCCCCGGTCTCGTGCGGGGGCAGGGGTGGGGCGTTCGTCTCGTCCATGGGCGGTACCGGCGATGGCTCCAGCTGACGGAAGGACCGAGAGTATCGACGCTCCATACCCACCCCTGCAATCGCCGGCGGTCCTCCCCGCGGCCTCCGGTTCGCGAGCCGCGGCAGCGGCCCCGCTGCGCATCGGATTCAGCGGATTCTGGGACTCGTTCGATCCCCACGACAACTGGTTCACCCGCCTCCTCTCGCAGCGCTGGTCGATCAAGATCACCGATCGGCCCGATTGGCTCATCTATTCGCGTATCGGTCGTCGCCGCCACGACCATCTCGGGCACGACTGCGTGCGGATCTTCTACACGGGGGAGAACGAGGCGCCCGACTGGCAGACCTGCGACTGGGCTTTCACCTTCGGCCACCTGCGCCATCCGCGGCACTACCGCCTGCCGCTGTGGGGCCTGTACGGCGATCCCGCCCGGCTCATCCACCGGCCCGACCGTGATCCCCGGGCGATCGTCGCCGCCAAGACGCGATTCTGCTCGTTCGTCGTCTCCAATCCGCTCTGCCCGCAGCGGAACGCCTTCTTCCACCGGCTCTCCCGCTACCGCCCGGTCGATTCCGGGGGGCGGCTGTTCAACACCCTCGGACGGCGCGTCGACGACAAGATGGCGTTCATCGCCGAGTCGAAGTTCACGATCGCCTTCGAGAATGAATCGTCGCCCGGCTACACCACGGAGAAGGTGATGGAGCCGATGCTCGTCGACTCGATCCCGATCTATTGGGGCGACCCCCTGGTCGGCCACGACTTCGACACCCGCAGCTTCCTCTCGGCGCACGACTCACCCACGATCGAGGATCTCGTCGAGCGTGTGATCACGGTCGACCGCGATCCCGACCTCCACGCCCGTCTCCTCGGCACGCCGTGGCTGCGCGGCAACCGCGTCCCCGGGTGCGTGGCCGCCGAGCGCGTGCTCGATCAATTCGCGCGGATCTTCTCCACCCCCGTCGAGCCGGTCGCCAAGCAGCGGGGAATGGCCCGCGGTCTGCGGCTCCACCGCCTCCCCGCCACGGTGACGAGCCTGCGGCAGAGGATCCGGCGGCGCTGGCTCAAGGCGACCTGCCCGCACCGCGATGCACCATATACCGGGTGATCAACGCCGGTGGTGGATGAGCCGCCGAGTCGGAGACGGTGCGCCACCGGTTACCGGGTGATCGGCACCAGTGGCGGGTTGGCAGCGGCGTTGGGCGCGGCCGCGGGCGTTGGCGTGGTGGGGAAGGCGACGGGTGCTGCAGCCGTGGGCGCAGGGAGACCGGCCGGGACAGCGCCCACCGGCGCGGCCACCGGTTGGGCTCCGACCGTGGGTGTGACCGGCGGCGCCACCGCGCCCGAGCGGACGTTGAGGTCGGCCACGAGCTGCTGCACCTCGGGCCGGATCGCGAGGCCATTGCCATTGAAGACGTCGGCGGGCGACACGCCGAACCGCCCGTAGAGCATCGAGTTGGCGTTGTGATCGACCGAGAGGTCACTGCCGCCGAGCGAGACGCCGAGAAACAGCCCCCGGCTCCGTGCGTAGGAATAGATCTCGGCACCGAGCCGGGCGTCGGTGCCGGCGTTGGCACTGCGACCGATCGGACCGGCCGCGATCGATGCATCGGCGCCGAGGGTCACCTTCTGGCCGTTGAGGATCCCCTGGAGGCTCCGTGGCGTGGCGAAGACGAGCACGATGTCGGCGGCCTGCACGCCGGCCTGGAAGCCGACACTCCCGCCCCCCATGGTCACCATCACCGGCGCGCTCCAGGTGCGGTCGGGCCGGCGCACCATGAGCACCCCGCGGCCGTAGTTCACCCCGAAGATGAACCCACCCTTGATCATGTTGGGGAAGATCGCCACCCCCTCGGCCGAGTTGAGCATCGCCGGCGGGATCGACTCGATCGCCAGGCCGCTGAACTGATCGAGCGCGTTCTTCGCCCCGACCACCGTCTGTAGCTCCTGCTGGCCGGCGACGACCGGCTGCTGGGCCACGGCGGCGGGTCCACCGCCGACGACGGCAACGGCCACGATGCACGCCGCCAGCGCCGCGAGCCGAGGGCCGGCGCAGCGGTGGCTCGGGCAGTGGTTCATGCCGTGGATGGGAGAATTGGCGATGAGCGGCCTGTGCATGGCGAATCCTCGCGTTGGGGGAGGGGGGCAGGCTAGCGAACCTGCGCTTCCGACGCGATGCCAGTTTCAGCCGGGCCAGACCCGGCTGGTCACCGCCCGGACGATCGCCGCGGGGATCTCGGGCAGCGGGAGGATCGACTCCACCACCCCGAGCTCGATCGCGGCCCGCGGCATGCCGTAAACGACGCAACTGCTCTCGTGCTCGGCGATCGTCCGCCCCTGCGCCCGGCGGATCGCCTGCATGCCCAGTGCGCCGTCGCTCCCCATGCCGGTGAGCAACACCGCGATGGCCTGGGAACCCGCCGCTTCCGCCGCCGACCGGAAGAGCACGTCCACCGCCGGGCGGCAGTGGTGGATCGGCGGGCTGTGCACCAGCCGCACGCGGTGACCGTCCCCATTCCAGTGGAGCGCGAGGTGGATGTCGCCCGGGGCGACCACGCAGGTCCCCGACTCCAGCCGCATCCCGTCGACCGCCTCGACGACGTGGATCGTCGAGAGTTCGTCGAGCCGCGCCGCCACGGCGGCGGAGAACGTCGGCGAGATGTGCTGCACGACCGCGATCGGCGGCAGCCCGAGCGGCAGCCGTGGCAGCACCTGCCGCAGCGCTTCGACGCCACCCGTCGAGGATCCGATCACGATCACCTGCCGCGGATCGATGCCGGCGCCGGCCCGCCCGACGGGCGACAGCGTCAGCGGGGCATCCCCGGCCGGCTGCCCGCGGCGCCGGGCCGCAAGGTAGGCCCCCGACGCCGCCGCGGCCTTGACGTGATAGGCGAGGCGGCTGGCGAGTTCCCCGACCGAGAGCGTGCCGTTGGGCTTGGCGAGGACATCGACCGCGCCCGCCTCGAGTGCCTCGAGCGCCACCCGCGACCCCTGCTGGGCCAACGAACTGACCACCACCACGGGCAGCGGGTGGTGCTTCATGAGGATCCGCAGGAACGTGAGGCCGTCCATGCGCGGCATCTCGAGATCGAGCGTGATCACGTCGGGATCGAGGCGGAGGATCTTCTCCCGGGCGACGTAGGGATCGCAGGCGGTCCCGACCACCTCGATCTGCGGATCACGCGCCAGGGCAGCGGAGATCGCCTCACGGACGAGTGCCGAGTCGTCGACGACGAGCACGCGCAGCCGGCCGGAGGGGTGGGAGGAGGTCATCGGTGTCGACCGGGTCACCCGGGCCTCCGGTAGACGCTCGGGCCGCACGATTCCAGTGCATGCGGAATGCCGATGAGGCTCTCGGTGTGGCCGACGAACAGGTAGCCACCCGGAGCGAGTTGCGCGGTGAGCCGCTCCACGAGCGCCACCCGCGACGGCTGATCGAAGTAGATCATCACGTTGCGGCAGAAGATCACGTCCTGGTCGAGCGGCACGGGATAGAAGTCCTGGAAGAGATTCACCTGCCGGACCGTGAGCCGGCGCCGCAGCGCCGGCTTCACCCGCGCCATCCCCTCCCGTTCGCCGAAGCCGCGGAGGAAGTACCGGGCCCGCCAGACGGCCGTGGGGAGATGCACCTTGGAAAGCTCGTAGATCCCCATCCGGCAGCGTTCGAGCATCCTCCGCGAGATGTCGGAGGCCTCGATGCGCCAGCCCACCCCCGACCGCTCACCGGCCGATTCGGCGAGCACGATCGCCATCGAGTAGGCCTCCTCCCCCGAGGCCGCCGCCGCGCTCCACAGCGACAACGATCGGCCATCGCGCGCGGCCCGGCTGGCGAGTTCGGGGAGGAGGCGGCGGAGGATCTCGAAGTGCACCGGCTCGCGGAAGAACCGGGTGTGGTTGGTCGACACGAGGTCGATCAGTTCCGTGACCTCGTCGGCGCCGTCGGGGGCGGCAAGCCGGTCGCAGTAGTCCTCGAAGCTCCCGAGCCCAAGGTCGCGCAGCCGCTGCGCCAACCGGCTCGCGAGGAGGATCCGCTTGTCGTCGCCGAGGCAGATCCGGCTCTGGTCGTACACGAGCCGGGAGAGCCACTCGAAGGCCTCGGGCGACAGCTGGATTTCGGGGGGAATGACCATGCGTCCGGGATCCTTCCGCGCGGAGTCGCCTCCGAGTCATCCTAGGCCGATCCGCCGCCCGGTTGGGGCGGCTGCCGCGAGCGACCGTCCTTCACCCGCCGCGCGCGGCTGCCGACACCTGGCAGCGCGCCTGCCGCGATCACCACTTCTGTTGCAACCCGCTCCCTCGAAACAGCGTCGTCCCCGCGCGGGGACGGTCCGCCATGGTCAGAATTCGGTGAAGTGTCGGTCCTCTTGATCGCCGTCCCCCTTGCCCTCCGCCGGCATGGGGATCCGGGGCATAGCCGACGGCCGTGGCACCGGCAGGGCGCGGGGCCGCGCGGTCGGCCGCGGCGGGGCAGAAGCCGGCGGCCGCCGCACGGCCAACGGCGGTGCGGCGCGCTCGGCGCCCGCCACGACGAGCGATTGGAGGAAGCGGACCGTGTCTTCGAGACCGCTGGCCTGACCGGAGAGCTCCTCGGCGGCGCCGGCGCTTTCAGTGGCGGTTGCGGCCGTGTCGCGGGTGACCTTGTCCATCTGCGTCATCGCCAGGCCGACCTGGTCGATGCCCTGGGCCTGTTCGCGGGCGGCAGTGGCGATCTCCGCCACGAGTGCGTCGGCCGACTTGACGCGATCCATGATCTCCTCGAGCGACTCTCCGACGCGCCCGCAACTGGCCGATCCCTGCCGACTGTTGGCGATCGCCGCCTCGATCCGCGTGGCGGTCTCCTTGGCGGCGGCGGCACTGCGCTGCGCCAGCGACCGCACCTCGTCGGCGACGACGGCGAAGCCGGCCCCGGCCTCGCCGGCCCGGGCCGCCTCGACGGCGGCATTGAGGGCGAGGATGTTGGTCTGGATGGCGATCTCGTCGATGTTCTTCACGATCTTGGCGACGTCGGCGCTCGAGGCCTCGATCGCCCGCATCGCCGCGCTCATCTCCGCCATCGTCCGCGCCCCGGTCTCGGCCGCCGAGCGCGCCTGGCCGGCGAAGCCCTTGGCCTTCTCGGCGTTACCGGCGGTGCTGCGGATCATCGCCGACATCTCCTCGAGCGCGGCGCTGGTCTCGGTGACACTCGCCCCCTGCTGGCTCGCTCCGGCCGCCAGCGACTGGCTCGCCGCGGCGAGTTGCCCGGCGGCGACCGCCGTCTGCCGGGCGCCGTTCTCGAGCGACATCGCCGCGCCGCCGAGGGCACGTCGGACCCCGCCGCTGACGAGCCAGCCAAGGAGCGACCCGAGGAACAGCGACGTCGCCAGGCCGCCGAACACCAGCCAGTAGCTGGTGCGCACCACCCGGTCGGCATTGGCGATCGTATCGTTGGCCAGTTTCCGGTTGTAGGCGGTCGTCTCGTCGAACGCCTTGACGGTGCGCTCGAGAGCCGGATCGACCTCGCGGAGCAGCATGTCCTTCGCCTTGTCGGCGTCGGTCACGACCGCCGACTGCATGTCGTCGATCTTCGTGAACAGTTCGTCGCGCACCTTCCGGGCGGCGGCGAACAGGCGCCGATCCTCCTCGTCGGTGATAAAGGCTTCGTAGTCCTTGCAGAGCTTGTCGCCGTCGTCTCGCGCCCGCTTCAGTTCCGCGCGCTCCCGGAGAAACTCCTCTGAGCCCGCGGTGTACTCGAGGCTCCGCTGCGCCAGCCGCCGGCTCGTCACGGAGTAATACCGGATCTGGTTGAGCGTGCTCACCGAGGGCAGGGTGTTGGTCGCCAACCCCCGCGGACCGTTGATGGCGTTGGCGAGGCCGTTGATCCGCCACAGGGCGATCGCCCCGAGGAGGAGGTTGACGAGCACGAGGGCCGTGAAGCACGCGGCGATGCGCCGCGGAATGGTCCAGGAGATCATGGATGGTTCGCCTGTCGTGGGTCGATCAGCGGGTGGGGTGGGATTCGGAGGTGGCACCGGGCAGTTCCGCCGCCGCGATGCTGGCGAGGTCGACGAGGGCCGTCACCCGGTCGGCGGCCTTGGCCATGCCGGTGATGAAACGGACGTCGATCGCGCCACCGAAATCGGGGGTTGGCTCGATGTCGGCGCCGACGAAGGCGGCCACCTCGTCGACACGGTCGACGATCACGCCGTGGAGCCGGGAGCCGCCGGTGGCCGTCGCCAGCTCCGTGACGATCACGCAGGTGCGGTCGTCGTCGATCCGCGGCGGCAGCCCGAAGCGCGTCCGGAGATCGACCACCGGGATCACCTTGCCACGGAGGTTGATCACCCCCTTGACGTGGGCAGGCATGCTCGCGACCGGGGTGATCGGGCAGAGGCGGATGATCTCGCGGACCGCGAGCACCGTGATGCCGTACGACTCGTCGCCGAGGGTGAACGTGAGGTACTTGCCGGGAGCGGCCGCGGGCAGCCCCGAGGCAGGCACGGTGGGTTCTGTCGTTGCCATCGATCACGGCCGCCCGTCAGGCGGCCGCCTCCCCTTGCCTGCCGCGCAGCTGCACCAGCGCCGCCACGTCGAGGATCAATCCCACCCGGCCGTCGCCGAGGATCGCGGCACCGGCGAAGTCGGTGCGGTCGCGAAACAGCTCACCGAGGTCCTTGATCACCACTTCCTGTTTGCCGATGAGGTCGTCGACGAGCAGGCAGCGGGAATCGGCGCCGGCCTCGACAACCACGACCACCCCCGCCACGTCAGGCGCGTCTCCGCCGAGGCCGAGGCGCGTCCGCAGCCGCAGGAGCGGCACGAGCCTCCCGTGGACCGTCACCATCTCGCCACGCCCCTGGAGCGTGGTCACCATCCCGGGCTGGAGGCGGAACGACTCGCGCACTGAGAGGGTGGGGATCACGTACCGCTCCCCCGCGACGCCGACCAGCAGCCCCTCGATGATCGCCAGCGTGAGCGGCACCGAGAGGGTGAAGGTGGTCCCGGTGCCGACCGCCGAGTCGATCTCGATCTTGCCGCGCAGGCCGGTGATCGTCCGGCGCACGACGTCCATGCCCACGCCCCGGCCCGACAGGTCGGTGACGGTCTCCGCGGTGGAGAACCCCGGGGCGAAGATCAACTCCAGGATCTCGCGCCGATCGAGTGTCGCTCCCGGGGGGATGATGCCGCGCTCCTCCGCCTTGCGGCGGATCCGCTCGGGCGACAGGCCACGGCCGTCGTCCCGGATGCGGATCACGATGTAGCCCCCCTGGTGGAACGCCTGGAGGGTGATCGTGCCGGACCGCGGCTTCCCGGCCGCCTCGCGCTCGGCGGGGGACTCGATCCCGTGATCGGCCGAGTTGCGGATCATGTGGACGAGGGGATCGGAGAGATCGTCGACCACGGTGCGATCGAGCTCCGTCTCCTCTCCTTCGAGGACCAACTGGATCTCCTTGTCCTGCTGCACCGCCAGGTCGCGGATCAAGCGGGCCATCTTCTGGAACGTGGCGCGGATCGGCACCATCCGCAGGGCCATCGCCGTGCGCCGCAGGTCGGAGGTGATGCCACGGAGTTGGCCCACCGCGCGGGAGAGATGAGCGTCGCCGGAGGCGACGAGGTCGGGGTGCTGCACCACCATCGACTGGGCGATGACCAGTTCCCCCACCAGGTCGATGAGGCTGTCGAGCTTGTGGGTGTCGACACGGACGATCGCGCCGGCGGCGCTGCGGGCCGGGCCGCCACGGGCAGGGCTTGGGGCCACCGCCACCGGCTCGACACGACTCGGCTGCGCCCGTGGCACCACGGCCGCCACGGGAAGCGGAGCCGTGGGGAGCGGGCCGGCGGGCGCCGTCACGGTTGGTGACTTGGCGACCGGAGGCAGTGGTGCCGCGGGCACGGTCGGCGTGTGCGACGACGCCGGCGGCGTGGGCGGTGGGGCCTTGGCAGCGGTCTGCGGGATCGCCACGGAGGGAGCGACCACGGGTGGCGCGGGCTGCGGAGCCGGCGCCGCGGGGGCCTCCATCACCCGCCGTGTCGCCTCGATGACGGCGGGAATCGGCAACGAGAGGGGTGCCGGCGGACGGCTCCCCGCCACCTGTGCCGCCAATTCGGCGACGAACTTCTCGAGCACGTCGGCCCCGGCGAGGATCACGCCGATGCCGTCGCGGCCGAGGGCGAGGCTGCCGCGCCTCGCGCTGTCGAGGAGCGATTCCAACTCGTGGGTGAATTGCTGGAGGACCGCCAGCTTCATCACACCGGCGTTGCCCTTGAACGTGTGGAACGCGCGGAACAGGGTGTTGATCTGCCCGGCGTCGGTCGGGTCGGCCTCGAGGACCAGGACTCCCTGCTCGATCTCGCGCAGCAGATCCTGCGCCTCGGCACAGAACAGATGGAGGAGATCGGCGTCGGCATCACCAGGAAGCACGTCCACCGACAGTTCGGGGAGATCCGGAAGGGCCATCGGGCCGGCGGCCACGGGCGACGGAGCCATGGGCGGGCTCGCGACGGACGGCGGAGGAGCGGGAGCCGGCACCACCACGGGAACGGGAGCAGGTGGCGGGGCGACCGGCTGAGCGGGCGGCGGCGTGTCGCCCCCGACGGCCGGAGCGGAACGCCACTCGGGCACGGGGCGGCCACCAGCCCAGGCGGCGATCGCTTCTTCGCACCAGGGGTGCCACGCGGCGAGCATCGCCAGCGCGTCGGCTGACGGGCGGACCACTCCCCCGGCGACGGTGACGAGACGCTCGGCCGCGGCCGTCACGCCGGCCACGAGCGGCGCCGGGGCCGAATCGGGCAGCGCCACCAGCAGCGAGACGAACAAGTCGTCGAGGGTGATCGCCGACGCCTCCTGCCCCGGCGTGGCGAACGCCAACTCCAGTCCGATCCGCTGGAGGATCTTTCCCGCCTCGTCGGCGGCAGCGGATGGATCCCCGGCGTGGGTCATGGGTTCGGTCCGACGGATCGCTGGCGGCCGACACAGCGGCGAGGAACGCCGCCGACAGCCGGATGGCATGCCCAGCCCTTGCGTGCAGGTCGAGCCTAGCCCCGGTGTGGGGGCCCGGCAAATCGCCCCCAACCGTTCATCCCACCTTGATCCGCACAGTCGAACGGATGGTGCGGATTGGTGGGGTCAGACCACCGCCCCAAGGGCGGCATGGGCCTCACGGAGCAGCACCGCCGTCTCATCCCAGCCGATGCACCCATCGGTGATCGACACTCCGTAGGCCAAGCGACCGCGGTCAGCCGAGGCGGGCTGGCTGCCGGGCAAAAGATTGCTTTCGAGCATCATTCCCACGATCGACCGGTCGCCGGCCGCGCGCTGCGCGAGCACGTCGCGCCAGACGATCGACTGCCGCCGGTGATCCTTCCCGGAGTTGGCATGGCTGCAGTCGACGATCACCCGGGCCGGCAAGCTGGCCGCCTCGAGCCGCGTCCGCGCCTCATGGAGAAACTCCGGAGCGTAGTTCGACCCGCTCCGACCACCGCGGAGCATGAGCACGCCCCACGGATTGCCGGTGGTCGAGACCACGCAGGTGCCCCCCTCGTTGTCGATGCCGAGGAAACTGTGCGGTGCCCGGGCCGACTGCATCGCGTCGACGGCCGCCTGGAGGGATCCGTCGGTGGAATTCTTGAACCCCACCGGCATCGACAGTCCGCTGGCCATCTGCCGGTGGGTCGGCGATTCGGTGGTCCGCGCGCCGATCGCGCCGAGGACGATGGTGTCGGCGATGTACTGGGGGGTGATTGGCTCGAGAAACTCGGTGGCGGTCGCGAGGCCGAGCCGGGCGATCTCGATGAGCAACCCGCGGGCGAGCCGGAGACCGGAGGCGACGTCGAACGAATCGTCGAGGTGGGGGTCGTTGATCAACCCCTTCCATCCGACCGTCTTCCGTGGCTTCTCGAAATAGAACCGCATCACGACCAGCACCCGGTCCGCCAGTTCGTCGGCGAGTTCCCGCAACCGGTGCGCGTAGTCCCGTGCCGCCTCCGGATCGTGGATCGAGCACGGGCCGACCACCGCCATGAGCCGGTGATCCTCACCACCGAGGACGCGTTCCACCGCCTGGCGGCCGGACACGATCGTCCGGGTGGCGGCGGCATCGAGTGGCAGAACCGCCGCCAGCCGGGCGGGGGGCACGAGGGACTCCAGGCTGCGGATCCGCAGGTTGCCGGTGGCCTGGGGGGGCACGTCGCCGGGGGAGTCGGGCACGATGTTCATGACTCCACTGTACACCGCGGTGACAGGACGGTGGGTGATTGACCACCCCCGCGGTCACTGGTTCAATCGAGCGGCCGAGCGACCGCCACCGCCGCCGTGGCGCCGGGTGCAGGGAGGGGTGGGGATGGAGCGGGAAATGGGGATGAAGCCGGAAAAAGGAGTCTGCGGACCATGACGCGGCATCTGTTCGTGACTGGCGGGGTCGTCAGCTCCCTCGGCAAGGGACTCACCAGCGCCAGCATCGGCATGCTGCTCGAGGCCCGCGGCCTGCGGGTGAGGATGCAGAAGCTCGATCCATACATCAACGTCGATCCGGGCACGATGAGCC
>SXGQ01169940.1_pt1 | contig 14667 bp, 25 predicted proteins | sample 3178371 | NCBI WGS metagenome assembly SXGQ01 (sample SAMN11356859, study PRJNA531348) | freshwater metagenome | isolation source: freshwater sample F1-20 | place: China: Fuxian Lake, Yuxi | collected 2017-12-25
CAAAAAAGATGGTGAGTTATTCTGTTACGAGGAAACTCACCGAAACCCTAGGTGCCTTTAATTAGGCAGCCAATGCATAACTTTCGTCATTTGCATTTACTTGATTTACTTTTAACGACTCTCTGTGTCGAGTTGTCCACTCTGTTACTCTTTGCCCTGTCGAAACCTAGTCACCCCCATCAAAAACATACTAGCTGCATTCCTTGGGAATCTCTATTAAAAGGGACTGACCCTCACTAATATGTTTTTGGTGGAGGTGGGGAGAATCGAACTCCCGTCCAGAACACTTTTCTCTTTGCTTCATACAACCATATTTTTATAATGCTTGTTGATATAAAAATTCAGTTGATCAAGATATTTATCCTTATTTTTCACAAACACTTGATTCGTACCATTCTCAACCGCAATTACAACCACGATTTGTTGAATTGGAACATTTGTTCTTTCTTCAAACATTTCAGCATAGGCTGAACATTGCATGAAATAATTTTCAATATTTTCTTCGTTCTTATCATTGGTCGATGTTTTAAAATCGATGATGGAAATTTTACCCTTCCATGTTGCGATACAATCAACACGACCAGCAATACGCAAACGATCACTATACAAAGCCTGTTCAAGTGCAAAAACGATATCAATATTATCATTGAGAATATCTCTGAGTTTCAGAAAATTCTCTTTGTCATTCGGCATCATTGTTTGCATTTTCAACGGCGTGATTTCATTTTTCAAATATGATTCACATATCGAATGAAGTTTTGTACCACGGCGTGACGCACGACCAGCGACTTTGTTTGCCTCCTCATCACCTACCCGTTGGCGCCATTCCATAATCTTTTTGATATTGTACGCCGACAATACCGTTGTAACTGAAGAATATGAATTGCCTTCAGGTGTCACATATCTACGACCGCTTTCTGTAGTTTCTGATTTCAAATCAAATTCTAATTCAGCAAACGGCAGGTGTTTAAATCTTTTTACCATTCTTTTGGAATACTGTATTTCTTCGAACCTGACGCACCTGGGTTTCTTCGTTGAATGCCATCAATGACATATTTCTGAAAATCACTTGGTGGTTTTAGTGCGCCGACAGTTGCTGGATCAACAACCGCAGGTGCACAAATAATTGTTTCGATGTTTATATTTTCTTTTAAATATTCTTCTCTTGCAGAGATTGACATAAACTTTTCAAATTCTTCGCCAGTCTCTTTATTTCTAAACGCATAAGTTGGCATTTAATTTTTCCTTATACCATGTTGGAACTTCTCGCTTTGTCCATCGTGCAAAGTGATTTTTTCGTTCGACATAATACTTATGATACGAGGCAAGAGAGTCGCCAGGTATTTTACATTCGTCAGGCATTGCAGGTGTTGGTGCATAAAATATGCCATTTGAAATATTCATTGGCGTAAGATATAATGCCGCACGGAGTTTTGAAGTTTCATGCTGGCGACCGTATCGATGAGTGTATTCTTGCAACAAGTAAAACCACATGCGATAAAGCCAAGTATAATTTTCTTTGTTGGCACGACACCATACGCCTGATGGATGATTTACATGTGAGGCTTTGTAAAGTGTAGATTCCATGACAGAATCATCCATGCGCCAACGCTTGATTCGCCGACCATTCGCAGTAAGATCGGTATATTCTTTACCATCAAGAATACGATGTGCAGTAGACATGAGTTGTGCATATTCGATAATCATTTTCACAACATGTTTATCAAGATGCATTTCTGCACAAATTTTTGGATCGGGATCAAGATAGAAAATGTTCATGTTACCAATGCCTTATAACGCCTGCAATAATAAAAGTGTTTGTTATAATGTATGATAACACAATACATGTACGAATAATGGCAATCTTATCAGCCTCTTTATCGCAAGGTGCGGCTTTTTCGCCAAGTGCTTTTGCCCAAAGACGCCAAATAGATTTCATTGTTCGGTTTCAAAAATAGTTGACCATTGTTGAAGTTTTGTTCGCTTTGCAATAGATGCTTTGTATGTTTTCATTTCATCAATGATACCTTTATCGATCATCAAATGAATCATACACAACAAATCACCGGCTTCTTCGGTCAATCGTTCACGATTGGTTTTATCATTGTGTTCGGTATCTAAGCCAAAACGAAAACACTTACTAATCGCTTGTGTCACTTCCGCACATTCTTCTTGTGCGATAAGCATAATTTCTTTGTCTTTTTCGTTCATACAAGTAGTTACAGGGGCCGCAAAGCCCCTATCGTTAGATTTTAAAAATCATACTGCCGTTTCGTTGTCGGTAATTTCAACAACGGTGTCAGTCATAACAGGTTCAACAGGTGCGACTTCAACCGCAGGTTGTGCCTGCAAGTCTTTCAGTTTAGACACCTTAGCCTTTGCAACCTTCGCAGGTTTCGCAGGTGCGGCAACCTTAGCGGTAGCGCCAGTGCGTTTCATGTAGGCTTTCATTTCGTCAACATTGACGAGTTGATAAGCGGACACTTTGCGACCATCTTTGATCACACGGACAATGCCATTGGCATGTGTCTTGATATCCCAAATGTAAGTAGACAAACGATACATTTGAATTTCGCTACCGAGAGTAGCATCAAGTTCTTCTTTAGTGACAGGATTGCCAGACAAGAGAACGGTAAGGACTTTTTCGAAAGCCTTAGCTGAGTTGGATTTTCCACGGGCCATAATATAATCTCCAAGTTAATTTAAGAAACTTCAGTATAACACGGATTGCCCACCATGTCAAGGGGTTTTTTCATGTTTGCCATATTAAGCGGCAACCATCATGAAAGAGGGATATTTCACGAAACCGCTGGTGTCTTTTTTAGCCTTGCCTTTGGCATACAGACCAACTACAACACCCATCGGATCAAGAAAACGCAAATCGGAATCATCACCATTAAACACCGGGCGACCATTGTAAGTCTCTGGCATTGGTTCGGTCTTTTTGATACCGAATACAGTAGCCACATTCAGACCTTCGGCCATTGCACGATAAACATCGGCATCATTGCCATCAGCGGCTGAAAAGGTCAAGTGATAATTAGGAATATCTTTTACTTTACGACCAAGAATTTTAGTGTAGTCATAAAATGTCACGGTGGGAAACAATTCGAAAATGTTACGAGCACCAGGTACCTCATATTTTTCCCAAGCCAGATCGGAAGTGCCGTTCAGGCGAAACACAGGAATCATACCAAGGCGTTTGGATTGTTTAATCGCCAATTCAATATCGGCTACAAGTAAACGCATAAATTCTGTACGGTTCTCAAAAAAGAGGCGGGTCTTACGCTTACGAGCCTCTTGAATCACATTGGTCGATTCACCACGCTTAAACATACCGCCACGACCAGCGGTGTTCAGACAAGCGGCGGTGCAACCGGCAGTCCGCTTAGGACAGGTTTCATAGCCAGAAACATTCGCAGGAGCCAAGTGCAAGATATATGTCATATAGCCTTGAGTCATGCCTTTGAGAATTTTGGGATTACCAGTCGAGAGCAATTTCATAGTTACCTCATCAATCAACAGTACCTATTATACACAAATAGGCAGGATTGTCAAGGGTTTTTTTCATTGTTGCAAATAAACAACATTATTGTTGCTAAAATACAACACTAGAACGAAAGTATTAGTTTTAATACTAGCCATAAAGACATTATGGTAAATGTAATTACTCTACCCAATAGTGCACCAAAAAATGCACCCAAAACAAACATTGTTGATAGGGTCAGAGTAAAATCAACCGACATAATTATCTCCGCATTTTGGCTTGATCAACCATATCTTCATCACTAAAGATAGGTACGGCATTTGATTTGTGCAAAGTACCAATACCTTTCATAGCAGTACCAGTATATACTTTACCTTCGATTGGTTTAGTACATGAGCCGCCAAATGTAGAAAGACTAGGAATCTTAGGTGATTCACGACCGGGCGGCACAGTTAGTTTAGGAACATTATTAGGATTATGTGTAATTTTACCCATAGATTTTTTTGAAAAATTAGTAGATAATTTATTCACGCCGTCAAGCCAAGCCTGATATTCGGCCTTTTGTTTTTTTGTGGGATTCTTTTTCTTTGATTTCTGATAAGTGTAGATAATCATTTCATACCCAATTTATTTTTGACTTGAGTTACATGGCGACATTTACCATGATACTTGAAGCCAACGCACTCACATGAAAAATGATTGTTAGATAATGTAACAATATATTCGTTGGTGCCAGTCACTTTGAATTTTCTCACATTTGACATTTTACCATTAATCAGGGAAATGTCAAGTACATGTTTCATACTAATTATTGAAACGGGATGTTCTTTGTTGCCTGTATGCAACGAAAATGAATTTGCATCAACCCATTTGGCATTTTTGACCACAACACCGGTATAGACTTTATCGTCCCATTCTCGGTTATCATAAAGTATGATATTTTTGAACCGTACAGTTACACGAACAGTTGAGCCTACGCTAGGAATTTTCATCATAGGCATATTGTCTCACAAAAGTGAGGAGTTGTCAAGTAAGACAAAAGTATTATGTCTTATTCTTGCAACAGTTGATTGTTGCCAGAATCTCGCAAATCTTCTTCCATTTCCATTCTTTGAATTCTGCCAAGTTCTTTCTTGAGAGTATCCAAATCACCGGAATTGTTTTGAATTTGTTCTTCTAGTTCAGCAATTCTTTTTTTAAGATAGTCTGTAAAACTACTCATATTCCTTTTGTTCGTTTTTTAGTAAACGATATGTGGTTCGGTCGTGATGACGTTTTTTAAACTCTTTTATTTTTTGAGGACCGTCACTCCACGAGTCCCACGATTCACGCTTTTTCTTTTTAGTCTTTTCGATTTTTTCAAACTTCTTACCGCCGTGTTGCATTTTGGTTCTTTATCTCCTTTAGATGATGTGGTCTGCAATACCTAGATCAACCAATTCTTCTGCCTTGAAATAGGCATCGCTTGGTTGCAAAAGTTTTTTCTTAATCGTTGAAATTTCAAGGTCAGATGCCTTTTGTAGAATTTTTATCATACGCTCATTACAATAATCATTCTCTTTGGCTTGTGCCTTGATATCATGATACTTGCCATCAGTACCAGTATAGAACTGGTGACACATGATGCCGGTGTTTTTGTAAATGTATCTTTCGCCTTTTGTGCCGGCTGAGAAAATCAAAAATGCGGCTGACATGAGTGTGCCAACAGCAATTGTTCTGATCGGATGTGTGGATGATTGCATCATATCAATCAGACCGAATGCGTCATAAAGACTGCCACCCTCTGAATTAATATACAATTGAAGAATCTTTGTTTTGTTGTCAAGGTTTTCGAATACCAACCATTGCATGACACTCTTAATATTTTCTTCGTTGATTTCGCCAGAAAGAAAAAAGATGTGTTTGTCTAAAAGGGTTGCTCCAATTTTTTCATCAACAATGAAACCAGAGGAATCGTTTTCTTTTTTAGAGCCTAATCTTATCATGTTTTTTATGCCAATTATATGCGGTTTGAATAATGTCGATTATGTCATAGTTTGGGCGGAATGTCAATATTTTTTCGGCAAGTGATGCATCGGCAATTAGGCAAGATGGATCGCCTTCTCTTTTTGGTAAGAATTTAAAGTTTACCTTTTCACCAGTAATCTTTTCTACCAATTTGATTATTTCCAATATCGAATAGCCTTTTCCTGTTCCCAAGTTTAAAATTTTAGATTCGCCACCATCACGCAAATAGTAGGCACCATAAAGATGAGCATCGGCTACATCAGAAACATGAATGTAGTCTCTGATGCAAGTGCCATCTAAAGTATTGTGATCATTTCCATTAACGGTAAAGTTATTTAGATTTTGAAAGATTCTGGGAATTAGATGAGTTTCTGGCAAGTGACATTCGCCTAATTCGCCTTCAGGATCAGCACCAGCCAAATTGAAGTATCTGAAAATAATGTAATTCAAACCAGAATCTTCAATCGCCTGTTCACAAGCAATCTTTGTATTTGCATAGGGATTGTTATGAACCAACATTTCATTTTCTGTCAATGCGTGTTCTGAATTATGATAGACGCCGGCCGATGATGAAAAGAGAATATTTCGAACGCCCCAATAAGTCATTGCATTCAATAGATTTGTCGTGCCGCCGACATTCACATGCCAAAATTCTGAGGGGCGATTTTTTGATTCGCCAACTTCAATGCGGCCAGCTAGATGAAAAACTGTATCCACATTAATTCTATCGAAAAGTTTTTTTATATCATATTGATCACGAATGTCTCCATCAACATACAAATCACAATATTCATGTTTTGGTTTGGCAATGTCAAAATTGACAACATTCCAACCATCACGCTTTAGTGCTTTGCTTAGATGACTACCGAGATACCCGGACCCACCTGTGACGAGAGCCGTTTTTCGTTTTTCCATGGAAAGTTACCATTATATTTTTGAGAGTTGATACGATTGCCTTCTTCAAAGAATTCTGGCTTCACTGAATTTGGATTGCCATCAAGCCGATAGCAAAGTGTGTGCGAATTTGAACAATCAAACTTAGGATAATGTCTTGCTAGATTGTAAAAGAATTGTCTATCAGCACCCCATTGGCCATACCATGCGTGACCAATTCTTACAGCTACATCACGCTTGACTGCGAACGATGAGGTATCAATGTGACGCACATCGTTGTTGAAATACACTGGCCACTTACCCAGACTTTCACAATTGTCTTCACAGAGATACTTGCCATCTTTATCATAAATTTTTCTAAGTGAATATGCCCAATCGTTTCCTTGATCAATCGCCTTAATCAATTTCTCAACATGATTCGGTTCAATCCAATTGTCTTCATCAAGATAACAAATAACATCAGCATTCACAAGAAAAGAACAGGCGGCATAGACACGATGACCATACCATCCTTTACCGACATTTTCTTCTAACCTGACGGTCTTGACTTTTGTTGCACCTTCAAGTTGATACCAGATATGATTTTCATGTTCTTTGCCATCAAAGAAAATGTAATGCGTCAGATCGGCATGTGTTTGATTATCGACTGATTCGATACACTTAGATAAATGTTCAGACCCAATCGTAGGTGTTACGACTGCAACCTTCATGTGGGAATACTTAGATCAGGGAATGCATCATTAACAAGTTTTGGAGTAAGCCACTTTACGCCCAAATCTTTTTTCAGCATTTTAATAAAGAGAACTGCTTCATCAGCATGTAATGATTCAAGAATGACAAGCAACAATGCAGTTTGTTTTTCTTTTGTTAGATTTTGTGAACGTTTCGGATGTCCAGTAATGAAACGATAGAGCCTAGGCATTTCAGAATCAATATATGAAAAATTTAGACCTGCTGGCTCAACTGCCGGTCGATATGAAGGAATTTCAACATCAAATTGAATTTGTGGATGAAATGATGCAAGCAAAAAATCTTTAAATCTTGCATCAGCATACTTACGCAAAACTGCAATTTTTTCTGGACGAGTTGTTGCGGCATCAAACTCATCAAGTATTTCAGTATATAATTTAAATGAACTCATTTATAATCCTTAAAATTCGTCAATCACTTCAATCAAGTTTTTAAGACGATTTGCAATCATGTAATTCAAAAATTCACGCTTGCTTTTACCTTGTGTGGTATCATATGTATCCAAGATTGAATGAACGATTTTCTCAGGTATTTTAGTTAGGTCAATTAGCGTTTCGTTTCGGCGAAAGTTACGCAACATTTCTTCGGTGCAAAAATCTTCTGGATTTTGATTCATCCAGTTAATGATCTTCGCTTCGGTAATTGCTTTTTGGCGAACACCCTCAACGATGCAATTGTCACTTGACAAAATATTAGGAACACCGTCACCTTTATCGCCACGAATGATCAACTGTTTTAGTTGTGCATGTGGCAGAGGTTCTTTGATGTATTTTTTAAGAATAGGCGAAAACTGTTCGACATTTGGATATCGTTGCAATTGTGCAAAGTCTTTGTCTGACGAAAGAATCATCACCTTTTGAGTGGCAGAAAATTTAGCACTCAAAACGGCAATCACATCATCAGCCTCTGCACCATCAACATCAATTACACGATATGGTGAATGATCTTTCAATTCTTGTTTGATTTTACCAAGACATTCAAAAATAGAATTCCAGTCATGGCCAGTAGCTTCTCGGGCTTTCTTACGACCGGCTTTATAGTTTGGAAAAATTTCACGCCGCCAGTAGTGGCGATTGTCGCAAGCAATTACAACATCAGGACCATGCGACTCTTTGAACTTTTTCACATAAGTGCGAATAGTGTTCAGAATCATGTGGCGAACCAAACTTTCTTCAACGGCAATTTTTGAAGAACCTATTTGTTCCATTAGATTGGAAATTGCGACTTGATTATAATCAAAGATTATCATAATGTATATCTATGTTTGGACGCCACAAAATATCGGCAGTTATTCAAAAACTGCAATGATAGCATCTTCCTTTACAATGAAAAGTTGTTCATTATCAACTTTGGTGCGAACTGCTTGATTCCAATTCACCAAAACATGATCGCCAACTTTAACGCAATCAATGTCTTCGGCTACAGCAACGACTTCACCTTCGGTAGGTGCATTAGGATCGCCACTCAGCAAAACAATGCCACTTTCAGTAGACTTTTCTTTTTCGACCATTTTCAAAATGATCTTAGATTTAATTGGTACTAAATTCATACTCATCACTTTCATTAAAATATTTTTTATACAAACCTTCAAGAATTGCCATAACATCTTGTTCATTCATGGCACAATCATCATTAATTCTTTCTTCAAGGGGAAGAATTTCCCAAACATCATTTGCAACATCATACCACGCATAGATGCAGATTTCTTCTTTCGGTCGATGAATAAGTGCCCAGGGCGTCATTTCATGTTCTGGAAATTCAAAGTCTTCAGTCAACGCATCTTTATGAATGAAAATGGCATACGATTCCATATTGATATTGCCACCTTCAATATATCGATATTCGCCATCTAAATCTTCTTCATCAAGATCGCCAAAACCATCAAAAATAATCTTGACTTCTGGCAAATCAGAAATATTCTCGCCAATTTCTAATTCATCAGGATCACGCCACATTGAATTCAACATGGCAGTCAAAATCATTTCATATCGTTCGTAGTTATAATCACTCATAATCATTTCATCGTCCTTAGCAAGATTGTATCATCATTCAATCGTCCTGTCAACTTTCCTTCTGCGGCACGAATTGATTCCATGACATTACGCATGAAAACTTTGCCACCTTTGACAACATCTGGCAATAGTTTTTCGGGCTTGCGTAGTGTTTTCTGTACCGATTTCATTTCTGAAAAACCATTGATTGTGGTACCTTTGATTGTGAGACCACTTGAGTCCATTGCATGATAAACGCCAAGTTTTCGAGTTTTGATATTGAATACCCACAACTGACTTGCACCAATAATCTCTTTTGGATCGATTGATTTAATTTTGTATTCATCAGAACTGGCACAATACTTGATTTTCGAAACCAATTCACTTGCAGATTTTTGTTTGCGTTTGCGTGGCTTGCGAGTAGCCTTTGCTTCACCAGCAATCTTCAATGCATCAGTAATGATTTGATCGATATATGCAATCATCTTTTTCAATTCGCTTTTATTGAATGCATATGCATCACGCAATTCATTATCTTTGGTGTGCAAAACTTCATCAAATTCTGCACGGCGTTTTTTGAAAATATCAATAATACGATTGGCGTGCATACCTTTCGCTTTATCATGCATAATTGAAAATGGAGACTTGCTTTCTTTGAAGCCACTCTCAACATAATCATCAATTGCACCTTCGATTTCGCCGGCGATTTCTGCGACCTTCTCACGCATACGATCTTGAATATTGAAAGTAACGCCAGGTGTGCTTACAACAACCTCAACGACTTCTTTTTCTAAAGTCTTCCGAATATTTTTATTGATATATTCTTTTGCGTTGGCACCGATATCGTTGCCATTCATTGAGATACGACAAAGCCAACCAAGAGTTAGATAGCTTTGTGTGGTATTGATACTGCCAGAAATTTTATTTTTCTTGGCATATTCTTGAATATATTTTTGTGCGTCTTTATTTTCTTTGTTTTGATGATACCAGTTAAGGGCATTAATCAAATCAAGATTAGACATTGTGCCAGTATATTTGGGTTCTTCAATTTTGAAACGAGACATGATTCACCTTACATCATCATACGAACAAGACCAACACTATCAATTGTAACTAACAAAAGATAGTTTGCTAACATACCAAACGATTTGCGAGTCCAAGCCGCCCATGCGTACATTGAACATCCTGCAATCCAAATTGGATAAAGAACAATCAAAGGGGGATTTGGAACTGTAAGTGCCATGGTAATGCTACAGCCAATGCTAATAGCCCATGCGAATAATTCGACAATAAACCGAAAAGGGTGGCTTCGAAAGTCATCACGAATCCATTGTAAAGTTGTAATAAAAATATCATTCATGTCATCATTATATAGAAAAACAAAAGAAAAGTCAAGCCTATTGTTGTATAATTACAACAATATTTTTATCAACATTTGCCACCGCCACAAAAATCAATAAAATAAAAAACACCCCATCCTATGGCAATTAACACCATCATTATTATAACAAATCCAAATAAAATTTCAATGATTTCTTGGAGTTCTTTTCGCTTTCTTATTCTCAACTCTTTTTCTTTTCTAGCTTGGTGTGCGGCTTCTATATCCATAGCCATTGATCTGGCTTTAATTTTGTTCCAAACATCAATTTTTCCAGATTGCATGAATAGCAATTGTAATTGTTTTTCGAATTGTTCAGCTTGATGTAAAGCCATTTCAATTTCAATGGCAATCGCCATGTTTGATTTTGTTCCATTGCTTTTTGCTTGATGGGCTGCCTTAGTTGCATTACTTTTTGCATCAAAATATTTACCCAAAACTGGACCCAATGACGCAACATCATCAACCGTTTTAGACACTTTTTTAATAAGTGCAACTGCGGATTGTATTCCTGCGAGTGCTGTCATCGGATCAATCATTTCTTTATTCCTTCGGCTTTACATATTTCTTTGTGTAGACGCAAAGAGCAATCTTGTACTTTCCATTCAAGACATTTTACATTTTTTATAAGACCATTAACATTATCCCAAGTCCATCTTACACATACCAATACTTCATCTTTTTTCAAAGAATCTTTGGTTTGTCCTATATTTAAAAAAAAGCATAATAAAAAGATCAATATTTTATTTGTTCGCAAGTGGATTGTCTATTGCTTTTTGTATCTTGTTATCGACTTCTTTTGTTAGAGCATCAATATCTTTTTTAACTTCTCTTTTCATGCCATCAACTTCTCTAGAAATTTCTTTCTTGGTTGTATCCACTTCTTTAGAAATTTCACGGCGTGCATCTGAAACCTCTTTACGAATTGCATTGACTTCGGCTCTCGCCTTCTCCAAATCTTCACGAATGTCTTTTCGTGCTTGACGCATTTCTTGTTCCGTTTCACGTTGTGCCACTTTGACACCTCGTTCAATCTGCTCAGTTACAGTTTCATTGCGGCGAATATCATTCTTCAAATCGTTTTTGATATCTCTCGTATAGTCCGAAGTTTTACTGCTATTTTCCTCAATAACAGCCAAACGCTTGTCAAACTCAGATAAATCTGGTGACACATACTCAGCAATTTTTTTCTTCATACCTTGATAGTCTTTGTAAACTTCAAACGCACCATAAAGACCACCAAGCGTAGATGAAACAAGAGTAAATGCTACCATGAGTTTGGCTGGTGTAAATTCATATCCACCAATACTGATGACGGTATCTTTACTTGCGTATTTTTTAACAGCCGCCTCAGCTTCGTCTATTTTTTTATTTACATCCTTGATTTCTTCTGCCATTTTAGTTCCTATATTGTTGATTTACCATTTGTTGATGTAATCTATCTGATGACAATTGCCTTAATGCCCTAGCGTTATCAATTGTTTTTTGATTTTTGTAAATTTCATCAGGCTTATATAATTGACCATCTTTGAGTGCTAAATTGAAATAAGTATTAAATCCTGACGGTGCAACTGCAATGGATGATATATCAACACCACCGGCCAATTCATTTGGTTGTACATTGCTTTTTACTGTCTCTGTTTGTTGATTATTGTTTATATTCTCAACATTCAATCTTTGTTGCATTATGTTATTTACTGGATTGTTTAGATCAATGACATTTGCTTGTTGTACTTCAACTTCAATTTGTTTTGTTTCTACTCTGTTCATCATTATTGTAGTTGATGAGACCGTGGTTGGTGAAAGTGAATAATCAACTTTAGGCATTTGAATTTGAACCAATGGTGGTGATTGTTGTGATTGTATTTCAACAGTTCTTTGTATTTGTGACGTAAAATTTGTCACAGAACTTAAATTTGAAGTTGAAGCAATTGTTTCTTGTTGTTTTTCATTTGCTCTTTGATTATTTGCAATTACTATATTTGTTTGTTCTTGTGCATTTGCGATTGCATTTGAAACTTCTTGCAATGCACTTTGAACAGCCGCCTGTTGTGTTGCTCTGTCATTGGCCTGCACTTGTCTTACCACACTCATAATTAGATTTATGTTGGGCGCTGGTCTATTTTCTTCAGTTTTCTGTGATTCTTTTACGGATTGTGGAATATTATCTGGCGCACTAATTGTACCTGTTGTGGACACCTCAACACCACCCGCATTCACCTTTATTTCGGATGACGGCATATCCGCAGTTGTTGGTAAACTTGTGGATGTTGCAACTGATACAACAACTGGCGCCGAGGTTGTTACGGGCGTCAAACTACTAATTGCATTCAAATAACCTGGACAACTCGGCGAACTCAATACATTTGTTGAACAAGGATCAACAGAATATTTTAATGAAAAACTAACGTTGTTTATTTCTGGACCATAAGGACCCGCCCATCCGTTATTGTCTCTGCCAATAAAACCATAACGAACATTTCCAACATTACTTACTGAATATGGCGTTGTAAATGTTTCATTATAATTAAATGTTGTCCAGTTGAATTTGTAGTTTAAATTATAATTTTTACTTGTTAAAACTCCACCAGTATGGTCATATAAATTTACATATGCATTCAGTTGATCGACTCTTGCATCATCCCAACCATTTCCATTTTTAGCTGTAAAACCAAAATTATATCCTGTTATCTGCAATCCTGTTCCTGAATTTGGTAAAAAGTTTGCAACAGGATGAACCTGATGTAAATCGGTCGCACCAAAAGAAAAGTTTATATTGTTACCTGGGCGAACGATTGCGTTTGGTCCACAATAACCAGGATCACCCCAAGCCCAACAAGTTAGGTTGTTCTGATAAACACCATTCACCCAAGAAGAAGGTCCTCCTGATGGTGTATTGGTAACTATATTGTTGGTGTTATATGTTTGGCCTGGTATCAGTTCTTGTGCGTTACTTGACGAATAACTTATGAACAAGAACGCCAAGGAAACTACCGATACCAATTTTTGTGTAAGTTTCATCTTTTCTTTCTTTTATTGGTGTTGGAATTTTTTCTGGATTTGCTTCCCAAGATATTCTGGCTTGATCACCAATTTTTCCCTCATATGGACAGGGCGTTCCAGCGGCCATCATTGCATCCCACACTCTGCGATCTTGACACATTGTTGCAACTGCGGCAACTTTCATTCCCATATCATAAAGAGTTTTAGATAATTTTAATCTTTCGCAATTTTCATCACGAACAGTTCCACCAGAAGATATACCAAAAATTTGTGTTTGAACTGCACTACTTGAGCCTGTAGTGCACAAATCATTATTACCACCACTCATCATGGTTGGTGCCACCGCAGTTGGTGGTGGTTGAATAACTCTTTGTGTGATTTCAGATGTGTTTATATTACGATTGGTCATATCACCAGTCTGCACATTGTTATTTGTGTTTGTGTTGTTTGATGTTGCAGTAGATATATTGTTGTTATTGTTTGTCATTGTACCAGAGTTTATATTATTGTTTGTATTGACGTTGGTGCTTGTAGATGCACTGGTACTGGAGTTGATATTGTTGTTATTGTTTGTCATCGTACCAGTATTCACATTATTATTTGTGTTTACACTTGTAGATGTACTAGCATTCACATTGTTGTTATTATATGTCATTGTACCAGAGTTCACATTGTTATTTGTGTTTACATTGGTACTTGTTGACGCGCTGGAGTTGACATTATTGTTGTTATATGTCATAGTTCCAGAGTTCACATTGTTGTTGGTGTTAACACTTGTGCTGGTATTAACATTTGTAGAAACACTATTTACATTCGTATTATTAGTGTTGACAGTTGTAGCTGTGCTGGAGTTGTTTGTATTTACTGTGCTTGTACTGGTAGATGTACTGTTTGTATCTACCAATGTAGTCGAATCATATGTGGTTTGTGCACCCACCGACAAAGACATGACAAAAAGCACCAATCCGGTTAACTTTTTGAACATTTATTTTTTTCCTGTAAAAATTAAAGCCACCCTAAGGTGGCTTTTAAGGCTATAGCCACATGACTATTTAGCCGTTTTAGATTCTTTCTCCGTTCTCATTGCGAACTTCTGCAAGTTTTGGATGAATATATGCGACTTCTCCATCAACCATAGTAGAAACGCCGTCCCAATA
>SXGQ01896045.1_pt1 | contig 14667 bp, 15 predicted proteins | sample 3178371 | NCBI WGS metagenome assembly SXGQ01 (sample SAMN11356859, study PRJNA531348) | freshwater metagenome | isolation source: freshwater sample F1-20 | place: China: Fuxian Lake, Yuxi | collected 2017-12-25
GACCGAGCGTCTTTGAACGTCGCCGGGCGCCGATCGTAGGTCCAGCAGATACCGCAGCCCGGCGTGTCGCAGGTGACGATCACCGTGCAGCCGAGCCAGTTTCGCTTCATCATGGCAGGTCCAGGCAAAACGAAGGGCACCCGTGGGGATCCACGGGCGCCGTGAGCCGGGGTTCGGAGGTGCAGCTATCTCCCGTCGCCCGGGGTGTGCCGGTGGCACGGGAAGCTGCGCAGGTCTACGCAGTCCACGTACCTGTCGAGAAAGGCCTGGAACGCCGCGAGGAGGTGTTCGACGTCATGGTCCGCGCCTCGAAAGACGCACCGCCAGTGCACGCGGAACTCCAGCTCATACGGATCCCAGCTGCGAGTGCCGCACCGGAGGCGGGCTCGCCACCCCCTGAATGGCTCCCAGAACATCTCGCGCGCCTCTTCGATGATGCCGGGCACATCGCTGGCGCTGTAGTGGACTCGCTCTCCGTACTTCGTCGGCTCTACGCGCAAGCACGCTCCATGGGTGGGTCAGTCATCGCCCCCGCCGGGCAGGTGGAGCGGCCGGCGCCGGCGCCAGAAGAGGTATGCCTCGATCTCGTCATCGAACTCCGGCAAGGGCGGCGCGCGCTCGTCGGGGCGCGTGTGCTGCGGGTCCTGCAGCCACGGCGCGCGCCACTCAGCGACGATGCGGCTGCGCGGCCGTGGTGGAGCGGTGGGTGGAACGATGACGTCGAAGTCATCCATCGGCCACCGGACGTGGGGCCGCCGGCCGGGGTGCTCCGCCCGGAGTGCCCGGGGGCGGTACGAGCGTGCGGGTGATCGAAAGCTCCACCCCGAGCAGCCGAATCCCGCGGGCGGGGCGCGGGCCGTCGTCGGGCAGTTCCACGTACCCCTTCTCGGCGAGGCTCTGGATCAGCTCGGAGGCCGTCTTGGTCGACTTGCAGCGGCAGGCCGTGCAGATTTCGCGGAGCGACGGCTGATAGGTGTGCGTGGCCAGGTAGCCGATCAGGTAGTCGAGCACGCCGGCTTCGCGCTTGGTCAGCCGCTCGCCGTCGCAAGGTGCGCCCGGCCTCTCGGGTGCGCCGGATTTCGTGTCGGGCATCGGTGGGCTAGTCTCGGGGATCAGGTCGGATCGTGGCGGCCGCCCCTCCGCGCGCGGAGAAGCGCGGTTCTACCTGGCAGGGCCGCCATGATGAGTCGGCTCGCGAAGATGTGATCGCGCGCGAGCGCCAGGAGCGCCCGGGCGTCGGCCGGGTACGACGCGCCGCAGCCGCCGCAGGCGATGCGCTCCGCACGCACCGACGGACCGGGCGCGGGATGCATCTGGAACGTGCGTGGACAGTCGGGATCCCCGTGGACGAGGTGGAAAGCCGGATGCGGCTCTGCCCTCTTCAAAGGCGGGGCGGAGACGACGCCTGCTGGCGGCGCCGCATCAGCGGTTCGCGATCCCGGTGGCTTTCTCGAGGTACCCGCGCACTTCGCCGCGGCGCTCACGCGCGGTGTGCCGCACCACCACCTCGATGGCGGCTTCGAGCACGTTGTCCTCCGATCCCCAGTGCGGCCCCTCCTTGATGAACCATTCCAGGTAGACGGCGCCTTTGCGCTTCGGCGTGGCGCCGTCGAGGAAGTTCTGCAGGCCGCTCGGCGAGACGCCGCCGAGGTCCCGGGCGAGCTCCCGGAGAGAGGAGGCGGCGATCTTGTTGTTCATCGCCCGCCGGACGGCCTGCCAGTCGGTTTCTTCGTTCAGGTCACTCATCGGTGGATGTCAGCGTGGCGCGTCGGCTTCGCCGGGGGCGGGCGATTCCGCGTCCACGGGCAGTTCGTCGAAGTATTCCGCCTTCAGCAGCGTGGACATCCAGCGGTGCAGGGCCTCGCGGTGGGCGTCCTCCCGCCCGTCCCGCGTGGCGAGCTCGAACACCTTGTCAAGTTCGCGCTGCGCCGCCGCGTAGCCGGGAGGCAGGAGGGAGCGCAGCAGCGGAAGCCCCTCCGACTCCTCATCATCGTGCTCGGTCATCGGCCGTCATTCCGGACGCAGGGTGATTCCGGGGACACGGATCTGCACGCGCGTGCCGCTGGCCTTCCGGTCGCGCACGCGGGCGCCCCGGCCCAGGCTCGTCGCCCGGTAGAGGACGGGGGACATGCGGGATACCACCTGGGGGCGCTGGATGGCCGCCAGGTCCCGGGCGAGCAGGAACTCGGTGTCTTCGGGGTAGATCGCCGTGCCCGCCTGCCCGTTGATCTGGGCGAGAGAGCGCCACGGATCATCCACGGGCTCGCGGGCGAGCGCGCTCAGCGCCTGCCAGGCTCCCGTCGTGACGTAGATCGTCTCCCGGTCGGCGGGCGTGAGGCTGCGGCGCGCCCGCGGGATGGGTGACGGGTCGCGCTCCTCGGCGGCGGCCAGCTCGTCCTCGCCGGCCTGCGTGATCCGGTTCAGGTAGAGGGGGAGCTTCCGCCCGGGGTCGCGCACGTCCTCGCGCACGATGAATCCGAGCTGCGCCAGGTCGGTGAGGTTCACGCCGGCCAGTCCGTCCGGGACCTCGTCCGTGAAGACCCAGCCCCTCACTCCCTTGCGCGCCCAGCCCGTCCCGTCCCGCGCGTGAGCGCTGAGGATCCGCAGCACACCGAGCAGGTCGGCGCCGCGGATCCGAGTCGCGATCGTCATGGGGTATCGTCCCGTGTGGTCGTTTGTTGGATCGTCAGCCGACCACCCCTTTTCTTTGAGGGGTTACGGAACGGGGAACCCGGATCACGATGGCAGAATACATGGACCAGCAGTGGTCTGGCTGGGATCATCTACGTGCCCGGAGCCAAGCCGCGGACTCGTACGACATCCGTCCTCTATCCCCCGGCGGGGGCGGGGCTGCCGCTTGGCTCGGATAACCGCCATGGCCACCACGGCGGGCCACTGGACGAGGAATGCGACGATCACAGGCATTCCGGTGGCGCGCGCGCAGAGCAGCCCGGCCGACATGCACGCCACCGCCACGGCCACGACGCGCGCCCCCGGCCGAATCAACCCGCCCCTCCGCTCCGCTCCGAATCCGCCGCCCCGCCATCCTCCACCCACAGTGCCCTGCCGCCCTTGTCGCGCCGCGCATAGTGGACCGCGTGGCGAACGGCCAGCGTCCGCAAACTGGACGCGTCCACGCTGGCCTGCGCTTCTTCCGAGAGGTCGATTCCTGCCGCGTCCCTCGCGAGCGCGGCGCGCTCATCTGCCATCCGATAGAGCAGGAACGCGTCTGACCCAACCTCTCGTTCCTGGGCGTCGGCTGCTGTCTGGCGCGCCGCCAGCTCCTCCCCGGAGATGGGGTGGACGGGCGGGGCCTCCCGCTCTGTCAGCGCGAGGATGAACGCGTTGCGGACCGCCGTGCGGGATTCGCCCTGCGCCGCCATCTCGCGTGCAGCATCCAGCGCGGCCAGGAGCGCGACAGCAGACCCGCCCCGCAGCAGCCGGCCGACCGCCACCCGGTGGACCGAACGCACGGTCCCGTCGAAATGGGTGAGCAGCGCATCCCGAATCAAATCCGCGAACATCTCCGCCTCCGCCAGCTCCGCCTCGCTGCGTTGCTCCACCCAACCGTTGTCCTCCCGCTCAATCTCCTCCTGCTTGGACCGGATGAAGTCGTCGCTCGTTCCGGGGGTATCTGCGTACTTACCGCGCGCGCTCTCCCTCATTACTTCAGCCCCCCGTCCTCGGTTGATATTTCACCCGAAATCTTCCGCCACTCCGCGTTCCAAATCATCTCCTCGAACGCGTCCAGCGCGCCGGGCTGCGGCGTGACGCCGCGGTTGATGAACGCCCGGATTGAGTCCGGCTTTAGCTCCGCGCGCTCCGCAACTGCGTTGACGCCTCGGACCTCTACCCAGCGGGCAACGTGCGGACGCAGCCGGTCCGCCCTGGCCTTCCGCGCCACCAACGCAGGCGGGTCCGGCCGCTTTTTGCCCGTGCTCCCGTCGTCGGTCATTGCCCTCTCTTCGTCTCGTTCCCGAAGCACGGCAGCGGCGTCGGCAAACACACCCAGGTCGTCGTCGGAGAAAGCCGCCACCTCTGCGATTGCGGCCTGTCGATCCTTGCCCCTGAGGGAGCCGTCCAACAATGCAGCGAGTCGGTCAGGGTCCATCGGCGCCGCCTCGCGCTCTCGGGGGCCGGGGCCAGTTGTCCGAATCGGCACGGAGCCGTTCAACGTGTGCGCGCTCGGCAGGGCTTGCGCGTACCCGGTTTCCCAGCGGCCCCGTGCTTGGTGCCAGCAGCCCCTCCTCGATGAGCACATGCAGCGGCAGATCCCCGGCGGCCAGCCCATCGGCGGCGCGGCGTGCGGCGGCCAGCCGCTCCCGGCGCGGGCTACGCTTCTTCCGGCGTCCTCGCTTCTTCATACGGGCGGGCTCCAACTGGTGTCGGCGGCGACCTCGCGCGCCACGGCCAGAAAACGGTCGCGGAGGGAAACGTCGTCAGGCATCGTGTCCCGCGTGTCCGCCGCGCGGATGAACACGGAGCCGACGCGGTTCTCGGCTTCGAGCGGGGCCAAACCGCCGCGCTCCAGTTCATCGCGCACGATTGGTCGATAGCGCACGTAGATGGCGATGTAGGTCTCCCCCGTTACTTCCTCGTCCAGCCACTGCCTCAGCAGCTCGTCGTCGGTGGGCGGGGGGGCGAGCTGCGGCGGCGAGGGAAGTTGCTCCGGCAGGAATTTGGCTGCGCTCATTGTCGTATCCCCATTGTCAGAGCCGAAGCCCGGTGCGGACTTCGGCAACGCCGAACCAAGTACCGCGATTTCCCAAGCCTCCCGCTGCGCGATTGCGAACGCGACCGCGCGTGTGTGACCGTGGAGGCGAACGGACCAGACCCGCTGCAGGCGGGAACCGTCGGCTAGCTCGAACGTGGCGGTCCAGCCAGCGGACGCTCCGGTCCGAGCGGGGCGCAGATAAACGCCCACTACGCCAGAGGCGGTGCGCGGTACCAGGACGACCCGCCGCCCCGCCGCATCCGGCACCCCTGCGATCCGGAGCTGTCCGGCTCTCCAGCCCTCCGCCGCCGCGCGTGCGGCCGATGGACTGCCGTGGTGCGCATCGTGGAATTTTTTGTTGATGGGGCCAGCCGGGAGTCGGGCGGTGGCGCGCCACCCGCCGGGAACGCGGACCAATCCGGGCGTGGGACCGCGCCCCGGCCGCACACGCTTCCTGCTGATCCGCCACACCCTCCGCATCGCGCCTCTCACGGGCACGCGGCTTTCCACCGCCGGGGCGGGGTCGCGGAGCGTCCGACGAATGGGCGCTCCGAACGGTGGCGCAGCGGCACCCGTGGCTTCACCTCCTCCGGCTCTACGATGGTGTAACTGGATTGCGCTTTCGCCAGCACCGCTTGTATGCGGGGATCGTCGAGCATCCGGCAGACGAACCAATCGCCGTAGTCGTCCCAGCCCGCGCTCGTTCGCGCCGCGTAATCCGCAAAACTCTCTTCCTCGCGCGCCAGCTCCCGGATCGGAACGCGGTGCAGTTCGGATTTCACCTCAAATCCATGATGCTCCAACCTGCTCTCGACGTCGGCCCAGAGCACCGCTGGACGCTGGGGTAAGCGCGCGCGGAGTACCCGGCGAATGTACCTCTCCAGCTCTACCTCAAAGGTGTCCAAATCGTCCGGCAGAGGTGGCAGCGGCTTGGGTTGATACTTCGGCGGGTGGAGATCCAGGTAGCGGCGGGCACGGGCGCGCGAACAGATGCGGCACAGTCGAGACCTCGCGGTGTGGCCGACGCGGGGAACGTTGACCCACTGCGTGTTCTCAGCGGTGAACTCGTGGCCGCGAAGGCAATGCGTGCGGTGAGGCTGAGAAGCCATTCCTGGGTGTTGTTCAGGGTCCGGCCCGCGTGAACTACCGGAAGGTGGCGGCATGCGGAAGGGCACGCCGTCCACGACTGAACTGTAGATCGTAGGCGCGCGGCCCGTAACCCGGCGCTTTTGTCTCCTTTGAAGCGGTGCAGAATCTGACGACTGTGATCACGTGTAAGCCCTTGGTGGGTAACGGGATCTCCCGCCCGCGGACTGCGCGGCCGGGCGGTTAGGTGCCCACTGGATAGGACTACCCGGTGCAACTGGCGTAAAGGGCGCGCTCGGACGAAATTGGGGCGGCGGCGCCGCTTCTGGTTCCGCCAAGAGGGCCTCACTATCCACTCAGGAGTACCAACATGAAGACGCACCAGATCGCCGGAATCCTTGCTCTCGCGGCCATCCTCGGCGCCTGCGCAGATGCAACGCTCTCGGTCCAGGAAACGAGAACGCCGCCCACGGGGGCGGCGTTCAATGGCGGAGTGGGGTTCGGCTCAGGGGGGTTTACTCAGGACACGGCCTCAAACGATCCGATGAGCACGACGACAGTGTGCACCACGGAGGACGGGCGCACCGGCGTCGGATTCGGGTCTGGCGGTCGTACCGAAACGTGCACACCTATCGACCAGCAATAGAAAACTTGGTCAGCTCAGCGCGGCCACGGGAGTGCGCCCCAGCGTCCGTCGTCTGAGCGCCCAGGTTGTGCAACCGGGAGAGGAACATGGCAACCGTCTCGCCTACCATTTCCTCATCCGGGTGCACGCGCGGCCGCGGAGGCACGGTGCGGGTTGCCACTGCCCGCAACGCAAGTTCGGCGCGCCGCCGGGGCTCCCGCTCCCGGCGGCGGGTTGCGACCTCGACCGCTTTGGCTGCGAGTAGTTCAGCTTGGCGCCAGTCGCGGAGGACCACGGCACCCTCGGCCGCGAGCGCGAGCGCGCCAGCTGCTGTCACGTCCGACACACCGGCCAGGACTAGCGCGTCCTCGGCGGCCTCGCGAAAGTCGCTCCGATTGCCCACACCGGCAGAAGCCTTAGCGAATGTGCCAAGCACCGTCAGTCGTTCTTCGGGCAGTGAAATCATCGGCAACAATGCCGCAAGGAGCGTAAGCGCGTCAGCGTCCCGTCTGTGGGTGGTGAGGAGCACGGCGTAATCGTGCGCCAGGTACGGCAGGCGCTCGTAGTGGACGGGATAGTTCTCCAGAGCCTTGCGCGCATAGCGATCCCCCAATGCAAATGACCCTCCCGCGATGGCAAGTCGTAGCATGTCGTGGTGCGCCTTACCCGCGAACGGCAGGAGGCCGATCCATTCGGCGCACTCTCGGGCGCGCTCATAGCACCGACGCGCTGCGCGGAAATTCCCCTGCTCATATCGCAGGATCCCCATGCGCAGATTAGATCTAATGTGCCACTCCCAATCTTCGGTGCGCCTCCCGATCTTGATACCCCGCTCATACCATACCTCTGCCCGGTCGTCTGCGGACTGCTGCGCAGCCAGTTGCCCCGCATCGGCAGCGGCCCGCGCGTTCATGCGATCCGCGTTCCCCGCTGCTTCTGCGAACCGCATCGCGGTTTCGGGCAGGTGGTTGCTTGCGGCCCATTCACTGATGGTCAAGCACGCGGAGCAAATATCCGGTTCCTTCATCACCTCAGGGTATCGGACCATCGCGGCGAGAACGCGCAGGGGGGGGCTTAACGCCTCTTCCTCTGTCGCTGCGTCCTCCATCCTCACCTGCCATTCCGCGACCGGCGTAGCGAAAAGCCCCGCGCGGTTCGGCAGCGGGGTGTTCGCCCACAGCACAACGTCCCGCGCGCGTTGCCACAGGAGGAGCTGAAAGCTCCAGTCCGCCTCTGCCGCCAATACTACCTCGTCGCGCGGCCACTGCGGACACGGCGGAAACACTGGCCGGAGCGGGTCTGGCTTCTTCCGCTTGCGCCGACGCGACGACTGCCCGTTTACCATTATTGCGAGTTTCCAAAGCAAATGCGGTTCGGAATCGGGGAATTAGGCACAAAGTAAACGCCGCGCCTTTTGTGCGCTAGCGGCACGCGAAAAGCGGGGCCGTCAACCTCTCGCCCCGTGCGACCCGGCACATTCGGCCCGAAGTGCGCGCTCCCTCCGCAGAACGGAAAGCCCGCCGTCCTAGTACGTCTAGTGAGGGAGAACATCACTCAGCCCCGTACTGCAGGACCACCGGGATGACGCTTGCCGGGCTGCTGGCGTGAAGCGTGTGTCCGTGCCTATCGTGGTCCCGCGCCACCCTGACCGTTTCACCCTTTCTCATTCACGGAGATGCAGCCATGACCGTCGCGAGCTATCGTGGCATCACCCTCGCCACGCTCGTTTTCTTCGCAGTCGGCGCCACTGCTTGCTCGGGGGACGCGCCCACGGGCGCGACTGTCGCGCCCTCGGCGCCGCAGTACGACGGGGGGGCCACGTTCGGCTCCGGGAACTTCGTGGGCAAGACTGCGCCAGAGAACACGGCGGCCGATAGCGGATCGGCGGCCCGAGGAGGAGGCGCCACGTTCGGCTCCGGCAACTGATAGGAGTTCGGCGGGGGGTTAGGTTTGGAGGAGCTACACCGCCCAATCGGTGCCCCAAGGATGGAGGCGACGTGAGCAAGGGCGCGCGCCGGGGCTTGGAGCGAGCAAGGGGGTATGCAACTCCAGTCGTTGGACCAATCGCCTAAGTGGTGTAACGTGGTAGAAGATCAGGCGTCGTTCGCGCGCGACTCCGGCTCCTTCGTGTTTCCGAGCAGTCCTAAACGCTCAAGTTGGTAGACGTCTTCAGGCTAGGACCCGGCCGCGCCCATCTCTTTTCCTCCCACGAAAGGTCGGTCACCCATGAACAGAACATCCGCAACTCTCGCTTTGCTCCTCTGCGTGGTTGCTGCAGCGGCATGCGCAGAGACGCCGACGCTTGCGACCCCCGGTGCTCCGCGCTTTGGTGGCGGATGGGTCGGGCTTGGCGGCCGGAGCGCCACCGACTCGACGTACGTGAATACGACGACTACCGCCACCTGCTCGGAGGAGCGGGGTGGCGGCTGGGTGGGGCCAGGCGGTCGCGTGCAAGATCCTTGTGAAACGACTTCGCCAGGGCAGTAAGTGCCGTCACGGTTGCTGCAACGGGTGCGGGCGCCTGTCTCCAGAGGCGCGCGTCGTATCAATCCTCGTAGCGTACCTCGATCGCGGCACGGCCCCTGTCCCGGCGGCAGCTGTAGACATGCATGTTCGTGAGACTGGCGGCGAGCGTTGCACATCGTATGTTCCCCGTTCCTTTTTGCGCTACGCTTCGCCTTCTGTGTGCTCCCGACCCGTGCCACCCTCCCGTTCCACGACCACTCCCGCCATCCCGGAAAAGCTCCGGATCGTCTCGTACTGGCGCGACAGCCTGGCCGACAGCTCGCGGCAGAACGTGAAGCCGGCGGACCTGGCGCCCTACCTGGGCGCCGACCAGGGACCGTACGCCGTCCCGCGCGAGATGCTGCGCGACGGCGTGGTGCCCGATCCCGCCGCTGTCGGGCAGATCTTCCGGGATGCACGCCGCACGGGCGAGGAGCAGGGCCGTGCCGACACCGGGACGTGCCGCGTGCTCGTCTGCCCCCTGGTCGCGCGCGCCGCGGTCGTCCAGGGAACGCGCACGGCGACGGAGGACTTCGTGGTCCCGCTGTACATCCCCGCCGACCTCGCGGCCGACGGAACGCTCTCGCCGCCGGGCGAAGGTGTGCCCTGGATTCCGCGGGACCGGCTGGAGCCCGGGCGGGACACGCGTCCCATCCTCGTCGGCAGCGTCGCCGCCGTCGACCGCTACCTCTCCACCAACGACCCGCCGGACGCCTCCGCCGGATGGCGGGGGTACTGGGACCACGCCTGGCGGATGCTTGGAGCCGTGGCTGAGGACGCCGGCTGGTCGCGCGCGGAGGACGGCTTCGACCCCGGCGAGGTGGGGCTGGCACCGAAGGGCGTGTACGTGAGCACGCGGACGGGCTTCGTGGTCCCGCACGCGGTTTCGCACGCGATGGTCGCGCCGCTCCTCGCCGTCTACGAGCACGTGCTCGGCACCCAGAAACTCCCGGACCTGCTCGAGCGGTTCGCGGCCGTGGAGCCGCGCCTGCAGGAGCCGCCCATGCAGGGCGATGCGCGGCTCCCCGCCCATGCCCTGCACCTGGGGCAGATGAGCGACCGGCACGCGCTCGCCCCGTCGCAGCGCGAGGCGCTGCACCATGCGCTCATGCTCGGGGATGGCGACCTGCTGGCCATCAACGGTCCTCCCGGCACCGGCAAAACCACGCTCCTTCAGAGCGTCGTCGCCTCGATGTGGGTCCAGGCCGCCGTGGAGGAAGGTGAGCCGCCCGTGATCGTGGCCGTCTCCACCAACAATCAGGCGGTCACCAACGTGATCGCCAGCTTCGGGAAGGCGCAGCAGGAGCCGTCGCCGCTGGCCGGGCGCTGGGTCCCCGGCGTCACGAGCTACGGGCTGTTCTGCGCGGCGCAGTCCCGGATCGAAGGCTCCGACGCGGAGCGCTTCCAGGTGGCGTCGGAGCGCGGAGAGGGCTTCCCTGCCGAGGTGGAGAACGAGGTGTACGTGGCGGCCGCTGCGGCGGCGTTCCTGGAGAAGGCCACGGCGGCGTTCGGACGGAAGTTCAACAGCGTGCGGGATGTCGTCGCGCACCTGCACGTGGAGCTTCTGGCGTGCCGGGAGACGCTCCGCGAGGGCGTGTACGCGATGCGAAAGCTCGCGGGTGCGCGCCAGCGGGCGGAGCTTCTCTTCGATACCACGGACCTGGAGCCGCTGTCGGACGCCGTGCGGGCGGAGGCGGTCCAACTGGAGCGGGAGCTCGGCGAGCGGCAGGCCCTCTCCGATGCCTCGGTCGCAGACCTGCGGCGGGGGAGAGACGAGGATGCAAGCGACGTGCAGAGGCAGGCCCAGGCCGACGCGGCTGCATGGATACGCCTGCGGGAGAAGTGGGAGGAGTTCGAGCGGACAACGCCGGCGTGGATCGTCCTGCTGTCGTGGATTCCTCCCGTCCGCGAGCACCGGCGCGGGCTCAGCCGCCGGTTCCTCGCGTCACTGGACGCCAGGCCTCCGCCCCACGTGCGCGACGCGGCCGAGGTGGACGCCTGGATCGGCGAGCGGCTCGCCGAGATCGAGGAGGCGGCGAAGGCGGCGCTCGACGCGCTGGAGGATGCGCTCTTCGAGGCCCTGGCGGAAGAACTCGCCGACCTGCGGCGCTTCCGGGCATCGCGTGAGGTGCGGCTCGCTGAGTTGCGGATACGGCGGCTCGCGCTGGACGAGTCCCGCGCTCTCCTCGATGGGGCGGGCGCCGCATGGAATGCGTGGGTCGAAATGCGGGTGCGCGAAGCGGCCGCGGTTCCCGAGCCGGTGCGGCCTGTCCCAACCCCCGCGGACGCACTGGACGTCGTGGACCGCCTGACCCGGGTCCGTGCCTTTCAGCTCGCCACGCACTACTGGGAGGGGCGCTGGCTGGAGGAGATGCGAGAGCAGATCGAGTCCGGCTACAGGGAAGCGAAGTCGCGGCCCAAGCAGGAGAAACGCTGGCGCCGGTACGCGAAGCTCACCCCCTGCATTGTGTCCACGCTCTTCAAGGCACCTGCCTTCTTCACCTACTGGGCGGGGGAGGAGACGGGCCGGCTGCCGCTGCTCTCCTTCGTAGACCTGCTGATCGTCGACGAGGCGGGACAGGTCTCGCCGGAGCTGGCGGGCGCCGCCTTCGCGCTGGCCAGACGGGCGCTGGTGGTCGGCGACACCGAGCAACTGCAGCCCGTGCCCCGGGTGAGCGGGTGGGGGGATACCGGGAACCTGCACCGCGCGGGCCTCATCGCCGGCGGTGGTGAAGGTGATGAGGTGGCGGAGGCCGGGATCTCCGCCGCCAGCGGAAGTGCGATGCGCGTGGCGCAACGCAGGAGTCCGCGCCGGATCGCCGGGCTGCCGTACGGGGGCATGCTCCTCACCGAGCACTACCGCTGCGCACCGCCGATCATCGCCTACTGCAACGAGCTCTGCTACCACGGGCGGCTCGTCCCCATCCGACCGGCGGATGCCGAGCAGCCCGACCTTCCCCGGATGGGGTACGCGCACGTCCCGGGCGCATCGCGCCGGGCGGGCACCAGCCGCACCAACGCCGTCGAGGCATGGACGGTCGCCCACTGGATCGCCGGCCACGCCGATGCGCTCCGCCGGCTGGGGGCTCGGGCGCGTGGGTGGGACGACGGAGAGCCGCCGCCGCCCCTGGAGCAGGTGGTGGCGGTGGTGACCCCCTTCAAGGCGCAGGCGTGGGCGATCCGCAAGGCGCTGGAGGCGCGGCAGGTCAGGGGGCTCACGGTGGACACCGTGCACTCCCTGCAGGGCGACGAGCGCGACGTCGTCATCTTCTCGTCCGTCTACGCGCAAGCAGAAGGCGGGAGCCGATTCATGCTGGAGAATCGCTCCCTCCTGAACGTCGCCGTCTCCCGCGCGCGGGAGAGCTTCCTGGTCTTCGGCGACATGGGCGTATTCGAGCCGCGGCGGAACTCACCCGTGGGCCTCTTGGCGCGGCACCTGTTCAGGTCGCGCGACAACGAGCTGACCGACGTGGAGGTCCGCCCCGCCGGGGATGCCGGCGCGGTGCGGAAGCTGGCCGGCCTCGCCGAGCACCGCGAGGCGCTCCGCGACTTCTTCGCCGGTGCCCGGGAGACGATCCGCATCACCTCGCCATGGGTGGTGGCGGACGCGATCCGGGCGGACGGGATCGAGCAGATGGTCGCGGACGCCGTTTCGCGCGACGTGCGGGTGACGTGCTACGTCGACGCCGAGCTCAACCTGGAGGGCGGCCGGGAGCGGCCCGCGGCGACGGAGGGAAAGCGGCTGCTGGAGGCGGTCGGCGCGGAGGTGAAGGTGGCGCGGCGCATCCACAACAAGACGGTGACCGTGGATGACCGGGTCATCTGCGAGGGCTCCTTCAACTGGCTGTCCTCGGCGCGGCGCGTAGAAAGCCCGTTCCACCGCTACGAGCGCTCCCTGATGTACGCCGACGGCGCCGCGCCGCTGATTCAGCGGTTCGTGGCCGACATCGAGGGGCGGGTGCTACGGCCGGTTCAGGTCGGCGGCGCGTCCGCTCGACGGGGTGCATGATCCCCGCTGGCTTTCGTCGACGAGGCGCGGCGAGGCACTGGTCATAAGCGCTGGTCATCAGGAGCTCCACCCACCCGGGACGCCGCCGGGCAGGACCGGCGGAGCTATTCCACGACAGGGATCCCGAGCGAGGGGCCACGTGTGCTGTACGCGACCCGCTTGGCGCACGGGCGACCCGCTTGCAAGGGGATGGACACGCCCGCGATACGGTCGCTCGCTCGCCTCTCTCGCGCATGGAACGGTGGGGTCTTTTCAGGAGATGCGCTAACCTTCCGGCCCGTGGATCAGCTCCGCGACCATCCCCGCTTGGTCGCCTCGGCGCGATAGTCGGCCACGAGCTCGGCGAGCCGATCGGGCGTCTCCGCGATGCGCGTTTCGGTCTTCAGCGGCTCCTTCCGCCCGGGCGAGTAGTCGGTCCAGAACACGGAGTACGTCGCGTAGCGAGCGTCGTCGCGGTGGACCACCGTGATCTTCCGCACGGCCCCTTGCTTCACGTACGCCTCGCGGAGATGGAGCGTGGGGATCCCGCCGCCCACCGGCTTCGGCTGAATAATGTCCGCGATCGCCGACTCGGACATCACCTGGCTCATCCGCGTCCCACCGTCGTCCCAGGACTTGTCCTCCCGAACGCATCCGAACGTCGCATGCGAGAGCTTGGGTGATGGCGACACACCGGCGAAGCGCAGCGCCTCGCCGTCCCAGACGAAGGTCTGGTTGACCACGGGGGAACCGTCCAGCGCGGACTCGCGCAGCGCCTCGCCCTCGACCTCGATGACCAAGCCGGGGCGCACGAACGTGATCGGACGGCCCTGGGAGTCCGCCATGTTCAGCGGCGCGTCGATCTTGCGGGCCGACAGCGTCTCCAGCAGGCTCTCGCGCTGCTGGTCGGTCAGGCCCGAGCCCACGCGGCAGATCGTCTGCAGGGTGGTTCCGTCCGGGCCGGTGAGCGCGCACAGGATGGACAGCACCCCGTACTTGCCCTCGAAGTCGCCCTCCACGTAGCCGATGGCCACGGTGTCGACGGTCAGGCTCGGCTTGATCTTGTACGTCACTTCGCTGCCGGTGAGCCGGACGACGATTCCCTCCAGCCCGCGGGCGGTCACCGCGCCGAACCATGCGGGGATTTCCCCGGCTGCGAGTACCTCACCGGCGACACGGTGACACGCGCCGCCCTCGTCCGTACCGAAGAGATCCCCGAGCAGCTCCCATGTCGCGGCGAAGTCCCGCTGGTTGGCGCGCAGGTCCGTTCCGTCCAGCATCACCACGTCGTAGAACGCGAGGGCCAAGCGGCCGCGCTCGTCGGGCGATCCGTTGCTGGTCGCGTGGATCACGTCGCTGACGCGGGTGCGCTGGCCGCCGGCCTTCAGGTAGAGCTCCGCGCAGAAGAGCGCGCGGCGATGTCCGCCGGCCGACAGCACGCGCTTCGCTTCCTCGGTGCACGGGAGCCCGATGCGGGCCTTCCCGCTCGGGGCATTGAAGGCGACGCAGAGGTCCCTCTCCGCGTCGAAGTAGACGAACACCCCCTCGCCGTCGTACTTGACCGAGGCGACGGCCGAGCCGTCGCCGGCCAGGGTCTGCGCGATGTGGCGCGCCGGCAGCATCCGGAACTTCCGGGTCACGGTGTTGCGGAACGCGGTGGCGACTCCGAGGAGCGTGGCATCGGCGATTCCACCGGACATCGCCACCCTGAGCCCGTCGCCCTTGTCGGTGAAGGCCGTTTCGTTGACC
>SXGQ01252274.1_pt1 | contig 14666 bp, 10 predicted proteins | sample 3178371 | NCBI WGS metagenome assembly SXGQ01 (sample SAMN11356859, study PRJNA531348) | freshwater metagenome | isolation source: freshwater sample F1-20 | place: China: Fuxian Lake, Yuxi | collected 2017-12-25
CGATTGAGTGCGGGAATGACCAATGGGTCTCGGTGGAGGTTCTCCAGATGGGCAGCGCCCGCGTCAACCAGGTCGGACTGGTACGCAACACCCGGATACCGCGGCGCTGAACGGTTCACCTCCACTTACAACATGCCCTTCGCAAGACGGGACTTGCAGTCCACTTCGGCCCACCATCGACTGTCGAACCACTCTTTTCCGCGTTGGGCAAGTGGAGGTTTACCCGGAAACCGCCCAGCAGTTCGCCCGCATGACCCGGTCTTCCCGGTCTGCCATCTCATTTGATGAACCGGCCTCACACCCACAGCATTCACTGGCGTTGTACGCGTCTTCGGTCGCCGTGAGGACATTGGGAGCCGAAGCGTAGGCACCGCCAACCGTTCGAACACCGGGACGGCAACTCCCGACGAGCAGCATCACGCTTCCGTCGATCAGTACACGGACAATCGCGTTCAGACTGTCGATACCGCCGTGCACTTCCGGGGTGATCGTCGCCGCCTTTAGTCTCAGGCCGGCGTCACGCATGGCTTTCGCCGCGTCACTGACCACCCCGTTCGATGTTCGCCGACGCTCTTCCAGACTGAGGTTGAACCGTTCAAACGCGAGGGCCACGCCGGTCACATCCGGGTGCATTGCCCGCCGCGCCTCTTCGAGTAGCTCCTGCCCTGTCTGGTCTCCCTCAAGGACCACCACCGTTCGCATGCGTCCTGCCTCCAGAAGCCGGTGTGTACGACATGCCGGCAGTGGAAGCGGGGCCAGGCGGACCGTATGCCGTGCGCGCCTTCAGCTGAGTGACCTAAACACATTTCTGGCAGAGGTCCGGCACAGCAGTCAGGTGGTGCGCCACCGCTCATACAAGCCGGCAATCACGTCATCAATTGGCGGACGGTGGGTCTCCACGTCTAGCACGGCCACTTGCGCCTCAGCCTCGGCAAGCAAAGCCGGCAGACTGGTGACTGATGGATCGTATGAGAACTCGTGTGCGCCGTCGCGTGTTTCCAGAAACCTTGCGCCCGCCAGAACCGGCCTCAAGCCGTCAGTGCGTAGCCGAAGGCGCCGACCAGTCCCGGGTGTAGCGCGCAGTTCGGAGAATGGCCCGTCAAAGGCCACCTCACCCTTGTGCACCATCACGATACGGCTCGCAAGTGCCTCCAGATCGGTCAGATCGTGGCTGGTCACAACGATCGTCACCCCCCGCGCCTCATTGATCGTTCGGCAGAACTCAAGGACCTGACGCTTCGCGAGCACATCCAATCCGAGCGTCGGTTCATCAAGAAGGACGAGTTCCGGCTCAGGCAGGAGCGCAAGGGCCAGGTCGGCACGCATCTTCTGGCCAAGGCTCAACTCTCGTGCCGGTGTCCGCCAGATATCCGCGAGACCAAGCAACTCGGTCAGTACGGCCAGACTGCGGACGTAGTCATGCCGCTCAATGTTCCAGACCACCCGCTTCCAGTCGAACGATGAGGCCACCGGATGATCCCACCAGAGTTCGGTTCTTTGCCCGAAACACACTCCGGTTCGCGCCACAAACCGCACACGGTCACGCACCGGGTCGCACCCGAGCGCGCGCACTGTCCCGCGGTCCGGTGCAAGCAAACCGGAAAGCAGTTTGATCATCGTGCTCTTGCCGGCACCATTGGGACCTGCCACGGCCACCACTTCACCACGGCCGATGGTGAGGTCGATGCCACGTAACGCATCGGTCGTAAGGAACCGTGGTTGGAAGAGACGCGCAACAACTTCAGACGGCGTCGAACCCCTCTCGCGCTGCCGGTACGACTTCCACACACCGGTCAGCACCACCGCAGGTTCACCGTTCATCGCCGATGCCCGAATGTCGAATACCTCGACGACCCCGTTTGACGGTACCGCCGGAGTCCACGGGCAAACGTCGGAACTGCGATGACGAACATCAAGACCGCCGCCGCCGGTGTCAGCAGGAACCCCCACGGGTCAGCGGACACGCCTACCAACGCACGAACCGGCATCCACGCCACCAGCCCGGCCGGGAAAACCGTGACCAGACCAACGCCCATTGCACCGCCAATCCCATCGAGGGGAAACGTACCTAGCGACCCGAGCGCATCGTGCACATTCATGCTGATCTCTTCACCGGCAACCGGCGCCCAGAACGCAACCACCGACCAGAGAAACATGGTCGCCAGCACCACGCAGACCGATGACAGCAAGTTCACAGCGAACGCGCCAGTCCAAGCAAGCGTCAGCGGAAGGCCCAATCCCGTCCACGCCCAGAACATGATTGCAACCCCGGTGACCAGCGCGGCACCTCCCGAGATCGGTGCAAACCCCTCCGTCGCAAGCGTCAACCACAGCGGTTGCGGTTGTACAAGCAAGTGGTCGAACTGCCCTCGGCCGATCCGGCGGCTTATGTGCGAAACGTTGTATGTGAAGGCTGCCGACAGGATGCCCTCCACTGTCGTGGCGTATCCAAGCAGGAACAGAACCTGCCAGTCAGACCACGGCCCGATCCCTGCAAGGCGTTCTGCGAGCAGAAACGTCGCCCCGCCGACCGCCGGAATGAGCAGGGCGTCGATGGCGAGATAGTAGATCGTCAAGGCGGGGCTACGAAGTACGAAAGCGAGGTCCATCCTGAATCCGAGGGCAAGTCGCGCTGGAACACGCCAGAGGTGCGTAAGTCCGAGACCCATGGTTATCCGCCATACCCAACCAAGCGTTCGCGCATTCGCGACCAGATGGCAATGGACGCTCCGCCCATGACTACCACCCACACCACCTGACCGGCGATCAGGTTCCAAGCTTCCCCATCCCCGGTATAGATCCTCAGGGGTGCCGACGCCATCGCCGCCAACGGCGTCCATGCCAGTACGGCCCCGAGCCCCCACGGAAAGAAGGCAAGTGGAATGACCGCCCCGGTCAGCAAGGTTCCGAACGCCGTCCGGAGGCGTTGCATGTCCCACACACTCCATCCAGTCGCGACCATCAGCGACGCCAAGAGCAAGTCGACCGCTAGACCGATCGTGACGGAGCAGGCCAATGAAGGCACGAAGAGCATCCCCGCGACCAGTGATGCGGGTCGCGCATCCACCCCGATCAATGGTGCAGCGAGGAGGACGGGCAGGGTGAACCCACCAAACGAGGGGACCCACCTGCCCATCATCACTGCAATCGCGTGACCAAAGACCGGCACCGGGGAGACAAACCACGTTGCGATCCGTCCATCCCAGATCGCCTCACCCAGATCGGTGCGCGCATCGAGGAATGTGCCGAACGCGCCGGCGACGAGCGTGTAGGTCTGGACGGTCCCGAGAGCTGCCACGCCCGCAAGGTCGCGTGAGGCGAACACTACCTCCCATACCGAGAGCAGCACGAGCAGGCGCACGAACCGGATCGCGTACCGAAGAACGGTGTAGAACCCGTCCCCGGCCGCTCCACTCGAAGCTAGCCACACGGTTTCTCGGTATCGACGGAGCGAACGCACGATTTCGATAGGCGACGCTCTCAAGGGCGGGAAGCCTGGTGGTGCCTCACCCTTGAATCCGGAGGCGTGTCAGTCACGGGCGAAGAGTGCGCGCCGGTTCGCCCGAGGTTCGACGTACATCCTCTCAAGCGTATTCGGAGCAATCGTCGCGACGTTCGAGACACCGGGATGGCGCCGGAGCACCGCCTCATTGATTTCCACCCCAAGTCCGGGGCGCCGGGGAACGTCGATGAATCCATTGATGACCGGCAGCTCGGTACACATCTCATATCTCCACGGAACGTCGTTTGCCCGATGTTCCAAGATGATGAAATTGGGGATGCTCGCCATGACGTGGACCGCAGCCGCTTCGCACAGCGGGCCATTGGAACCGTCATGCGGAGCCATCATGATGTGGTGTGCTTCGGCCTGCGCCGAAATTTTCTTCATCTGCGAGATGCCCCCGACCCGACCCATGTCCGGTTGAAGCACATCCACGATCTCACGCTCAACGAGTTCACGGCAGCCGTAAATGGTGCTTGACCGTTCGCCGGCGGCCACCGGGATACTCAGCGCATCCGACACCTTTTTCAAGGCGTCCATGTTTTCCGGCGGGATCGGATCTTCATAGAACAGTAGGTCGAACTCCTCGAGTTCATTTCCGATCCGGATAGCCTCCGGCGATGTGAGCCACGGTGGCCCGTGCACGTCGATGCAGAGGTCGATATCCGGAGAAAGCGCATCACGAAGCCTCTTGATTGTTCGGATCGGATGGCGCAGACCCCCGGCCTTCAGCGCGGTGTATCCCTCTGAAACAAGCTTCTGGGCGTGCTCCGGCTCGCTGGCATGGGCGTACACCCGAACGCGTTCACGGCACATTCCACCCAGCAGATCAACGACCGGGGCATTGAGTTTCTTGCCAAGGATGTCCCAGAGTGCGACCTCGATGCCCGTCATGGCACCCGCGCCAACGACGCCAGTCATGCCGTGACCCATCATCCCAAGCATCATCTTCTGCCAGATCAGCTCAATCCGGGTTGGGTCCAACCCAATCAGGACGGTCTTGAGGTCCTGCACCGCAGTCTCGATGACCTTGGGCCAACCCGATGCCTCACCCCAACCAACGAGTCCTTCGTCAGTCTCTACCTTGACAAAAAGCCAGTTGCGCCCCCCGCCACCCCAGCCACCTTCGGGCGTCGCATCAACGAGAAAAGTCTTGATATCCGTGATCTTCATTGAGGTTGTCCTTGGCATTGCCTCGACACGACCGCAACTGTCGGATTAATCGGGTCTGACTGGTCGCACACGCGCGTTGCGATCCTACTGTATTCCTAGCAACCGCTCACCCGCACACCGTCCCGGTCAGGCGGTTCGGCCAGCTGGTTGAACGACGTCAGCGAACAGGCATTGGCCCTGTCAGTGACATGGAACCGTGCATGGACGCAACAAGGCCCTGGTCGACGGCGATGAGCGCTGGGGGATGTGAGAGGCGAGGATTGCTCGACGGTCGCACCCGATAGGCATGGTCACACTGGAAGATATAGGGTCGGACCCCGGGGGTTTGGAGGCCGGTCGCAAGTCCCGGCGATGCGAAGACACCGTCCCCAACGTTTCGATCATCCTTACCTCAGGGACGCTCAGGAACCGAGATTGTGTCGCGTCCCCACTTCAGCGCCCGGGCGTACCAGACCAGCTCGTTCAGCACGAGATCGACACGTCGTTCAAACTCGGGCTTGAGCAACGCACCATCTACATCAAACAGATGGCGTGCCTCACTGAAATGCACGGAGTCCCTGATGGGCACGGCGTGCATCTCGATCAGAACCACCTTCAGGCCCTCGCTCGCGCGAACCCCTCCGTGGGGGGCACCAGAAAGCCCGCAAGCCGCGACAGGTTTGCGCCGAAGCTCAGTATCAACGTGATCGATTGCGTTCTTGATAGCACCAGTGAAACTGTGGTTGTACTCGGGACTTAACCACACGGAGGCATCCGAACGCCCCAAGACACTGCGTAGCGCCTGAACCCCGGCATGCTGCTCCTCGCCCTCTTCCTCGGAATACATGGGCAAGGCCAATTGCTTGAGGTCGACCACCTCGCTGGCATGACCCGCGGCGATGACGCGGGCCATCAAATACGAAGCAGCGTGCAAGCTCCGCCTGCCCTCGCGAATGCTGCCGAGGATCACCGGTATGAAGAGTTTCTCTTGTCCAATCAAGTCGGTTCGTCCTGTCATCCAAGCAGGCAGGTCATCAAATGTTCGGCCGGACCCACGGAGAGCCGGACCCCTTTGCGATCAGGTCCCGAAGCTCACCCCAACGCTCTTGGCAGCGCGCACGAGTTCACCTTCGGGGTCAACCAGCTTCGGCGCGACAATCGCATCGACAATGGCGCAGTCGATGATATCCGCCCCCCGGAGCGCGACCATTCGGCCATGCCCGCCCCGTGCGACGAGATGTGCTGCCTGGCAGCCAAATCTGGTCCCGAGCACCCGGTCGAACGGGCTAGGCGATCCACCCCGCTGAACGTGCCCAAGAACCGTGGCACGAGTGTCCGCGCCGCACGCCTCGGCAATGTCCTCGGCAATCTGGTTCCCAACCCCGCCGAGACGTCGCGCCATGGTATTTGTCGACGCGGGCCGATCCAGATAGAGCGCGTCGCCGCCATCAGAGACCGCACCTTCGGCGACGACGACAATCGACGATTTCCGGCCCGTCCGGGCACGTTTGACCAGTGCCTGAACAACCGCATCGGTCCGATAGGGAATCTCCGGCAACAGGATGATGTCAGCCCCCCCGGCAATCCCGGCATGAAGCGCAATCCACCCTGCATTGCGCCCCATCACTTCAACCACCATCACCCGGTGATGACTGTCCGCCGTGGAATGAAGGCGGTCAATCGCTTCCGTTGCAACCTGTAGCGCCGAGTCGAAGCCGAAGGTCACGTCCGTGACCAACAGGTCGTTGTCTATCGTCTTGGGAACTCCGACGACCTTCACACCGAGCTCACCAAGTTGCGCGGCGATACGCATGCTTCCATCGCCACCGATCGACACGACAGTGTCAATGCCAAGCTCGTCCAGCCGCTCAACGATTTCCTGTGAACGGTCAACCGTGCCCCCGCCTTCACGAGGCATCGCAAATGGACTTCCTCGGTTGCTTGTCCCAAGGATGGTGCCTCCCTCGGGCAAGATCCCACGCACCACATCAAGGGTGAGCGGGCGCACTCTGGCCCCACCTCGACCCATCAGCCCGTCGAAGCCGGTCTCAATCCCGAAGACTTCAATCCCGTAGTCACCAATCGCCGTGGTAACCACCGCACGAATGACTGCGTTCAGTCCTGGACAATCGCCACCACCCGTCGAGACGGCAATACGCCGAACCATCCTGTCCTGCTCCTGTCCGCCACCACACTCATGCCGACCAGTGGCGCCCTAGCCAGCCAGCGGGCCAACGAAAGGGGATGTGACCTCTTAGCACTCGTCAGACGGACCTTGCCAGTCCGGTCAGGACCACCCGTGCAAATGCATGGGGCGCGCAGTCTGCCCCTTAGAATACAGGCCATGACAGACGTGCAATCTGCTGAAACCGTCGCGGTGGCATCCGAGACACTTCCGCCCCCGGCAAAGACCCGGGTGCATGCACCGGGAGCGGTCGGTGTGCACATCAGTGGAGTCGGCTGTCGCGCCACAGCGTCTATCTCGCCTGACCGCGTCTGGATCGGTTCGCTGATGCCCGGCGATGTCGAACCAGTAGTTGAATCGATCATCAGTGCTGTATTGACCGTCGAACCCCACCCCAGGTTCGTGGTTGTGGGAACACCGGGACACGTCAACGGTGACTTGGGAACGGTGACCGCTGCGGCAAATCTTGGTCAGGGTTGGCGAGGCACCGTCGAGTTGGCGGAGTTACTTCGATCACGCCTCGGTTGCGAGGTCGAATTGTGCAATGACGCCGAGGCAGCCCTCGAGGGGGAACGACGGCGCGGTGCCCTCGTCGCGTGCAACGATGGTGCACTAGTTACCCTTTCACAGGGTGTCGGTGTCGCGCTCCTTCATGACGGCATCCAGCAACCTACCGAACTCGGACATAGCGTTTCGCAGTATGGTGGCCCCGAGTGCCGGGGTCGCCCACATCGGGGTTGCTATGAAAGTTATCTCGGGGGTTGGGCGCTGCCAATCAGGTACCGGGAACGCCACCCGGGCTTCCATGGCGTCTTGGCGAGTGAGATCCCGGACGACCACGAGTTCTGGACTGAGTGCGGCCGGCGACTCGGAGACTTGATCGTTGGCCTCTGTCTCCTTGGGCAGCCGCTGGAAGCCATAAGTTTCATAGGATCGGTGGCCCAAGCACGGCATGGGTATCTCTTGCCAGGCGTGCGCGCACGGCTGAATGAGGAAGAGGCATTGCTCGCCACCAGGCCACGGAGCCTTCGCGTCACTCCACTCGGAGATGATGTTTCGGTACTTGGCGCATTCCTGATGGCGCGTGACCGCCTTCATCCTTTCCTTGCGGCGTGACGTTGAGAGATCAAGCACACATGTGCGGTCGCACGTCCCGTGCAGTCACGCGATTGGAAGCCAGATACGCGCGCAGGTGCCCGTCGCACCGTCTTCGCCGACAGTGATCGATTCGAATGTCAGCGCCCCTCGCAACTGTTCAACCACCAATCGCTGGACAATCGTCAACCCGAGCCCGGCATCGCGCTCAAGCACGAAACCGGGCGGGAGACCGGCCCCGTCATCCACGACTTCGATTTGAACATGCTCGATTGGCGCGAGAGTGGACAAATCGACACCCTTTGGGTCAAGGGGAACACTTTCGTCGTTGGGCCGATCCACGAACCGCTTTGCGCTGACGCGGACATGCCCGGTATCCCGGTCCTCCAACCCGTGCAGAATGGCATTGCACAGGAGCTCATTCAGCACGAGTGCGATGAGCGTGGCCCGCTGGCTGCCCACGTCTACCTGTGCGTCGGCCGTGACAATCGTGATCCGTTTGTCGCGGGGCAAAAGGTCAGCCACCGCAATGTCTGCAACCCGGCGCGCAATCTCGGCCACGGTTGCGCGCCCCATGCTCGTACCCGAAGCTCCGGTGTCCTGGGAAAGCAAGTCGTGGGCTGCACCCAAACTCTCGATTTGTGAATGCGTTACTGCAAGCGTCTTGCGCGCCTCCGCATTCCGCGTCCTTCGCATCTGCAGCCGCAACAAGCTCCCCATCATTTGCAAGTTGTTCTTGACCCGATGGTGCAACTCCTGCAGAAGAACACTCTTCATTGCAAGTGCCTGCCGGGTCTGTTCGTACAGCCGGGCGTTGTCGATCGCAATCGCGGCATCGTTTGCAAAGGCGAAGAGCATGTTGATCTGGTCCAACGAGAATTCTCGTCGTTGTCTCGTGTAGACCGATACGCCGCCCAGGACACGATCCCGGCTGATCAGCGGCACCGAAAACATCGAGCGGTATCCCTCCTCGATGACCCATCGTGCGACGGAAGGTGCCTGAAGCCGTGGGTCCTCTTGCGCGTCAAAAATGACTATCGGGATGCGCTCCGCAACCGCCAGTCCGATTGCGCCCTCACCGACCGGGACGGCAATATCGGCGTAGGTCTCTGAAAGGTTGTGGGACGCCATCAGGCTAAGCCGGTTAGTCGCATCGTCGAGTTGAAAGATCCCGGACATGTCGGTGTTCGTGATCAGGGCCGCCTGTCGCGCCATCTGCTTAAGGACCTCTGAGAGATCGAGGGTCGACACAAGCGATGCCGAGACGCGCTGCAACGCCTCAAGTTGCTGCACCTTTTCACGAAGACGCTCATCAGTTAACCCATAGAGACGGGCGTTCTCAACCGCGATAGCCACCTGACCCGCGACCGTCTCGACAAACGTCACATCCTCTTGAGAAAAGGCCTTGACCTGCTGGGTCATCAAGGAAAGTACCCCGACAAGCTTGTTTGCCACATCGCCTGCGCCATGGTCCCCCGTTCGGAACAGGATGATGGGGACCGAGAGCCACCCATGAAAGGGTTCCTCGCGGAGTGAGGGGACATACCGAAACCTCTCATCCTGCCAGGCATCCGCGACGGTCACCGGCTGACCATGCCGTGCCGTCCAACCCGTGATCCCTTCGCCGAGCGCAAGGCTGTGGTGACCTATCATCTCCGGATTGAGCCCCCGGGTCGCCCTGAGCACAAGCCTTCCGGTGTCCTCTAGCAGGTACACCGCTGCCGTGTCTACATGCATCACGTCACGGACGACGGCGACAGTCTGCGTGAGCACATGGGACACATCAAGGCTCGAGTTGATCACCGCATTGATCCGTTGCAGAGCCGCCAGTTCCGCAACCCGGGCAGCCAAAGGGTGCGAACCGTCATTCAACTGGGTCCCGGGCGGAAGGACCGTGTGATAGCCCGCGACCAACTCACGCATGATGATCGGCGTGGCCTCGCGCACCGCACGTCCCTCCGGCGCAAGTGGCGCCGACGCACCAGCGATTGCCGACAGCCTCTGCGCGACGCGCCCGACAGCAACTGGCAAGATGCCGTGATCGCCAGAAGACACCGCGTCCGGGTCCGACCCGTCATCCGGGTCGTCCAACTCGTTGAGGCCAATCCCGCGAGTCATCGCCTGTTCGACGCCGTGCTCCTCCACATCACGTTCCGCCAGAAGCGCGCCCTCCTGACGCATTGCCCGAGAAACGTTGCGAAAACCGGCATCCGCATCCTGCACCAATACCCGTTGCCACCGGGCGTATCGCAGGTCCCGGGCACGAAGGCGCTCCGGTGCAACGGCGCCGACCCGGGAAGTGCCAGCCGTTTGGGACCGTCGATCCGCTTCGCTCGCCACGCTCGGATAGTTCGATGCTGATCCAACTGATGAACCGGAAGCAACCTCACGTTCGATCGGGTACGGGGGCTCTCCGCCGTCGCCCGCTGCGTCATCCGGCAGCAGCAACCACCGAGTGAAAGCCGCCGCCTCGTGCGCCGGGGCGCCCGACCCGAACGCGCCGCTGCCAACATCGCGGCCATCTATGCGTCGCTTGACGAGTGGGTTCATCTCACGCTCCGGTCATCAGAGGTCGGGTCGATAACTATCGACCATCGTATACGAGGACCCGCCTGAGCGCGTCTCGCACCGTTACCCGAACGGAAAACCCGCTTTGCGCAGGCCACACTGACGGTGGTGGGGTGACAATCCAAGACGCGGGGCTCGATAGTCAGTCAGCCACCGGCCACGTGAACGGGGCGAGTGCATCCGCTGGCACCGCACCCATCACTTTGGCCAAGGCGCCGATCCACAGAATCTCCGCCGGGGCACCCGGAGTGGACGTGGGCTCCACTGTCATTGGTTTCCGGACCATCGCCCGCGTGTAAGTCTGCACCAACCATCGGCCACTTCGATAGACCGGGCCACGCGGAGCGCCGACCTGTGCCTGACCGGGATCGATATCCGGCAAATCGGTCGCCACTCCCTCCTCAGGACGGGCATAGCCACGCGCCTTGAGCCACTCGTCAACGTCCGGCCATGGCGTGCCCGTGGCTTGGAAAACCTCAAACCCCTCAAACACGTCGGCAGTGCCTTCGTCCGGTTTCCAGCGCAAAAGGCCTCCCTCGGTCAGTTGGACGATCTCGCCATCAAGGAAAAACCTCCTCGAAAGGGGCCGACCAAGGCGAGACGGTCCACCGTGGATGAGATAATCGCGATACAACGCAATACCCTGTTCGTCCGTGATCGTGAACCCAGGCAACGTGGCATCCGGAACCGAAGTCTGCCCCGACTCGCCAAGGCTTCGCGAAAATGTCCCGGGCGTATCGGTGGGGGGGCTGGGCACCGGATAGAAGCGTCCGTCGACGGCATCAGGCGACCACGTCGCGAATGGTCTCCCGGCAAGTTGTCCGTCCGAGCGCCACGTGGCAAGGGTGGACGCGGCTTGGGGTGAGAGCAGGGCAAATTCCGCCTTGAGGGCAAGAATTCGCGCCAGTGATCGGGCAAGTCGGTCACCGTCAATCCTGCCCGAAGTGCAGTCCGTGACCAGTGCATCAACGATCAGCGAATGTTCAGCCGGCGTGTAGTCACCCAGAACCAAATCTGCGCCCGCCTGGATCGCAGCCGAGGCCGCTTCGACCACGCCGCGCTCGGCCGACACCGCCCGCATCTTCATCTCATCAGTGATAACCACCCCGCCAAAGCCCAACCGGTCACGTAGCAACCCCATGATCACCGGTTTTGAGAGCGACGCCGGACTGATGGCATCGACCGACGGAACCAGGACGTGGCCGACCATGACCATCCCGGCATCCCCCGACCGCGTGCCGTTAGCGAAAGGAAGCAAGTCCTCAGCATCAAGGGTCGCCAGGTCGCGAGAGAGCACGGGCAGGAGTTCGTGAGAATCTCCAAGCGCGGCACCGTGACCGGGAAAGTGCTTGAGCACCGAGATTACGCCGCCAAGACGCAAACCACGCGCATATGCGGTCGAAAGCGATGCCACCGCACTCGGGGTTGTCGCAAAGGCGCGTGTACCAATGAAACCTCCGCCCGGAGGGCGGATGTCTGCAACCGGGGCAAGATTGACATTGATCCCCAACCCTAGGAGCACAGATGCATCCGCCAGCGCCTGTGCACCAACCCCGGACACACCACCCCCAGCCAACTGCGAGGCCGCCGGTGTCGCACCGGTCACGGCACGCAAAGCGTTCACTGAACCACCCTCGAAATCAGCGGCCACAAGTGGCGCAACACCACCGCTCAGTTTCAGTCCGGCGTCGGTGATTGCCTTCGTGAGTTCACGGACCTGGTTCCGGTCCCGAACATTCCGCCCGAGCAGGAAGACCCCCGCCGGGGCGTTGGTCTGAATGCGTTGTGCCAAGGATGGCGTGACCTCGGTTCCAGACACTCCGACTACAAGCAGATGACCCACCCGTTGCGCGACCGTCCAGTCGCGGGTAAGCCCGAGCACCGCCCGCGCGCTCGGGTCACTCTTCGCAAACCCGGTCCGTTCGAGCGGAGCGTCACATCCAACCAACTGCGCAGCACTGCCGTCAGGCACCGCCGACATGGAAGCAAGAACCATCAGGCAAACTGCGACCCGAACGACACTCGACTGGCCACCTCGCCGGAGAACCATCGAACGAACGTGCCTGCCAAACCTGCCAATAATCACTGCCGTGATAGCGCGCGCTTCATGAGCCATCGTTCTCAAGATCACCAGTCAAACGGAACCCGACGCGCTGTTGCGTCACCGGTGCCATCGGAGACACCACCAGCACAACTCGCGAAGTGTCGCGGCCGAACCCCGAGACGCGTATTGTCCCAGTCGCGACCATCGGACCCGCATCAGAAACTCGCATTGGCACCACTTTGATCCCGCCCGTGCCAAACACCACTGCCTGAACCGACCAGTTTGCCTTCACTGCATTCTGGGTTCGAATGAACCCAGACGCCTTCCACCCATTGTCAACCTCGCCGCGAGAGTGCGCAGCCTCGTCATCAAAGCCAACCGCATCAACCTTGATGCCACGCACCGCCAGGCCAGGGCCGTGGTACGCCTGGTCCGTCATCATGAAAAACTGCAACCTGACCTTCTTTCCGGTATAGCTGTCAAGGTCAACTCGCTGCCTCACCCACAACGGATCCGCGCCTGACCCACTTCTACCGGTGAATGCGACACCGGGGTTCTGACCGACTGGGTTTGCCATGGTCGTCGAAGTCGCTGCCACGGTCTTCCACGTACAGCCCGCGTCGTCGGAGACGGCCACGCCTGCGTAGTCAAAGTCGGCTTCCAGGTCGTACCACGCTTCAAACTCAAGCGACGCCGTTGTCACTGTCGTGAGGTCAACGTCCCGCATGAGCGTTGCGTCGACCTCATCCGACGAGACCGACCACCAAAACCCAGGTCCAGGTTCTGAGGTCTTGATCAACGGCACGCGGTCCGGCGCCTCGAGACGGATTGTCAGGTCGCCCGGACCGGCTCCATTCACTTCGATATATCTAGCGCCATATGGTGGGAGCGTTCCGTCAACGACGAAACCCAAAGCACCAGTGCGAGACTTCGAAAGCTCAAACTGGTCGTCGGCACCGACCTTCCCAGGCGATATTCCAGCGTCATACCCGTACCGGCCATCCGACAGCGACGGGTCGTCAAGCAGGTTGCTCACCGCGAAGTCGCGATAAAGGTCATCAAAACCCCGAGGCGGCATCATGCCGTAGACCGGTGTTGCCTCCAGAAGCCCGAGGAAATAATCAACAGTCTGTATGGATACACCAGGACTCGCGATGAAGTCGGCAATTCTGTCGTAGCCGCCGATCCGACGGCTCAGGTACTGGTAAAAGAGTAGCGATGCGCCATAGTGCGCGGTCGCCTCGGAGGGCTTACTTGCCCATGCGTTGAGTTGGAGGCCCGGGCGTCGCAGATAGGCGCGTGCCGGCGATGTCTGACCGAACCCCAGAAGGGCCATCGCCAATTCCGAGGCCCCCTCATTAATCCACGAGACCTGCTGCGGATGCCGTGCCCAATGGATGAGGTGCTGGACTTCATGCGCAAGGACCCCGTCGTAACTGCGCTGACCGGGTTTGGTGAGGTCCGTGTTCATGTAAACCATGACACGTTCATTTGAATAGGGATTCGCCTCGACGGGAACAAGATCACTGGACGAGAAATACCCCCCAACGCCCGGGACGCGTCCGTTAAAGACTGATATGCGCGTTCCCGGTGGCAGTGCCCCAAAGACCCGTTGAAGTAACGGCAACGACTTCTCTTCAAACTGCCTGATTGTTTCGTCAATCGCACCGGGAGCGACTGACACGCCGTCCTGCACGTAGACAAGAAGGTGCTCCGATTGTCCTGCCAAGGTGGCGTCCACCTGGAAGTACGTGCGCCTGCCCTCGTCAAGGACCCAGAACCGCTGATGTTCACCCGCCTCTGCGTTGCGCGAAAGCGCTACTGCAGCGGGCAGCGGATCGGTGCATGCACCCCGATATCGTCGCGAAATTGCAACCTCATCCCTGCGAGGCGGCGTCACCTTCTCGAGAAAGTGTCGGGTTGCGATGGCCGGGTCCGGAGGCCGGCTGTCACCAATGGCCTCGGTCTCCCTATCGAACATGCTAGTCTCGGCATGCTCAAAGGCTGTTGCAGTAGAAGTCGCGCCGGACGCACCCGTAGAGACCCAAACACCCGTTATGGCAATCAGCGATGCGGATGCTACAACGCTTAGGCCATGTCCGACCCGCCATGGAAATGAC
>SXGQ01636144.1_pt1 | contig 14664 bp, 13 predicted proteins | sample 3178371 | NCBI WGS metagenome assembly SXGQ01 (sample SAMN11356859, study PRJNA531348) | freshwater metagenome | isolation source: freshwater sample F1-20 | place: China: Fuxian Lake, Yuxi | collected 2017-12-25
CGACACCGCCACCGACAGCGACACTGCCGGTGGTGTCGGTGGCGGGGACGACAGTGGCGGAGGGTGCGGCCGGGGCGGTGGGCCGGGCGCTGTTTGCCGTCAGCCTGTCGCAGGCGTCGAGCGTGCCGGTGACGGTGCGGTCTGCGACCGCCACCGGGACGGCGACGGCGGGGAGCGACTACACGGCGGCCCCGGGCACGCTGACGTTCCCGGCGGGCTCGGTCCGGCAGGAGGTGGCGGTGTCGATCACCGGCGACGCGACGGTGGAGAGCGACGAGACGTTCTCGCTCCTGCTCTCGTCGCCGCAGGGGGCCACGCTCGGGCAGGCCAGCGCCCTGGCCACGATCACCAACGACGATGCCCCGCCTCCCCCGCCCCCGTCCGATCCCGGGGCCCTGCCGATCGCCAGTCACGACCGGGTGCTGGCGGCCTACTTTCCCGAGTGGGGCATCTATGGCCGGAACTTCCAGGTGGCCGACGTCGCCGCCGAGAAGCTCACCCACCTCATCTACTCGTTTCTCGATCTGAAGAGCGACGGCAAGGTGGCCCTGTTCGACAGCTATGCGGCGGTGGAGAAGCGCTTCCCGGCCGGGGAGACGGTCAGCGGCGAGGCCGATCTGTGGTACTACCCGCCCGGTGATCCGCGTGCCACGCAGACGGTGTGGGGCAACTTCAACCAACTTGCCCAGCTCAAGGAGAAGTATCCGCACCTCCGCGTGAGTATCGCGGTCGGGGGCTGGACCCTCTCCGACCACTTCAGCACCGTCTGCGCGACGGCCGCCGGCCGCGAGACCTTCGCCACGTCGCTGGTGCAGTTCCTCGAGACCTACCGGATGTTCGACGGCATCGACTTCGACTGGGAGTATCCGGGCGGCGGTGGTGAGGGGGGCAACTCCGCCAGCCCCGCCGACGGGCAGAACTACGCCCTCCTCCTCGCCACGTTCCGCGCCAAGCTCGACGGCCTCCAGGCACGTACCGGGAGGCGCTACGAGATCTCGGTGGCGTCGCCCGCGGGGATCGAGAAGATCGCCGCGTTCAACCTCGCTGGGCTGGCGCCGTCGGTCAGCTTCTTCAACCTCATGGCCTACGACTTCCACGGCACGTGGGAATCGACGACCGGGCACCTGGCCGCGTTCACCGCCGATCCGGCGCGCTACGACATCCGCTCGGCGGTGGCCGCCTACGCCCAGGCGGGGGTCGATCCACGGAAAATCGTCCTCGGCGCGCCGATGTACACGCGGGCGTGGAAGGGGGTCGTGGACGGCGGCGACGGTGGCTACGCCGAGAAGTCGTCCGGGGCGGCACCGGGGAGTTTTGAGCCGGGGAACTACGACTACAAGGACCTGCTCGTGAAGCTCCAGGCGGCCGGCAGCACCTGGAAACTGCACTGGGACGACCGGGCCCAGGCGGCCTACCTCTACAACGGCACGGAGCAGATCTTCAGCTCGTTCGAAACTCCGACCTCGATCGCCCAGAAGGCCCAGTGGGCCTCCGACTCGGGGCTCGGGGGGATGATGTTCTGGGACATCTCCAACGACGCCACGGCGTCGCCGGAGAGCCTGCTGACGGCGGCCTATTCATCGTGGGTGATCGACGAGAGCTTCGCCACGATCCGGGCCCGTAGCCGGCTCACCGGCGAAATCATCGTCGGCGGCGATGGGCTGATCGCCCCCTTGGCCAAGGGCTGGTGAGCGGGTGGCGGGCGCGCCCCCGCGGTGACCCAGGCAGGCGTTCGAAAGAGCCTGCCACCGTGATCCCGACGTCGGGCGGGCGCTGCCTGCCCGGCGTCGGGCATGGAGTGCCCAGTGTCGGACGCGAGCCCCCGCCATCGGGCACCGGCGGACGTCATGGGCTACAATCGTCACCCTTCCCGGGGTGGAGCTTCACGATGGACCAGCCACGCGACCGCGGGCCCGACACTTCCGCTGCCGAGCGGCGTCCCGGCCTGATCCTCTTCTGGCTGTACGTCCTGCTCTACGGCGGATTCATGGCGCTGGTGCTCGTGCGCCCCGACCTCTTGTCGCTGCGCCCCTTCGGCGGTGTCAACTTGGCGATCGCCTCCGGGATGGGGCTGATCGCCGCCGCGTTTGTGCTCGCCGTCATCTACATGATCCTGCGGTCGGGCCGCTGAGAGGAGTTTCCGCCGATGCTCCACGAGACCTCGGCGGCCGCGATCGCGATCTTCGCCGCGTTCGTGATCGGCGTCCTCTGGCTGTCGTTTTTCCTCGGCCGCAAGGGGCAATCGGCCGCCGGCTACTATGCCGCGCACGGCCAGATCCACTGGTTCGTCAACGGCATCGCCTTCGCCGGCGACTACCTCTCGGCCGCCTCGGTCCTCGGCATCTGCGGGATGATCGCCTTCACCGGCTACGACGGCTTCCTCTACTCGATCGGCTTCCTTGCCGGCTGGATCGTGGCCCTGTTCGTCATCGCCGAGCCGATCAAGGCACTGGGAAAGTTCACCTTCGCCGACGCCCTCGATGCGCGTTTCCAGAGCCGCGGGATCAAGCTGGCGGTCGCCATCTCCACGCTCGTGGTCAGCGTCTTCTACCTGATCCCGCAGATGGTCGGGGCCGGGTCGCTCATCAAGCCGCTCCTCGGTTTGCCGCACGAGGCCGGCGTGATCCTCGTCGGGGTGACGGTGACGCTGATCGTCGTCACCGCCGGCATGGTGTCGACCACCTGGGTGCAGTTCATCAAGGGCTCGCTCCTGGTGTTCTTCTGCGGGGTACTGACGATGCTGATCCTCGGCCGGGGGCTGACGGAGAACACCGGCAGTCTCGCCCCGCAAACCCTCACCGTGCGGCCCGACGGCACCCGCCTGGTCGACGGCCAGCCGCAGTCGCGCGATCACGACCTCCGGCCGGTGGGCTCGATCAAGTCGCTCCCGGCCCGATTCGCCGGGCGCCGTGAGACGGGGCCACTGCGGCCGCTGGAATACCTCGCCGCGGTCGAGGATTCGACGATCGTCACCTGGTCGGCGAAGAAGCGCGTCGATGCCGACGGCACCCACACCACCTTCACCCCCAGTGAGCGCTCGGGGGCCGATCTGCTCAAGCCGGGCGGCTCGTTCAAGGGGCTGGCCACCGGCCAACTCGCCGACCGGCTCGATTTCGCCAGCCTGATGCTCGCGCTGTTCTGCGGCACCGCGTCGCTGCCCCACATCCTCATCCGCTACTACACCGTCAAGGACGGCGAAGCCGCCCGGCGCAGCACGGTGGTGGGGATCGCGGCGATCGGCATGTTCTACGTCCTCACGCTCTACCTCGGTCTCGGGGCGATGACCTCCGGGGCCCTCGATCCGACCGACACCAACATGGCGGCCCCGCTCCTCGCCAAGACCTTCAGCACCACCTTGTTCGCGGTCATCTCGGCGATCGCCTTCACCACGGTCCTCGGCACCGTCAGCGGGCTGATCATGGCGGGCAGCGGCGCCGTCGCCCACGATCTCGTGGAAAACGTCCTCGGCATCCCGATGACCGACCACGAGAAGGTGCGCTGCGGGAAGATCGCGGCCGTGGCCCTGGGGATCGTCGCGATGGGGCTGGGGATCCTGTTCCGCAACTTCAACGTAAGCTTCCTCGTCGGCTGGGCGTTCAACATCGCCGCCAGCGCCAACCTGCCCGCGCTGGTGATGCTTCTGTTCTGGCCGCGGACGACGCGCGAGGGGATCATCGCCGCCGTGACGGTGGGGATGGTGGCATCGCTGGGCTGGATCCTCCTCTCGGCCGACACCTTCGAGAAGGTCTACGGGCTGTCGCGCGAGGCGTCGTGGGTGCCGTTCAGCCAGCCGGGGCTGGTGACGATCCCGCTCGGCTTCCTCGTGTTGGTGGTGGTGTCGCTCCTCACCCCGCCCCGGCCGGCGGAGGCGCGGACGACATGAGCGCTGCCGACGGTGGCGTGATCCGCTGCGGGGAAGCGCATCTCGGGGCGATCCGCGCGATCTACAACGACGCCATCCTCCACACCACCGCGCTCTACGAATACCGCCCCCGGAACCCGGAGGTGGTCGCCGCATGGTGGGCCGCCAAGCAGGCGGCCGACCTGCCGGTGCTCGGGGTCGAGGCGGACGACGGCACGCTCGCCGGCTTCGCCACCTGGGGGCCGTTCCGCCCGTTCCCGGCGTTCAAGTATTCGGCCGAGCACTCTGTCTACGTCCACCGCGACCACCGCGGCCGGGGGCTGGGGCGGGTGCTGATCAGCGCGATCGTGGCCGAGGCCACGGCGCGAGACCTCCACCTCCTCGTCGGCGGGATCGACGCCGACAACGTCGCCAGCAAGGCGCTCCACCGCGGCGCCGGATTCACCCCCGCCGGCACGATCCGCCAGGCGGGCTTCAAGTTCGGTCGCTGGCTCGACCTCGAGTTCTGGCAGCTCGTGCTCGCCGGACCGCGCCACCCGGTGGATGGCTGACAGGCCAGAGATGGCCTGTGGTCCCGCTCCTCGAGCGCCGCTCGGTCAGACGCGCGGGAGCTCGTATCCCTTGCGGTATTCCTTGCCGAACAGGGCATTGGCGGCCGGATCGGTCGCGCGCTCGGACTGCGGGTCGATCTCGAGCTGCCGGCCGAGGAGGATCTTCGTCTTCCCGTAGTCGATGTCGTTCTCGGCGAGATGTGCCTCGAAGCTCTCGAACGTCTTCCGCACCGCTTCCTGGTCGGCGGCGAGCGTCGGACGGGTGCCTGCCGGTACGGCTTCCCCGAGCGCCCACGAGACGTTGCCGAGGTGCGCCAGCGCACTCGAGAGGTGGCCATCCTCGATGTCGAGGTGGAGATCGGTGGGCTTGCGGCTCTTGATTGCGGTCACGAGGTTCGCGAAGTGCGTCTGGCTGTTGCCGCCGCTCCACTTGCCCAGTTCACGCCCCTCGTAATCGAAGGCGGCGCCCGACTGGTAGTTGGTCGAGACGGCGTAGCCCTTCGTGCCCCACCAGATGTTGCCGACCGCGATCGGACCACCGGCGAGTCCGAAGGTGACCGGGGTCTTGATCTCGAGGCCGCGGACGTCGGAGATGAGGAGGGCGTCATCCCACTGGTAGATGGTGACCTGGCTGTTGGCGACGTCGCCGTTGTCGACGTAGCCGAGACGGCCGCCGAGGCTGACGACGCGGCGGGGGAATTCCTGCTTTCCGAGGCCCCAACGGGCCTTGTCGAGCTCGTGCGGATTCTGGTTGCCGAGGTCGCCGTTGCCGGTGCGGGTGTCCCAGTGCCAGTCGTAGTGGAGGCGCTGGCGGATCGGCACGACGGCCGGGGCGGGGCCGGCCCAGAGATCGAAGTCGAGCCCGGGCGGCAGTGGCGCGGGGGTCTCGACCAGGCCGATGCTCGGGCGCCGCTTGTAGCACAGGGCGTGGGCCACCTTCACGTCGCCGAGGGCGCCGCTGCGGACGAAGTCGATCGTCTCGCGCATCCCCGTCATGCTCCGGCTCTGCGCCCCCATCTGGCACATCTTGCCGAGCTTGCGCGCCCAGTCGACGATCACGCGCCCTTCCTCGACGGTGTGGCTGCAGGGCTTCTCGACATACACGTCCTTGCCAGCCTGCATCGCCCAGATCGCCATCAGCGCATGCCAGTGATTGGGGGTGGCGATCGACACCAGATCGACGTCCTTCCGCTCGAGGAGGCGGCGGAAGTCTTTCTCGTAGGACGGCGGCTTTTGCAGCGAGGCGAACCGCTTCTCGTACTTCCCGAACGCGGCCGGATCACAGTCGCAGATCACCGCCAGTTCCGTCTCCGGGTGGGCGAGCCACTGCGAGATGTGTTCGCCCCCACGGCCGTTCGTGCCGACCACCGCCACCCGGAGTTTGTCGTTGGGGCCGATGCGGCGCGGCGGCGTGGGGGGGGCGTCGGCGGCGGTGGCCGGGGGCATCCCGGCAAGCACGGTGGCCAGGGCGAGGGCCTGTTCGACAAAATCGCGGCGCCGGATGGTCATGTGCATATCCTCCGAAAAACGTCCCGAAGAACCCCGCCGTGGAAGTTTAGCACCCGGGCCACAGTGGCGCCGCCACCCGGGCCACAGTGGCGCCGCCACCCGGGCCACAGCGGCGCCGCCACCCGGCCCACAGCGGCGCCGGCCTGGGCGGGTGCGGCGCTCCGATCAGACGCGGGGGAGCTCGTACCCCTTGCGGTATTCCTTCCCGAACAGGGCATTGGCGGCCGGGTCGGTCGCACGCTCGGTCGCCGGGTCGATCACCAATTCACGGCCGCGCGACAACCGGGTGGCGATCCGGTCGACGGCATTGTCGCGCAGGAAGCGCTCGAAGCTGGTGAGGGTGTCGGAGACGTGGCCGGCGAAGGGAAACTCGACCGGCCCGAGCGACAGCGGCGCGTCGGGCCCGATCGGCTCGCCGAGCGCCCACGAGACGTTGCCGAGGTGCGCCAGCGCACTGGAGAGGTGGCCATCCTCGATGTCGAGGTGGAGGTCGGCGTGGTTGCGGCTGCGCACCGCCGTGACGAAATTGGCGAAGTGGGCCTGGTATCGCCCCCCCGACCAGCGCCCCAGTTCATGGCCGTCGTAGTCGAAGGCGATTCCGGACGAATAGGTGGGGCCGACGGCGTAGCCGGTCGTGCCGTACCAGACGTTGCAGGCGCCGGTGAACGGTCCGCCGGCGAGTCCGTAGGTAACGGGTGTCTTGATCTCGAGCCCACGGACGTCGGAGATGAGGAGGGCGTCGTCCCACTGGTAGATGGTGACCTGGCTGTTGGCGACGTCGCCGTTGTCGACGTAGCCGAGGCGGCCGCCGAGGCTGACGACGCGGCGGGGGAATTCCTGTTTCCCCAGCGCCCAGCGTGCCTTGTCGAGCTCGTGGGGGTTCTGGTTGCCGATGTCGCCGTTGCCGGTGCGCCTGTCCCAGTGCCAGTCGTAGTGGAGGCGCTGGCGGACCGGCACGACGGCCGGGGCGGGGCCGGCCCAGAGATCGAAGTCGAGCCCGGGCGGCAGTGGCGCGGGGGTCTCGACCAGGCCGATGCTCGGGCGCCGCCGGTAGCAGATCGCGCGCGCCACGCGGATCGGGCCGATCTTCCCGCTGGCGAGAAAGTCGAGCGTCTGCCGCATCCCGGTCATGCTCCGGCTCTGGACACCCATCTGGCACATCCGGCCGAGCCTGCGCGCCCAATCGACGATCACGCGCCCTTCCTCGACGGTGTGGCTGCAGGGCTTCTCGACATACACGTCCTTGCCGGCCTGCATCGCCCAGATCGCCATCAGGGCATGCCAGTGATTCGGCGTGGCGATCGAGACGGCGTCGATGTCCTTCCGCTCGAGGAGGCGACGGACGTCGGTGACCGCTTCGGGGCGCTGCGGCTTCGGTGACCGCTTGGCGAGGCGGTCGATGTGCTTACCGCTGGCGGCGGGGTCGCAGTCGCAGATGGCGACCAGTTCGCAGCCGGGCGTGTCGAGCCAGTTGTCGATGTGGGCGCCGCCCTGGCCGTTGACGCCGATCACCGCCACACGAAGCGTGTCGGCCGGCCCGGAGGTACGGGGCGCTGCCGATGGATCTTCGCCGACCGCCGTCCTGCCGTCGGCGAGCGTCGCCGTGGCGAGCGCGAGGGCGCTGGTGACGAAATCGCGGCGCGTGGTGGACATGAACGGTGACCCCCCGGAACATGGTTCCGCGGGATTCTACCGCACCGTCACCGGCGGTTGTCGCTCGGTCCCGCCCGTCGGTCAGGCGCCGGGGCGCCGGAAGTGCCGATAGGCCTGGAGGACGTCGTAGAGATCCGACGAGACGGTCAGTTCGTCGGCCTCGAAATCGGTCAGCCAGGTGCGGTTGCTCGACACGGCGTCTGCGAGGATCGGGAGGATCTCACCGAGCGTGACCCGCACACCCTGCTCCGGGGTGGAGACCTTCAGTGTGCCGACCGATTCGGTCTCCGGTCCGGTGTAGACGCGGAACCTGCGCATTGCCATGGGCACACTCCCTTTGCCAAGGCTCACTCGCCGGCCGACGAAACGGCCGCGGCGGACAACGGACGAATCCGTGTCGGCTGGATGCCATCCGGGCACCACCACCGACCCGCACCCTGATTGATCGGCGGCTGGCGGGGCGGATCTTGTGAAAAAACCGCCGGGCACGCAGCCGTCACTCAACGCCCGGAAATGACCCGGTCAAGCGTCCCTTCTCAGGCCCCCGGCTCCGGAGCGGCCGGGCTCAGACTGCCCAACCTGCCGGCCCGGAAGGCGGCACCCATCGACTTGGGCACCAGGGCCTCCGCCTCGAGGACGCGGGAGCGGTTCTCGGCGGTGGCGGCCTTCATCTCCTGCTCGCGGGCGATGGCGAAGCTGCGCCGTTCCTCCGCCTTGGCCCGGGCGACACGGGTGTCGGCCTCGGCCTGATCGGCCTGGAGGCGGGCGCCGATGTTCTCGCCGACCTCGATGTCGGCGATGTCGATCGAGACGATCTGAAAAGCGGTCTGGGCATCGAGACCGCGCTGCAGCACCGCCTTGGAGATGGTATCGGGATGCTCCATGACGTCGAAGTGGCTCTCGGCCGAGCCGATCGAGGTGATGATCCCCTCGCCCACCCGGGCGATGATCGTCTCCTCGGTGGCGCCGCCGATGAGTTGCTGGAGGTTGGTGCGCACCGTCACTCGGGCGGCGATCTTCAATTCGACGCCGTTCTTGGCGACCGCCGAGAGGGTCGATTTGCCGCTGGCGCCGTCGGGGCAGTCGATCACCTTGGGGTTGACGCTGGTCTGCACGGCGTCGAGCACGTCGCGGCCGGCCAGGTCGATGGCGCAGGCGCGGTCGAAGTCGAGGTCGATGTCGGCGCGATGGGCGGCGATCAGGGCGCGGATCACGCGTGGCACGTCACCGCCGGCGAGGGAGTGGGCCTCGAGTTTGCGGGCCGAGATCTCGCGGCCCAGCCCGGCCTGCACGGCCATGATCTGCGCCTGGACGATCGTCCGCGCGTTCACCTTGCGCAGGCTCATGCCGAACAGCTCGAGGAACGAAACCGGTGCCTTCGACCAGTAGGCCTGGAACCACAGTTGGCCGTAGTTGACCACCAGGACGAGCATCACCAGGGCGATCAGCCCGAGGATCAGCATCGACCCGACGAAGACCGGCATCGGGATGTCCATCGACGACTCGCGGAGGAAGGGGCGGGGGGGCAGCGGCCCCGTTCCCCTCAAGGGTAGTTCGGGGATGGCGGAAGGGGAAAAACCAGGTTTTCCCCTGGCGCGGCCGCCGATCGGCTCGATCCGGAGGGGAGGCAGCGCCGGGCCGGGCGATCCGGCGGTCCCCGGCCGATCGGGTGCTCGCCGTCACTCGCCGTCAGTAGATGAGCACGCTCTCGACCCGGGCCGGGGCGAGTCGCGCGCGGCCGCCGAGGGGGGTCAATTCCACCAGGAAGGCCGCCCCCGCCACGCTTCCCCCCGCCGCCTCCACCAGCCGCATGCAGGCCGCCGCGGTGCCGCCGGTGGCGAGCACGTCGTCGATCACCAGTACCCTGTCGCCGGCACCGACCATGCCGCGGTGCATCTCGAGCCGGTCGCGTCCGTACTCGAGGTCGTAGTCGTGGGCGATGGTGTCGGCTGGCAGCTTCCCCGGCTTCCGCACCGGAATGACCCCGATCCCCAGCCGCAGGGCCACCGGCACGGCGAAGAGGAAGCCGCGGGCCTCGACCGCAGCCACGGCATCGAGCCGCGCGCCGAGCCACGGCGCGGCGAGCCGCTCCACCGCCGCCGCCAGCGCTCCCCCGTCGGCGAGGAGCGGGGTGATGTCACGGAAGAGGATGCCCGGCTTGGGGAAGTCGGGGATGTCGCGGATGAAACGGCCGAGGTCGACGGAAGCCATGACGGGATCCCGGGGGGAGGAAGGGGGTGAAGCCGGTCAGGCACCGTGCCGCAGCCGGATCTGCATCCGCGGGGCGGCGTCGATCTCCGCGGCGAGGCTGGCGAGGGTCTCCGACTCGATCTGCCGCACCCGCTCCCGCGTCAGGCCGAGCACCGCCCCGATCTGCTTGAGGGTCATCGGCTCCCCCCCGCCGAGTCCGAAGCGCAGCCGGAGGATGGTGGCGGCGCGGTCGTCGAGCCGCTCGATCCGCGCCAGCACGTACCGCAGCGTGTCGGCATCGAGGAGCACCTCCGCCGGACAGCGCGTGTTCTCGTCGCGGATGATGTCCCCCAGCGACCACCCGCCGTCGGCCTGTTCGGTCTGCGGTGCCGACTGGTGGACATGGATCGCCTTCTTGATGATCGGCAGCTTCTTGCGGGCCAGCCCCAGCGACCGCGCCACTTCCTCGGGCGTGGGGGTGCGGCCGAGGGCGTCGAGCAGGCGGGCCGATGCCCGGCGCCACTTCGACAGCAGCTCCACCATGTAGGCGGGGATGCGGATCGTCTTGCCCGAGTTGATCAGCGCCCGCTTGATCGACTGCTTGATCCAGTAGCTGGCGTAGGTGCTGAACCGCGTGCCCATCGTGGGATCGAAGCCCTCGACGGCACGGAGGAGGCCGAGGTTACCCTCCTCGATCAGGTCGGGCAGCGGCAGGCCCCGGTTGGCGTAGCCGCGGGCGATGTTGACCACGAGGCGGAGGTTGGCCCGCACCATGTGGTCACGCGCGGCGGCATCGCCACGGCCGATGGCGGTGGCCAGCCGCTTCTCGTCGTCCGCGGTGAGCAGGGCGGTGTCGTTGATGTCGCGGAGATAGGTTTCCAGCGGATTCTGCACTCCGACGGTCGGCGGCTTGCGGCGTGGGGATGGCATGGGGGGCAGCGGTCCCGGGGAACGGTGGATGGATGGGGAATGATGATCGCGGCGGCGGCCGGTGGGCCCGTTTCGGGCCCGGCACACGCTGCCGACGCAGAGGGTATCGACGCCCCGGCCGTCGCTCTGCACAAGGGAGGAAAGGAAGGCCGGGTGTGCCGCCTGTAACGGCGTTGGGGCGCAGATGCCAGGCCGTGTCACCCGATCGACCAGTCGATGATCACCAACTCCGGCGCGGCGCCGACACGGATCGGCAGACCGGAGGTGCCGATACCGCGCGAGACGTACATCGGCGTCGCGCCATCGCGGTACCAACCCGCCACGTAGCGGCCACTGCCCGGAGGCCGCACCGGAGCGAAGCCCAGCGGCGCCACCTGCCCGCCATGGGTGTGGCCGGCGAGGGCGATGTCGGCGGTGACCGCACCGGCGGGCAGGTCGCGGAGCGCCGGGCAATGGATGAGGAGCAGGTGGCCGTCGGTCGGCTCCGCGCCGGCCATGGCACCGTCGGCATCGGGGTGGCCACCCATCAGATCGTCGAGGCCGGTGATCCGCAGCCGCCGGTCGCCGTGGGGGACGACGATCGAACGGTTCACGAGCCACTCCGCTCCGTGGCGCCGGTGGATCCGCGCGTGTTCCTCGAGCGGCACGTTCGACCAGTATTCCCAGTTGCCGGGGATCGCCACGCGCCGGGGACCAGGGGGGCACTCCGCCAGGAACGTGTCGAGGGCCGGTCGCCCCTCGGGCCGGTCGATCATGTCACCGGTGAAGACGATCAGATCGGCGCGCGCGTCGTGGAGTCGTTCGAGCAGGTGGCGCTGCAGCCGGCCGATCGCGTGCAGATGCAGATCGCTGACCTGGACCACCCGCAAGGGAGCCTTGCGTGCCGCGCCCGTACCCGGAGTGGCGATCTCGTGGCGGCTCTCGACGAGGCGGTACGGTGTGATCGCGAAGCCGTCCGCAGTGAACCCGGCGCCTGCGACCCCGCCGAGGATGGTGGCACGGCGCAGCCATCCTCGGCGAGGCAACAGACGACGGTGGATGGCAACACGGTCCTCCGTGCCAGCAACACGGTCCTCCGTGCCAGCAACACGGTCCTCCGTGCCAGCAACACGGTCCTCCGTGCCAGTAACAGAGCCGTCGGCGCGGGGAATCGGCCCCGACCGTGGATCCACCTCATTCACCTCGGCACCGGACGATCACCGCCGGCGCGGCTCCAATTGGCCCGACGGGGTCAGTTCATCGATGATCTTCGGGATGTAGCGGCTGAGCACCTCCGCGAGCTGCTCGCGGTCGATGTTCTTCCGGCGCGCCAATTCGTCGATCTCGCGGCTACCGAACACGTCCTCGATCTGCCGACGATCGACCGGCTTGTTGGGGCCGGTGCGCACCCAGGAGTCGACCTGGTCGCGCAGCCCCTTCTCCTCGAATTGGCGGACGACGTCGGGCAGCTTCTCGGCCTGACCGCCGCCGAAGATCTGCTTGAAGATCTCGGAAAGATCGTCGGGAGAGGGCATCCCCTCCGGCGGCCCCCCCTGCGGGGCCCGGCCCTGCTGCTGGGGTGCATGCTGCTGGGGCGCACGGGGCTGGGGGGCGCGCTGCTGCGGCTGCGGTTGCTGCTGCTGGGCGCCGGCCAGGACCTGCTTGAGGATCTCCCCGAGAATGTCCATCGCTGTCTCCTGATCGTGAACGGGACTGGGACTGATACTGCTACTGGGACTGGTGGCGAGGGCCGGTAGCGTTGGCTGGCCGGACGCCGGGAACCCGAGTCGCGATTGTAGGGGGGCGTCTCTCGTCACGGAAGCAACCGGCACGGGCCGGTGCAGCCGCTTCGTAGGCCGGTCACCCGTCGGCCGGCGTCAGCCCGAGGACCACGTCGAAGGCGGCCGTCAGTTCGCCGATCCGCGACCCCTCCAGCGGCCGGAAGTCGACGAGCACGCTGTCGCGGATCGGGCCCGCCGGCAGCGAGCGGAGAATGCCGTCGGCATCGTTGCCCGCCGCGTCGCGCATGTAGCACTGCGTCGTCAGGAGGTGGGTGTCGCCACGGCTGATGCGGACGTGGATGTGGGGGGTGCGGCCCGGATAGGCGACCGGTTTGATCGTGCGGAATCCGTAGCGGCCGTCGGTGCCGGTGACGAATCGCCCATACCCCTGGAAGTGGCTGTCGCGGCGTGCGCCGTTCACGCTGCCACTGTGCAGATAGGCGCCGCGGGCATCGCACTGCCAGATCTCGACCAGCGCCCCGCGGAGCGGGGTCCCGGTGGCGGCGAGGACCCGGCCCGAGAGCCAGGTGACGGCGCCGTCGGCCGGCGACAGCGAGTCGTTGATGATCAGCAGATCGTTGTCGGTGTCGAGCGGCAGACGGTCGGGATAGAAGGGGCCCTCGGTCTGGGCAGCGGTCCGGACGAGCTCGTCCGCGTAGGCACCGCGCCGTCCAGCGAACAGGGCGCCGAGTGCGGCTGTCCCGAGCAGGCGACGGCGGCTCCCAGCGGGCAACGGCCGGAAAAGGAAACCGGGCTGTGGCATGACGACCTCGCGCGGAAGATGGGACGCGGAGAAACAGAGTATACCGGTCGCCGTCGGTCGGGGCGGGATCGATTCACTCGGACGACACGGTTTCCCCGCCCGAACGCGTCCCCAGTGCCCGCCACGCCGCCAGCGCGATGTCGTCGCCGATCGCACGCACCGAGCCGTCCATCATCGCGACGGCGACCGTCCCGGCGTGATGGCTGCGCGCCGTGATCGCGGCGAACGTGCGCACCGTGGCGCTGTTGCCCTCCTGCCGTGAATTGTAGTCGATGTCGTGCGTGACCCCGCCGACGGTGAGGGGGACTTTCGTGTTCGGCGTGAACACGGTGGTGAAGCCGGTGTGATGGACGCGGCCGTCGGGCCATTCGGTGTGGCCGGTGCAGTCGTTGGTCGTGGGGCCGAGTTTCGGATCCGACGGGCTGCCGCCGGCCAGCCCCGCCACCTCGGCCGGCAGCGACGGTGGCAGTGCGGCGGGAAACGTCGTCGCGGGGTCGGCCGTGTTGCGGACGTAGGGGGTGAAGGCCTTCACCTCGGCGATACAGAGCGTCTTGCTGAGGCCGTCGGTGAACATCCCGGTCTTGAAGCGGGAGTTGGGATGAAAGGCACCGTCACCGCCGGTTCCCGTTGCCGGGTCGTAGACGAACCAGGTCCCGGAGTTGAATCCGTAGGTGTGTGGGTGGACGAACGGGGCGTTGTTCTTGAGCCGCAGCGTGTCGTTCTTCTCGCTCGGGCAGATGAAGATGCCGACGCGTGTCGTGGGCACGCCGGTCGTATTGTTGGGCGGTTGGTCCCAGGCCCTCTCGAGATCGATCGTCACCGCGGCATTCCCCTCCTCGACGAACGGGAGGATCCGTCCGAGGATGCCCCACGAGCCGTTGTTGCTGACGAACGTCGTTCCAGGCGCATGGATCATGCTCGGGGGATAGTGCCGCCGCGCGCCTTCGTAGTTGTGCAACGCCAACGCGAGTTGCCGGATGTTGTTGTGGCACCCCGTTCGCCTGGCCGCCTCGCGGGCCGCCTGGACCGCCGGAAGCAGCAACCCCACCAGCGTGCCGATGATCGCGATCACGACGAGCAGTTCGACGAGCGTGAAGCCCGCGCGGAGCTGGTGCGGCAAAGCGCTTCGGTGGGTGATACGGGCAGTCATGGGTGGTGGGACGTCACGGGCAGGAGCAGGGGAGACGGTCGCGCCCCCCATCATGACCGCAAATCCCGCGCCGCGGCGGTGCGTGGCCCGGCAACCGGTGAAGAGCAGGGTGGCGCGCTTGGGGGGTCTCCCCGAGCGCGGTGATCGCGTCGCCGCGCGCGGCGACCGACTCACCGCGCCAGCCGGCTCCGCAGCGTGGCCCGGTCGACTCCCAATCGCTTTGCCGCGGCGGTGAGGTTGCCCCCCTCACGGGCGAGCACCTCTTCGGCGAGGATCGGTTCCACGATCGCCAGCAG
>SXGQ01792409.1_pt1 | contig 14664 bp, 12 predicted proteins | sample 3178371 | NCBI WGS metagenome assembly SXGQ01 (sample SAMN11356859, study PRJNA531348) | freshwater metagenome | isolation source: freshwater sample F1-20 | place: China: Fuxian Lake, Yuxi | collected 2017-12-25
CGAGAAGGGTTCCTTCACGGGCGCGTACGAGCGCCGGGTGGGCCGTTTCGAGTCCGCCGATGGCGGGACGCTTTTCCTGGATGAAATCGGCGAGATCGATGCGACCACGCAGATCAAGCTCCTGCGTTTCCTCGAGACCCGCAGCGTCGAACGCTTGGGTTCGCATAAGCCCATCGCGCTCGACCTCCGCTTGGTGTGCGCGACGAACCGCGACCTGCTGCAGATGGTGAAGGAAGGTAAATTCCGCGAAGACCTCTACTACCGTCTCTCCGTCGTGCCGCTGCGCATGCCGCCCCTGCGCGAACGGCAAGACGACATTCCCTTGTTGTTGGCCCACTACCTCAAACGGTTCTCCGCCGAGAATCACCTGGCCGAGGTTCGCTTGGGTCCGGATGCCCTGGGCGTCCTGGCCCGCTACCCTTGGCCCGGCAACATCCGCGAACTCCGCAACACGTGCGAGAACTTGGCCGTGCTGCGTCCGGGTAAGGTGCTCACCGCGGGGGACTTGGATCCGCGCTACGCGCAACCGACGAACCTCGGCGGGATGGTCCGCCCGGGGCTGCTCGCCGCATCCGGTGGCATGTTCGACAAGGAGCAAAACGAGAAGGAGCTCCTGAAGCAGGCGTTGGCTTCGGCCGCCGGCAACCGGACGAAGGCCGCGGAGCTCTTGGGGATTTCCCGCCGCACGTTGCACCGCAAACTTCTGCAATGGCCCGAACTCGAAGTCGGCCACCCTCCGCATGCTTAAGCCTTGGCTGCTTGGTGTCCTGACCTCGGCCGTTTCGTTGGCGGCGGATATCGCGGGGACCGATTTATTGAAAGGCGCCTTGACCGAGGGACTCCGGCAGGCGGCGCCCGCTTCCAGCGTCGACTTTGCGGGCACCCTACCGGGCCGGCGTAGCTTGGCCGATGGACGTTCCGCGGTGGCCCTGCTCTTCCTGAAGGAAGGCGAGCCCGAGCCAGCGGCGCCTGCCGGTCAGAGCCTGCAACGTTACCTGTTGGCCAATGCGGCGGTCATCGTGGCGGTCCATAAGTCCAATCGACTGAACCAGGTCAGCTTCGCCGACCTCAACAGCTTGTTGGCCAAGGACCCGAAGGTTTATCACGTGAATTGGAACGACCTCGCCGGTGGCAACCTTTCCGAAAACATCCTCACTTACCTTTACGCTCCGCATGGGGCTTTTGCCCGGGAGCTCATTCAGGGGGTTCCCTTGAGCAAGCAGCCTTTCCGCCAGGAAGTGAACCTCGTCATGGATTGGGCTCCGGTCGGTCAAAGCTTGGCGACCCGTCCGGCGACCTTGGCCCTCGCCCCTTCTCTTCCCGCCGGCTCGGAAGGTCGGTTACTCCAAGTGTCCGATGGCCGGCCAGGGAAGTCGTCGACGGCCTACTCCGCGGACGAGATGAACATCTATAACGGAGACTACCCTTTGCGCCTCCCCCTGTATCTTTATGTACGGAGCGATAAGCAGCAGACGCATAAAGAAGCCCTGAAATGGCTCTTTTCCGAGGCCGCCGCCGCGCAGATCCGTTCCGCGGGCCTCTACCCTGCCCCCCCTGCCATCCGCGAGCGTTTAGCCCAAAGGCTTGACAGCCGTTGAGCAGATTGGTCTGCTCACTTTCCGAAAGCGCGCGTAGCTCAATGGTAGAGTACCACCTTGCCAAGGTGGCTGTTGCTGGTTCAAGTCCAGTCGCGCGCTCCACTTTAACCCACCTTAATCGGTGGGTTTCTTGTTTTAGGCGGCGACCGGTAGGGTCACCGTGATCTTCAGGCCCTTGGGTCGGACGTTGTCCGCCGTCACCGACCCACCATGCAGTTCGGCGACCTGTCGGACGATGCTGAGCCCCAGGCCGCTACCGCCCGCGCGGCGGGATTTGTCGGTCCGATAGAAACGGTCGAACAGCCGCGGTAGATCCACCGCCGCGACCCCGGCGCCGTCGTCCTGGATTTCCAAGGCGACGCCGCCCGGGACGTGCGAGGTGCGGATCAAGATGTGCGTCGCGCCCGCGGCGTGCGCCAGCGCGTTCTCGATGAGGTTCTGCACGAGCCGCCGCGCTTGCACGGGATCGACGGCGGCGCTCTCCTCCGCGCGCAGGTCGAGCTCCACCGAGACCTTCGCCGAGCGGCAGCGCGGGCCGAGCTCCTCGGCGACTTCGCGGCACGCGCGATGCAACGCGCCGGCCTCGCGCCGCATGAGGTCATGCGAACTCTCCAAGCTGGCCAAGGCGAGCAAGCCTTCGACGAGGCCCTGCAGGCGACCGACCGAGGAAACGATCTTCCGGATGAAGCGCGCGCGATCTTCCGGCGTCATCGTCGCTTGGTCGTCGGCCAGCGTCTCGGCGTAGCCACGGAGGATCGTCACCGGCGTCCGCAGGTCGTGCGAGACGTTCGTCACGAAATCGCGTTCCATCGCCTGGAGGCGTTTGAGCGCGGTCACTTCGGCCAAGACGAAGATCACCGCGCCTTCACCGAACGCCTCGGGGTCGGTGCGCGCCCCGGCGGCTTGGATCCACGCATCGGCGAGCGGAGCGCGGTGGAGCAAGATGGTGTTCCCCGCCCTGCCCTCGCGGCGCACTTGCCGGATCAACTCGATGAAGTCCGCGCTTTTCACCAAGGGGACGATGGAGCCGCCGAGTTCCGCGTCGGATAAGCTGAACAAGGCGCGCGCCGCTGGATTCGCGAGGCGGAGGCGATCCTGGGCATCCACGACCAGCACGGCATCCGTCAGCGGAGCCAACAGCGCTTCGACGCGCTTGGCGGCGGCCGAGCGGATTTCCGCTTCGGTCAAGGTGCGGCCTTCGATGGCCGTGAAGAGTTCGTCCAGTTTGAGCCAGCGGATGAGCCACCCGTGCGGTCGGACGGACGAACCGCCGCCGAGCAGCGAACGTCGGCACCAACGGAGGCAGTGGCCCAGTTCGGCCACACACCAGCCAACCAGGCCGAGCCCGATGGCGAGGATCATCCAAGGAAGCCAGCTCATCGAACCAAGAGCGTGCGCGCAGTCATCGGCGCGAGCGAGCGCAAAGCAATCATCCGGCGACGCGATAGCCCACGCCGCGGACGGTTTCGATGACGTCTCCGGCGGGCCCGAGTTTCTCGCGGAGGCGCCGGATGTGCGTGTCGACGGTGCGCGTCTCCAGGTCGGGGGAATAATTCCAGACGTCGGACAGCAATTCTTCGCGCGACTGCACGCGGCCCTTGCGCTCCAAGAGAAGGCGCAGGAGCTTGAATTCCGTGGCGGTCAGTTCGAGCGGCTTGCCGGCGGCGGTGACTTCATGGCGTTCGATGTCGAGCAAGAGCACACCGGCGGCGAGCCGGGTCGAAGGCTTGGCGGCGGCGGACTTGGCGCGGCGAAGCAAGGCCTGTGCGCGCAGCATGAGTTCGCGCACATCAAATGGCTTCGTCATGTAATCGTCGGCACCCGACTCCAAGCCGCGCACCTTGTCGGCGGTCTCCCCTTTCGCCGTCAGGAAGATCACCGGCGTATCCTGGAGCAAGGCATCGGCCCGCACCATGCGCAGTAGCTGTACGCCGGTGAGCTCCGGCATCATGACGTCCAAGATGATGAGGTCGGGCCGGAAGTCGCGGGCCAAGCCAATCGCCCGGAGCGGATCGTTCAGGCTGCGTACGGCATAGCCTGCCTGACGTAACTTATAGTCCAGCAGCTCGGTGACGTCCGTCTCGTCGTCGACGACGAGGATGCGCTTGAGGTGTTCAGCGTCTTGAGTGGCCATGGATAGACACAAAGCCGCTTCGCCGACTAGCGCCAGATTTAGGTGTCAATTAAGACGGACAGGTTACGACCCAAATTATTGTTTGTAAGTTATTTACTTTGAGCGACTTACAAAACATAGTCACCTGATTGTTTCACGGCTAAGCCGCAAGTGTTACAACGGTCATGTTCCACGTGGAACATGACCGCCCTGCCCCACCCTTAGGCGCTCTTTTGTGCCCGGAACAAGACCATCAATAAAGAGATGTCAGCGGGGTTCACGCCACTGATGCGGCTCGCCTGTCCGAGGGTCTGGGGCTGGATGACATGAAGTTTCTGCCGAGCTTCATTGCGTAGCCCATACGCCTTTTGGAAGTCAAAGCCCGTCGGAACCTTAAAGGACTCCAAGTCATGAAGCTTGCGGGCTGAGCGGCGCTCTCGGTCTAGGTAGCCACGGTATTTAACCCGATACATCACTTCAGCCTGAACTTCCGGGGTTTCCGCCAAGAAGCTGGGCGGCAAGTCCGCTGGGATGCCTTCAACATTCCTTCTTAAGACATCACCGGCTAACCCGCCGCTGATGGCGATCTTTTCCAAGTATTCAGTCCAGTGAGCCACTTGGGTGGCCTTGGATTCAATACGAGCCAACCGCGCCGCTGGGACCAATCCGTAGTCAGCGATTTTGGACTTAAGGCGGAGTTCGGCGCTGCCGTGGTTGAATAAAAGCCGATATTCAGCCCGGCTGGTGAACATGCGGTAAGGCTCTTGGGTGCCCTTGGAGACCAAATCGTCGATCAAGACCCCAATATAGGCTTCATCGCGCCCAATGACCATAGGCGTCAGCCCTTGAACCCGGCAGGCAGCGTTAACCCCGGCAACCAGACCCTGGGCGGCGGCTTCCTCGTAGCCCGAGGTGCCATTGATTTGGCCGGCAAAGAAGAGGCCTTCGACTTTTTTGGATTCTAGGGTCGGGTAGAGCTGGGTGGGTGGGGCAAAGTCGTATTCCACGGCATAGGCCGGGCGGAGCATGACCGCTTTCTCCAGTCCAGGGATGGAATGGAGCATCTCGAGCTGAATATCAAAGGGCAGGGAGGTGGAGAGGCCATTAATATACCACTCATCGGTATTTCGGCCCTCGGGCTCCAAGAAGAGCTTGTGCGACTCCTTTTCGGAGAACTTCACGAACTTGTCTTCAATGGAGGGGCAATAGCGCGGACCAACGCCCTTAATCTCGCCACCATAGAGAGGGGAGCGGTGAAGGTTGTCATGGACGATTTTGCCGGTCACTCCCGAGGCTTCCGTCATCCAGCAGGAGACTTGATCACTGCCGGGGGTCCATCCGGGTAGGCGCTCGCCGCGTTGTTCCACGTGGAACATGTCCGCTTCCTGACGGGTATCATGGAACGCAAACAGGGTAGGGGAGAGGTCTCCGGCTTGCTCCTCGCACTGGCTAAAATCGATGGAGGAACCGAGGATGCGGGGAGGGGTCCCTGTCTTGAGGCGCTGCAGTTCGATTCCAGCATCTAAAAAACTGCTAGACAACGACTTAGCACTAAAATCTCCAAGGCGACCGCCCTCGGTTTTGTTGTTCCCGATATGCATCAGGCCGCGCAGGAAAGTGCCCGTCGTGACTACGACGGTTTTGCCATAAAAGGCTAGATCGAGGTTGGTATTCACCCCGACGACCGCGCCTTGCTCAAAAATAAGACCCGTGACCATGGCCTGGAAAATGGTGAGCCCGGGTTGCAGCTCGCAGAGGTGCTTCATCCGGAACTGGTAGGCCTTCTTATCGCACTGGGCGCGGGGGGCTTGGACGGCGGGGCCCTTGGACGAGTTCAGGAGGCGGAACTGGATGCCCGTGGTATCGGCGGTCAGGCCCATCTCGCCACCAAGGGCGTCAATCTCCCGGACGATGTGCCCCTTGGCCTGGCCCCCGATGGCGGGGTTGCAGCTCATTTGGGCGATGGTATCGATATTACCGCTCAGCAGCAGGACCTCTACGCCCATGCGGGCCGCGGCGAGGGCGGCTTCAACGCCGGCATGGCCTGCCCCGCAGACGATGACGTCATAGGGTCGGCTCGGGCCGAGGCGGATTTCTTTGGGTGGTCGCATAGGAGGCTTCCCTCCTAGCGGAGGGAATCACTTCCCTATGCAGAAGGAAGCAAAGAGCTTGTCCAGCATACGCTCATTGTCGATGCGTCCGAGGATCTCCCCCAGGGCATCCAAGGCCTCCCGGCAGCGGGCCGCCGCCAATTCGGTCTGGGCGGGGGGTGCCAGGTGCTCCCGGGCGACCTTTAGGGCGGCGGCGGCCCGGAGGAGGGCGTCGGCATGCCGGACCCCGACGACGAGGTCTTCGGCGCCGGGGGCGACTTCGCGGGCGACCAAGATTTGGCCGAGTTGGTCGCGCAAGGCTTCGGCATCCCGGCCATCCAAGAGGCAGGTGGGGATCTTCGTCAGTTCGGGGCGCCAGCCCGCGTGCGCGGGATCCGCCGGCAGGTCCGCCTTGTTCGCGATGACGAGCGTGCGCGTCGCATCCAGGAGTTCGGCGAGCGCCGGCGGCAACGTCGGCGGCGGGGCGGAACGATCGACGACCAGGAGGAGGAAATGCGCGGCGCGCGCCTGCTCGAGCGAGCGTTCCATGCCGGCATGCTCCAAGGCGGAACCACCCGCGCGCAGGCCCGCGGTGTCGACGGCGGTGACCGCGAGCGGGAGGCCCGCGATCGGCGCCTCGAGGAAGTCGCGCGTCGTGCCGGGTTCGGCGTTCACGAGCGCGCGCGCGGAGCCGCTCAGCGCGTTGAGCAGGCTCGACTTGCCGGCGTTCGGCGCCCCGACCACGGCCACGCGCAGGCCGTCGCGCAGCGCGGCGTCATGGCGGGCGGTCCGAGCGTATCCATAAAGTTCTGACTGAATTTTAGCCAATGTCTGCAAGGGTCCAGTCGGGTCCTCGGCGGGCAGGTCTTCCTCGGGGAAATCGATGTGCGCCTCCAGCGTCGCGAGCGCCGCGAGCAGGCGATCGCTCCAGGCCGCGACCTGCCGGCCGAGTTCGCCGGCGAGCTGGCGGCGCGCCGAGGCGAGCGCGCGTTCGGAGCTGGCGTGGATCAGGTCGGCGATGGCTTCCGCCTGCGTGAGGTCGAGCTTGCCCGCGAGGAACGCGCGGCGCGTGAACTCGCCGGGCTCGGCGGAGCGACACCCACGCGCGAGGCAATCCTCGATGAGCCGACGGACGAGGAGCGGATTGCCGTGGCACGTGACTTCGAGTGAATCGCCGCCCGTGAAGGAGTGCGGCGCGACCGCGAGCACGGCGACGACCTGGTCGATGGCGACGCCGGCGCGATCGCGCCAGACGGCGGTCGTCGCGCGCCGGGCGGCGGGGGGCGTGCTGCGGCCGAAGGCCTCCCGGGCGATGGTCGCGGCCAAGGGGCCGTCGATGCGGATCACCGCGAGCGCGGAGCGTCCGGTGGGCGTGGCGGCGGCGACGATGGTCTCGGAGGTGGACATGCGGACGGCTCATCCCAAGGGGGCGGGGCAGGGGAGGCAAGCGGTGTCATCGGCGTTGAAAAGGCTGGAAGGGCAGGGGGGGAATGGCAAAGTTCGCCCATCACTCCCGTGGAACTCCATCGTTTCCTCTCTCCCGCCGCCGCCGCGGCCATCGCCGCCGCTCATGGCACGCCTTGCTACGTCTACGACCAGGCCACCCTCGAGGCCCAAGCTGATGCCATGCTGGCCTTCCCCAATGCGTATGGCCTGACGGTCCGGTTCGCCATGAAGGCTTGCCCGAATGCCTCCGTGCTCCGGCTCTTCGCCGCGAAGGGCCTCCATTTGGACGCTAGTTCCGGGTATGAAGTCCGCCGCGCCCTCAAGGCCGGGGTGCCCGCCGAGCGGATTTCCCTCTCTTCCCAAGAGCTCCCCGGCGACTTCGCCGAATTCCTGCGCCTAGGTATTCATGTGAATGCCTGTTCGCTCCTCCAGTTGGAGCGGATCGGCAAGGAGCTGCCTGGCCACCAGGTGGGTCTCCGTTTCAACCCGGGTCGGGGTTCCGGCGGGACAGGCAAAACGAACGTCGGTGGACCCGATTCCTCGTTCGGCATCTGGCATGAGTGGGCCGACCAAGCCCAGGCCATCGCTTCGAAGTATCAGCTCAAGGTCGTCCGCATCCACACCCACATCGGCTCGGGCAGCGATCCCGTCGTCTGGCAGGAAGTCTCCGCCGCCAGTTTGGCGCTGGTGGCGCGCTTCCCCGCGGTCGTCACGCTCAACCTCGGCGGCGGCTACAAGGTCGCCCGCGTCGCGGCCGAGAGGGGCACCGACCCGCAAATCGTCGGCGCACCGGTGAAGCAGGCGTTCGAAAAGTTCGCCGCCGTGCATGGGCGCTCCTTGCGCCTCGAAATCGAGCCCGGCACGTTCCTCGTCGCCAACGCCGGCGCCGTCCTCTGCCGCGTGCAGGATGTGGTCTCCACCGGCGCGCGGGAATTCCTCAAGCTGGACTCGGGCATGACCGAGATCCTGCGGCCCTCTCTCTACGGCTCGCAGCACCCCGTGCACCTGTACCCGACGAACCCCACGGGCCGCGTGTGCGATTACGTCGTCGTCGGCCATTGCTGCGAGTCGGGCGACCTGATCAGCTGCGCGCCCGGCGAACCGGAAACCTTGGCCACGCGCGCGTTGCCTGAAGCCGCGGCGGGCGACCTCGTCGTCATCGGTGGCGCGGGGGCCTATTGCGCCGGCATGAGCACGAAGAACTACAATTCGTTCCCGGAAGCACCCGAGGTGCTGCTGCAGGCGCAGGAAAAGTTCCGCCTCGTGCGTCGTCGCCAGACGCTCGACCAGGTCCTGCAGAACGAAGTCGGCCCAGAAGGCCTCTAAGCAGTGCCGCTTTGTCCGCCATTGGGAGCCACGATGCCGGCCTCGCCGCATGGCACGGTGGTCTGTCTGCCGACCTTGGCGGATGTCGAGGGCTACGAGCGTCGCGAGCCCGCCACTTGGCGCCACATCACCGCCGGGTACCCGCGCTTTGTCCGCAACGCCTTGGTCTCGCAAGCCGCCCAACAAGCGGCCCAGCAACTGCAGCGCACGGGGTCCCTCTTTCCCTTGGCCTCGCGTCGCGCCGCCGACCGCATCCTCGCGTGGACGCGGGTGACCAACGCGCACGTCGACGCGGTCGGCGATTGGGTGCTCGTTTCTTTTACGGAAGGCCCGGCCTCCGAACCGTTCGCCAAATTCGTCCAGCACACCGGGGCGCTCATCTCTTCGCGCCAAGCCGAAGCCTATCTGGCGGGTCGCCCCGCGGCGGCGGCGGCGGCGTTGCTGGCGCTCGAGCGCATCCGCGCGGTCTTGGCTCCTTACCTCGCCCCCGTTCGGCCCGCGGACATCCTGGTCACGCTGGCCGGCATGAACGCCGTCGCCGCCGGGATCGCGGCGGTGAATGACGTGCAGCGTCCGCGCGGCAAGCATGTCTGGATTCAGTTGGGTTGGCTCTACGTCGACTCCACGCGTTTGTTCGAGAAGGCCACCGACACGCGCCACGAGTTCGTGGCGGATGTGACCGACCTCGCCACCGTCGAGCGCCTGCTCGCGCAGGGTGACGTCGCCGGGGTCTTCACGGAAATCCCCAACAACCCGCAACTGGAGACCGCCGATGTCTTGGCCTTGCGCCGGCTCTGCGATCGGCACGGGGCCAAGTTGGTGCTCGACCCGAGTTCGGTCGGCTTGGCTTCCGTCGACGTGTTGCCGCATGCGGACGTGGTTTGTTCGAGCCTGACCAAGTACGCCGCCAGCGGCGGCGACGTCATGGCCGGCGTCCTGGCGATCAACCCGGGACGTCCGGACGCCGAGGCCTTGCTCCGCAGCGCGCGCGCGTTCGTCGATGCGCCGCATGCGAGCGACGCCCTCGTCTTGGCGCAGCATATCGAAAAGATGGCGACGGTGACCGCGCGGCTTTCGTCCCAAGCGACGGTGCTTGCCCAACGGCTGGCGCAACACCCGTCGGTGAGTCGTGTGCGCACGGCGTTGACCACGGCGACGGCCCGTAATTATCAAGCCATGCTCCGTCCTGGCGCGGGCGCGGGCGCCTTGATCACCTTGGAGCTGAAGGCCGACCTGCGGACCGTCTACGATCGCCTCCAAGTGGTCAAAGGGCCGAGCTTCGGTTTGGAGTTCACCTTGGCCGCCCCGTTCCTGTGGCTCGCGCACTTCTCGGAAGTGACCACGCCCGAGGGACGCGCCGGCCTCCGGCGCGCTGGTCTCGACCCGGACTTGCTGCGCGTCTCGGTCGGGTTGGAGCCCATCGAGGACGTTTGGGCGGCGTTCGAGCATGCGCTCAAAAAATAAGCCCACCGGGCGGTGGGCTTAACTCCGTCCCGGGCCAAGCTCAGCCTTCGTCGTCGGCCCGTTCCTTCGTCGCCGCGGGCTTTTTTTCGCTCCGCGCTTTCAGCATCTTCTCCCGGAACGCCTCCCGTTGTTTCTTCTGGATCTCCGCCGCCGCAGGATCCTCCTTGGCGAGCGCTTCGTCGAAGGCCTTGCGGTAGGCCGTTTCGGATTCCGCGGCCTTGGTCCGGGCCTGCTTGTATTCGGCGGAGGCCTTGGAAGCCATCGCCCGGTCGGCCTTGGCTTGTTGCTGGGCGCCGGCGATATCGGGGAGCGCGAGGACCTTGCGCTTGGCGGCGCTGAGTTTCGCCTGATCGGGGTCGGCGACGGGTTCGGTTTCGGCGGCGGGCTCCGCCGCCGATCGGGTCGGCGGTGCGGCGAGCAGCGAGGAGGGCAGGGCGGTGACGGCGAGGCCGGCCGCGAGGAGGAGGGAGGTGAGTTTAGTCATGGGTGTGGAGGGAACGGGCTTGAGGAAGTTCGCCCGCAAACGATACTGCAAGCATACCCCTGTAAGGCTCATTCCATGAAATTTTTCTCCCGCCTCCTCCTAGGGCTGTTTCTCTTTGCCCCCTTGATTGCCGTCGCGCAAAAGAAGGGCGCGGCACGGATGATCACCACGCCGCCGCTCCCGCAGGTGCCCGAGTTGCCGGATGCGTTTCCGCAGGTGGTGGGCACGCAGGTGATCGGGCCGGCGTATAAGTTCACGAAGGAAGATCCGATCGTCGAAGGCGCGCTGGTCGTGCAGGGCCTCGGCTCCCGCATCCTCAAGGTGCAGGTGCCGCCCGGGCCGCAGTTGAACCAACTCATCGCGATGCCCTTCACCCACTACCTGTTATGGTTCCGCTCCAACGCGGATTGGAGCAGGGGGTTCACGCCGGAGATGCGTCGCCGCGAATACAACGCCGCGTATGCATTTACCAAGGACCTGCTCACACGCCGCGATACGACGGGCAAGACCTTCTTCATCGGGCACTGGGAGGGCGACTGGTACCTCCTGCCCGACCGGAACACCAAGGCCGACGTCGACCCCGCGGCGGCGGCGGCCATGGTCGAGTGGCTCAACGTCCGCCAAGAGGCGGTGGACGATGCGCGCGCCGAAGTCCCCTACACCCGTTGCCGGGTCTACACCTACGCCGAGGTCAACCGCGTCCGGGATGCGATGGTCGAGGGCAAGAAGCGGATGGCCAACCTGGTCGTGCCGAAGCTGAACGTCGATTTCATCTCCTACTCGGCCTACGATTGCCAGCTCTTGCCCGCCGCCGAAGTCACGAAGACGTTGGATTGGCTCAACGCGCAACTGCCGCCGAAGGCGAACCTACCCGCGAAGCGCGTCTTCATCGGGGAGTGCGGGTTGTCATGGACGGCTTGTGGGGGCGACGGCAAGGTCCACGAGGAGAAGAACCGCGAGATCTTCACGAAGTTCCTGTCGTGGCGCCCCCCGCTGGTGCTCTACTGGCAGGTCTATAACAATGAGGTCGTCGACGGCAAGCAGGTCGGCTTTTGGCTGGTCGACAACAAGAACAAGAAGACCCCGCTCTACGAGACCATGAAGGAGCTCTTCATCCAGCAGGAGGATGCCGCCAAGGAGATGCGCCGGCGCACGAACCGGCTGCCCACCTTCGAACAGATGGCGGAGTTCTCCGACAACTGGCTCGCGCAGAAAGGCAAGTAGTCCGGGCTTGAGGTACCCGGCGGGTTGGCAAGATTCGAGCCATGCGCCCCAAGCTCCTGATCGAAGGCCTTGCGACTTTCTTCCTTTGCTTGGCTTGCGCGCTCGTCCAAGGCCCGCTCGCCCCATTGATCATCGGGGCGCTGCTGCTCGCGCTGATCTACGCCGGCGGGCCGGTCTGCCAGGCCCACTACAACCCTGCCGTGACCTTGGCTTTCTGCGTCCGTGGTCGCCAGGCGTGGTCCGTGGGGGCGGCTTATATGGGCGTCCAGCTCGCGGCCGCCGTGGTGGCCGCCGTGGTCGCGGGCCTGTTCCACGGCCACTCGGAAGAGAATGGCCAGCGCATCCTGGAGGCCCTGCAGGAACCCGTCTTCGATGGCTGGTTCGCGGGCATGGCGGCGGAATTCCTCGGTACTTTCCTGCTGGCCTTGGTCATCCTGATGGTGGCGACCTCTCGGCGAACCATCGGCAACAACTACTATGGCCTCGCCATCGCCGCGACCGTCGTCGGGCTGATGGGGATCTTTGCCGCCCATTACCCCGATTTCAACCCGGCCGTAGCCCTCAGCAAGGGGCTGTCGGGCTGTTTCAGCGTCTTCAATGCCGAGGGCAATGCCTGGTTGGCCTTTCAGCGGGAGTTTTCCTATTTGGCCCATTCGACACCCCGCCTGTTCCTGGGAACCCTGGCGCAGGTCTTCGGGGGTGCCTTGGCCGCTTGGGCCTTCCTCGCCATCTTCCCGGAAGAACGGTAGGCAAAAAGCGTGCCCGTGCTTGAGTCCGGGACGGTTGCCATCAAGGTCGGGGTATGAATCCGCTCTTCGTCGCCCACAAGCATTACGGCTCCCTCCTCCTCGCCCTGATCGCCGCCGTCATCTTGGTGGCCCTCATCAAGGGACCGAACACCAAGTTCCAGCGCATCGTCGCCGTCTTGGTCGACATCAACCTGGTCGTGGGTCTCTTTGCCATCCTCCAGGACGGCGCCCGGAACATCTCGTGGTTCCACGTCATCTTCGCCCTCGGTGCCGTCGGCCTCCTGCACGCTTCCGCCAAGAGCGAAGACCGCACCAAGGTCGTCCGCGGCTTCTCGATCGCGCTCGGCCTCCTGGTGCTGGCGTGGTCGGTCAACGCCTCGTGGGGTCCGGCCTTCTTCAAGGACACGCTCATGATCAAGTCCGCTCCGGCCGCCGTGGCGCCCGCCCCGACCGCGCCGGTCACCGCGCCCGCCGCCAAGTAAGCGGACTGCCCGAGGCTACGGCCCGCCTCACAAGTCTCCTTCATGTATCGCCTCGCCCTGAACATGCTCTTTGGAGATCGCGCCAAGCTGGCGATGCTCCTCTGCGGCTTGGCTTTCTCCGCGCTCCTGATGGCTCAGCAGACTTCGGTCTTCTTCGGTATCATGAGTTGGACGTATACGCCGGTCCATAACATCCGCGCGCCGATCTGGGTCAGCGACCCGATGGTCGAGCAGGCGAATGACGCCAAGCCGATGCGCGACACCGATCTCTACCGGGTGCGCTCGGTCGATGGCGTGGCTTGGGCGGCGCCCCTGCATACGTCCTTCCTCCAGGCGCGCATGCAGGACGGCAACTTCAAGCTCATCACCATGGTGGGCATCGACGCGGACACCTTCGCGGGCGCGCCCGCGGTGCTCTCGCAAGGCCGCATCGAAGACCTGCGCCTGCCGAACACCGTCATCGTCGACGAATGGGGCGCGCAATTGATGGGCCGCGTCACGAAGGGCCCCGATGGCAAGGAGGTCGTGATTCCGCTGCAGGTCGGCGACACGTTCGAGGTCAACGATCTCGAGGCGCGCATCGTGGGGATCTGCAAGGTGCGGCGCGCGTTCACGGGCGGCCCCTTCGTCTACACGACCTACGACCGCACGAAGCTCTATACCCTTGGAGCGCGCCGTACCCTGAGCTTCATGTTGGTCGAGCCGCAACCCGGCATCGACCCCGCCCGGCTTTGCGCGCGCATCGAGGCCGACACCGGGCTCAAGGCATGGACGTCGGAGACGGTCATCTGGAGCTGGTCCGACCTCAGCCTCGCCCGCAATACCTTCTGGTGGTTCTGGAAGAACACGGGCATCCCGTTCTCGTTCGGCACGGCCGTCGCGCTCGGGCTTTTCGTCGGCATCGCCGTGTCCGGGCAGACTTTCTACTCGTTCGTCTTGGAGAACCTGAAGTACTTCGCCGCCATCAAGGCGATGGGCGCGGGCATGGGCGTCATCGCCCGCATGTTGCTGATCCAAGCCTTCACCGCGGGCTTGCTCGGCTTTGGCCTCGGGGTCGGCATGGCCCAAGCCATCGGCCGCGCGATGATCGAGAAGGGGATGCCCCCGTTCGTCATGTTCCCGCAGATCTTCTGGGCCACGCTCGCGCTGGTGCTCGGGATCAGCCTCGTCTCCGCCATCATCGGCATCATCAAGGTTTCACGCGTCGATGCCGCGACCGTTTTCCGCGGATGAGCACCCCAGCCGCCCATACCGTCGCCGTCCGCACCTGCGGAATCGACATGTTCTTCGGCGACGGGGAGACCAAGGTCACCGCGCTGAAGCAGGCTGACTTCGAAGCCAATCGCGGCGAGCTCATCATGCTCGTCGGCCCGTCGGGTTGCGGGAAGACGACCTTGCTCTCCGTCATCGCGGGCACGTTGACCCCGCAGACCGGCACGGTCGAGGTGTTCGGCCAGCGCCTCGATGGCTTGAGCCAGGAGGAACTCACCACCTTCCGCCGGAAGCACCTCGGCTTCGTCTTCCAATCCTTCAACCTCATCCCGACGCTCACGGTCTTGGAAAACGTCATGGTGCCTTTGCTCATCCAGGGCGCCGCGCAGGCCGTCGCCGTCGCCAAGGCGCGCGCCATGCTGGAGAAGGTGGGCCTCAAGGGCCGCGAGGACGGGCGTCCGAACGCGCTCTCCGGC
>SXGQ01527795.1_pt1 | contig 14663 bp, 13 predicted proteins | sample 3178371 | NCBI WGS metagenome assembly SXGQ01 (sample SAMN11356859, study PRJNA531348) | freshwater metagenome | isolation source: freshwater sample F1-20 | place: China: Fuxian Lake, Yuxi | collected 2017-12-25
TAAAATTATTAATGTGGTGAAAAAGGCAATAGAGGAAAAAGTAGACTCAATAAGAAAGTCCTATCAATTATTTCTAGATATGAATTCTAATAAAAAAGATTATGCCTTAAAATACTATAAAAAGGATCCAAATTTTAACTATGTAATTCAGATGTCAAAAGGCGAAGATCCTTATGAGTTAGCAAAGAATTGGTTGAGGGATGTAAATTCAAAATTGATGATGTCTAGACAGTGGTTAAAAACAAAAGACTCAAGTTTATTTTTTCAAGAACCAGACCCAGAAAAATCTGAAAGTTAAATCTATATTTTTTAATTAAATTCACTTGTTTGTATTATAATACAATATTAGGATAATATATATTGCAAACAAATAACAATCAATGTATTTATGGAAAAACTTGTTAATGATATTAGTGTCATTCTTATCGACATTGATACTTTCTGCTCAGGCTTGTTATAATGCAGATTTTGAATTAGGTAACTTTTCCGGTTGGCAAGGTAGTAGAGGAGATTGTTGTCCAATTTCTCTAAATAATAACGGAATCGTAAATGGAAGACAAACTATAATGTCACCAGGTATCGACCCAAATACTTGTGGTGGACTGTCAACTGTATATTCTGGTAACTTCTCTGCTAGACTTGGAAATGATAATGTTGGTTCTCAAGCAGAAGGATTGTCGTTCACATTTAATGTTACACAACAAAGTACACTAGTTCAATATGCATATGCGGTTGTTTTTGAAGATCCTGGACACACTGACGATGAACAACCGAGATTTAATTCAAGAGTAAGATTGTCAGACGGTAGCATAATAGCATGTACCGATTATATGGTCACAGCTGCCTCAAATCTTCCAGGATTTCAAAATTGCCCAGGAATTGACAGCCAGGGAGACCCTGTAAATATAGCTTGGAGAGATTGGTCAACAGTCACAGTTGATTTGTCAGCATACATAGGACAAACAGTAACATTGGAATTTGAAACTGGTGATTGTTCGTTGGGAGGACACTACGGTTATGCATACATCGACGCTATTTATTGTAGTTCAACAGAGATTGATGTGCAATATTGTGTAGACCAAACATCGGCTACTTTGTCGGCACCTAGTGGATTCTCAACCTACCTCTGGGAAACAGGGGAAACCACACAAACAATTTCTGTAAACCCATCTTTATATGACTCACTTAGTTGTTTTTTAACCACTATGACCGGGTGTGAACTGACGTTGACAACAGCTTTGCAACCTACTATTCCATCTCCATCTTTTACCTACACTGGGGAGTGTCAGGGTGTTTTTAATTTCACAAATACCTCGACGATTTCAAATAATGGTCAAGGTACATATCTGTGGAATTTTGGAGATGGAACTACATCACAACTATCTAATGTAACTCATACATACTCAAATCCTGGTAATTATCTTGTGACATTAAGCATTCTGACCGATAATGGATGTAGTGATGAAACTTCACAAATGATATATGTGTATCCTTTACCTGTTGCTGATTTTACTGTAAGTGATAATTGCTTTGGACAACTTACAAATTTTACTAATACGACATTACCGATTAATAATTTTAATTTAGAGTATACCTGGAATTATGGAAATAACATTGGTTCTAATTTATTCTCACCTAATTATACCTATCCTGAGTCAGGTAGTTACAATGTGAGTTTAGTAGTAACGGTATTGGGAACAAATTGTAAAGATACATTAGTTGACTTATTAAATATAAGAGACAATCCCATAGCCAGCTTTATATCACAAAACTCTTGTCAAGGATTGCAAACTCAGTTTACAAATAACTCACAGTTGCCAGATTGGTCTACCACAAATCAATACTTTTGGAACTTCGATGAATTTGGTGCAACATCACTGTTGCAGTCACCATCATACACTTACTCAACTGAAGGTACTTTTAATCCTAGTTTAATAATAACGTCCTCTAATGGAATTTTATCTTGTAGTTCGGAAGTTCAGAACCAAATATCAATTTATCCAAATCCAGGTGTTAGTTTTCTGACTAATGGTAATGGTTGTGTTGGAGATACTGTTCAGTTTACAAACTTATCAACTATCTCACCAACATCGCAGATTATTAATTATGTATGGAATTTTGGAGATGGTCAAAATTCTAATTTGCCAAATCCAGAACACATTTATACAAGTTCTGGAATATACAACATCACATTAACTGCTACATCAAACTTAGGATGTGTAAGAAACTCACAAAATCAAATAGTAATAAACTCTTTACCAAACATCTCAACTACGAATGACACTATGTGCTACGGAGAACTGACTAGCTTAGTCGCACAAGGAGGTTTATTTTATTCTTGGTCACCATCGAATACATTAATTAATGCCAACAGTTCTGTAACAACATCGAATGCTACACAAACAACTGTTTATACGGTGATAGGTACAGATATTAATGGATGTTCTAATACTGCTCAATCTATACTTATTGTTAACCCTTTACCAACAGTAGTTGTTAATGGTGGTGAAATTTGTGATGGTGAGTTTATACAATTGACAGCTTATGGTGCCAATGACTATAGTTGGTCACCACCTTCTGGATTAAATACTACAAATACGCAATCTGTTATATCAAGTCCTGCTTCATCGACTACATACGTTATCACCGGCACTGATATCAATGGTTGTTCAAATGAGACCACTTCTACTGTAATTGTTAATCAGAATCCAAATGTTAATGTCACAAGTGGATTTACTTGTGAGGGTTCCTCAATAATTTTGAATGCATCAGGTGCACAAAACTACAGCTGGTCACCATCACTATTCTTGAATACAAATGTTGGCAATCAAGTTGTATCTACTCCTAATTCAAACATAAATTATACGGTAATTGGATTTGACAATAGTGGTTGCTCTGATACATCTTATTCAGATATTACTGTATTTCCTCTTTCTGATGTATCCTTTTTACCAACTGATGGTAGTGGTTGTCCACCACTCTCAATTCAATTTGAAGATTTGTCTACCGGTAATATTTCTTCTTGGTTTTGGAATTTTGGTGACGGTACGTTCTCAACCGAACAAAACCCAGAACATCAATATACACAAAGTGGTGTATATCAAGTATCACTACAAGTCTCGACATTTGAAGGGTGTGAATCATCTTCACCATTTCCAAATATTGTAAATGTTTATACTGAGCCAAGTTCCTATTTTACATTGTCGCCGGAAATAGTTGATGAGTACAATCCTGTAGTAAATTTCACTAACTACTCACAAAATTCTGTAAGTTATTTTTGGGATTTTGGTGATAACACCTTTAGTGGATTAACTAATCCAGAACATATTTATTCAAATTCTGGTGATTATATAATAATGTTGACTGTAGAAAATCAATTCGGGTGTCTTGATACATCATTTAATAGAGTAAGAGTCAATCCTATTTTTACATTTTATATACCAAATGCTTTTACACCAACTAATGATAAAAGAAATGAGGTCTTTTTTGGAAAAGGAACTAACTATAAAAGCGTAACTATGCAAATATTTAACAGATGGGGTGAGAAGATATTTGATAAAACTGATTCAGAACCACCAATTTGGGATGGTACTTTAAATGGAGTAGATTGTCAAATAGATGTGTATGTCTATCAGTTTTTTGTTACTGATATATTTGATGAAATTCATATTTATCGAGGTAGAGTGACACTAGTCAGATAATTTTTTAAACTTTTTATTTTTTTAATATAAAATATTCACAAAATAATGTTATGACATTTTGTCATAACATACTGTCAAAATCACTAAAATAAACTATTTAAATATTTTGGCATACAAATTGAAAATAATATCTTAAAAAAATAAATTATATGAGCAAAAACGTAATAATCGGAATTGATTTAGGAACAACAAATAGTGCTGTTTCAGTAGTAGAGGGCAATGACCCTATCGTAATTACCAATTCAGAAGGTAAAAGAACAACTCCATCTGTAGTTGCATTCACAGATAAAGACCGTAAGGTTGGAGATCCTGCAAAAAGACAAGCAGTAACAAACCCAGAAAAAACAATCTACTCTATTAAGAGATTTATTGGTAAGGATTTCTCAACTTGTAATGATGAAATCAAAAGAGTGCCATATAAAGTTACTAAAACCGGTACTAATGTACCAGCGGTTCAAGTTGATGATAGAAAATATACCCCACAAGAAATTTCAGCTATGATTCTTCAAAAAATGAAGAAAACCGCAGAAGATTATCTTGGACATGAAGTAACAAGAGCAGTAATTACTGTACCAGCTTACTTCGGAGATGCAGAGAGAACAGCTACAATTGAAGCGGGTAAAATCGCTGGTCTCGAAGTCGAGCGTATTATAAACGAACCAACTGCCGCAGCACTAGCATATGGTCTTGACAAAAAAGGTAAAGATGCTAAAATTTTAGTATTTGACTGTGGTGGTGGTACACACGATGTCTCTGTTTTAGAAATTGGAGATGGTGTATTTGAAGTAAAATCAACTGATGGTGATGTTCACTTAGGTGGAGATGACTTTGATACTGCAATCATTACTTGGATGGTGGATGAATTTAAGAACGAGAATTCAATGGATCTTTCAAAAGACCCAATGTCACTTCAAAGATTAAAGGATGCGGCTGAAAAGGCTAAAATTGAACTTAGTTCAACCACTGAAAGTGAAATTAATCTACCTTACATAACTGCTAAAGATGGAATGCCATTACACTTTGTTAAAAAATTGACAAGGGCTAAATTTGACCAACTCACATCGAGTTTAGTAGATAGAGCTATCAAGTGTGCTCAAACCGCATTATCAAATGCTAAGTTAAAGGCATCTGATATTGATGAAATTATTTTAGTTGGTGGTTCAACTCGTATTCCTTCTATTCAAGAAGCTATTGAGAAAACATTTGGTAAGAAACCAAATAAGTCAGTTAATCCAGATGAAGTTGTCGCCATAGGAGCAGCTATTCAAGGAGCGGTATTGACAGGAAATATAACTGATGTTCTTCTTTTAGATGTAACTCCTCTTTCACTAGGTATTGAGACTATGGGTGGTGTATTTACTAAATTAATCGAAGCTAATACTACAATACCTACACGTAAATCAGAAACCTTCTCTACAGCGTCTGATAATCAACCGTCTGTAGAAATTCATGTTCTACAGGGAGAACGCCCAATGGCTCGTGATAATCGTTCACTTGGTCGTTTCCATTTAGATGGAATTATGTCAGCACCTCGTGGTGTTCCAAAAATTGAATGTACAATTGATATTGATGCAAATGGTGTTCTATCAGTAACTGCTAAGGATCAAGCAACTGGTAAAGAGAATAAAATTAGAATTGAAGGTGGTTCTCAACTTTCAAAAGAAGAAATTGAAAGAATGAAATCAGAAGCTGAGGCAAATGCTGAATCAGATAGACTTGAGAGAGAAAAAGTTGAAAAATTAAATCAAGCTGACAATATGATTTTCCAAACTGAAAAACAGATGAAAGAGGTTGATGAAAAATTGACCGAAACTGATAAGTCTGATTTGAATACTATTTTAACTGAACTAAAATTAGCTCATAAGGAACAAGATATTGAAAAAATTGATTCTGAAATGAATAAATTAAATGAGACCTGGTCAAGAATTAGTACGAACCTTTACTCACAGTCTAGTCAGGAACAACCTACTAGTGAATCACAGCCACAAGCTGAAGACATAAACTTCGAAGAGGTTAAGTAAATAAAAAACCCACTCAAATGAGTGGGTTTTTTATTAATATTCATCGGAATCTATTTCATCATATCCACCACTTGTACTTTGAAGACAATAATTTGCTTTCACAGAGTCTACTCTGTTTGATAACTCACCAGTTTCAGTGTTAAAATACATAAGTGAATCTAAGTATGGGAATTCATCATCCCACTTTTGTAAATCTACTATAATAGTTGGGTTACTTTTAGTCTCTGACCCCTTTTCTATTGAAAAACTATCACCAGAGTTTTGACTCCTTTTACACCACCAACCATTTCTTTCAGAGAATTTTTTGAATAAATCAACATCACTGTCATTTGCTGTATAGATTCTATCCATAAATTCATATCCATCTCTTGTCTTCCAAAGTAAGGCTCTTCCGATTATTTTATCGGATTTATATTTACCATCTTCTACTTTACCGTTCAAATCATATAGAATTACTAATTTACAAACATCTGGGTTTGCTCTATAAATATAGAGGTAAGTATCTGGTACATCTGCCATACAAGAGTTACCAAGTGTGCCTTTATTCTGAAAAGTATAGTTCTCATAATTGTACCAATGTAGAATATCAAATGACTTCACAACATTAAATCTATTAAATGCATCATTTATAACATCTATTGTAGATTTATATTGATTGACAAATTTTTCAATTTCAGCATCATTAGTTTCAATGTTAGCAGATCTTACCAATGCTCTTATTACCCTACCAATTTTAATCTTATTTCTATTTGTAGACCAAACTTTATCTAAAGCAGAGTCATATGACTCTAAGGCCTCTTTATTAAGAATAGTTTTTCTTCCTTTGTCACCTCCTTCACTTGTACACTCGAATAAACAGTATATTTTACCAGTGGTACCAACTGTTTCTCCTAATATTTTCCCAATTGTTCCTGTTCCTGGTTGATAGACAGTTTGAGGCCTTTCAAAGTTTAATCTATCATATATGTGTTGATTTTTTTCCGAATTGGTCAGATATCTTCCATCATTTATAACTTTATAAAGTTCTTCCTTACCTGCGAGTATTTCTTGTGCCTTTCTCTCTGGAGTGAAATCTACAGAATCATTTTCTGAAGTTGTATCAATGTAGTTATACTGAACATCAACATCTTTAGTTTGTAAATCCATTATCTTTTTAGATAGAGGTGTACCTATTGAATTTAAGGCACTTAAAAAACTCTTTGAAAAACTAATTTTAGCCTCAAAGAGTTTTTCTAATTTCTGTTCAAGTATATAATCAGAATAACTAAGCATTTATAAATGTTGGATTTTCTTTATATATTAATTTTCGAATTTGATTTGTCAGTCAGCCATAGGTACTAACTTGATAGCTTCTTTTGCCTTTTACTTTCCTAATTTTTTGTCCTCCTTTATAATTTATTCCGGTACCTTCTAAAAATGACTCAAGTGAAGTAATTCTTCTATTAATCCAGATACCCTTTTTTTTATAATAAATTCTTAACATAATGTGACCAAGTTCTGTCACATAAATTTGCTCAAGGAGGCCAACACCATCAGGTGTTTCAACCTCAGTTCTGATAAGGTCTTTCAATTCATAAAATTTTATTTTTTTGTTATTTTTTTATAATAGAATATATATAACATTTAAAATAATAAAAATGTGATTTTTTTAAAATTTTTTATATAAATTTTGATATGAAACTTTTGGCTGTTTAAGGCTTATAAATAATAAAATTAATTATTTTAATGAAAATAACCGTAACACCAGAAGATCTTGTTAGACGATGTCTTTGGGACCATTATGTTTACTATGTAGTAGGTTCTGATAAAGAGTCTGAGAAGATATTAAAAGATAATAAAGAACTGGAAATCTCAGAACGGGACGCTTTGGTAATAGGACTTTTAAAAGTCATCGAAACAGATAATCTAATTCATAAGTTTAACACATACTTAGTTGACTTTTTGACAAATAAATCAATAAACAATAATAATCAAGTATTGATTAGAAAGAAAGCTTTAGAAATTGCAGTAGATAAATTTTTGGATAAGTTTCCGGATTATTGGATTCCTAATACTACCTATAAAAATTCTCTATCAGAACTAGTTGATTACATAGAAGATTTCAAAATAAAAATTGAAAAACTAGATGTTCAAAAAGTAAGCGACCAATTCGGAACTTATGAATTTGTTGTCTCAAATAATGTTAAAAAAATACTATCATTTAATTATTAAATATGAATACTATAGAATTTTTAAGAGATAAAAAACTCCTGAATGAGGACAAAGAAACCTTTAAAATCTTACATGACGAGGCTGGTGAAATTTTGTTGAATGAGTTATTGACTGAATATGCTGAGAAAAAGGGACAAGACTCTTATTTAAGATTATATGCTGAATTTGAAAACTATAAAAAAAGAGTTCAAAAAGAAAAAGAGGATTTAGTTTTGAATACTAAAACGAAAATGTTAAACTCTATTTTAGACTTAGATAATGACCTTCATATAGCAAAGAAAAATATTCAAGACTCTGATGGTCTAAATATTATAATGAATAAAGTATCTAATTTTCTTAAAACACAGGGAATAGAAGAGATACCTACTGATTCCTACGACTCTGACTTGCATGAAGTTGTTTCAGTTCTTGAGACAGGAGAAGAGAAAATAATTGATGTAGTTTCGAAGGGATATTCAATCAACGGTAAGCCCTTCAGATATCCAAAAATTATTCTATCTAAATAATGAATTTCAAAGATGCTAAGTCATTAATTGAATTAGATAATGATGCTTTATATAACACATTATGTAGAGGTGTTAGAGAACCACAAGACGTTTTACATTTGAAGGATTTGTATAAAGATACAACCACTATTCATTACAAACTATTTGATGACCCTATATTCACTAAAAAGAAAAATATAACAGAAGAAAATCCAGATGGAAATAATTTACTAGAGTATATTTTACCTAGTGTTACTAGAGCATATTCAAAATTTTTTATAAATCCACCAAGTATTTTCTTAAATACAAACTATTTAATTAGACTTGAGTTGTTTCAATTACAATTTAATCTAAATGAATTTCTTAATGTTCTTTCTAGTAAATTTAAATCTAATCACGAATGTCTTAGAGATTTCAAAAATTTAGACACTGATAGTGAAATACTTACTTTAATAGTTGAAGATTATGTTGCTTCAAAAGTTAGCTATGTAACATCAGTCAAAAATTCAGATATTCAAAAGGAAATAAGAGACATAAAAATATCAAGACAACTTGAAATATAGATCGGTATTATTTTTGTAATGTAAAAATAAAAATTAATTGGAAATATGAGTAAAGATTATTATAGAATACTTGAGGTAGATAGAAACTCTTCACCTGAAGATATTAAAAAATCTTATAGAAAGATGGCAATGAAATACCATCCAGACAAAAATCCGGGAGACTCGGCAGCTGAGGAAAAATTCAAAGAATGTGCAGAAGCATTCGATGTTCTATCTGACCCTCAAAAGAAACAAGAATATGATACTTATGGTTCAGTTGGTGGTAACCATCAACAAGGTAATCCATTTGGTGGATTTGGAATGGATGATATCTTTTCTAGATTTGGTGACTTTTTTGGATTCGGAGGTGGTCACCATCAAGGACATAGACATCAAGTTAGAAGAGGTTCAGACCTACGGATAAAAGTTCAATTATCACTTAGTGATATTATAAATGGTGTAGATAAAAAAATAAAATATATCAGACAAGTAAAATGTAATACTTGTAGTGGTGTGGGTGGAAGAGACTTGACTACTTGTGGAATTTGTCAAGGAAGTGGTCAACGAAGAATGGTACAAAATACTCCGTTCGGCCAGATACAACAAGTAGTGACCTGTAATGGATGCAATGGACAAGGCCAGGTAACAAGAAGTACATGTAATAATTGTAGGGGCCAAGGTACTGTTCCAAATGAAGAAAATTTAGAAATTAAAATTCCTAAAGGTGCAGTCAGTGGTACGACATTTAATATGAGTTCTCAAGGTAATTTCACAAAAGGTGGTGAGCCAGGTGACCTTCAGATTCATGTAGAGGAAATAGTCGATTCAAATTTTAAAAGAGAGTCAAATAATCTAATTTATGAACAAACACTATCTATTATTGATGCAATTATAGGAAAAGAGATTAATCTTAAAACACCTCAAGGTGAAATAAGATTTTCAATACAACCCGGTACTGAACATGGACGAGTTATAAAAATTAACGGTAAAGGTGTTCCTGACATTAACTTAGGTGGACGAGTTGGTGACTTGTTTATAAAAACAAACATAAAGATTCCGAAATCAATTAGTCAGAACGAAAGAGATATATTGACCTCTCTAAAAGAATCACCAAATTTTAATTAATTCCTAATTTATCAAGAGCAAATTGTAAATTGCTTTTAACTCTATCTACATATCCTTGTGGAATTTTACCTTCAGAAAGTAATTTTTCACAGGCTATTTTTGATTCTTCAAAGTGACCAGCCCAATAAGCCACAATAGAGAACTCATCTAATATGGCAAATTCATAAACCCACTTTTCAGCGAAAAGACTACCTTCTGGGTATGTTAAATTTATTGCGTGTTTACCTATCATATACCCTTGTTGATTCATGCCATTGATACGACAAAATTGAATAGCCGCATGTAATGCTTCTCCTCTATTAGGAGAAGCCTCGTAGGCTTTTAAATATGTTTGAACAATTTTCTCTTTTGAGTGACCAAGTGACTTCATAATATTTGCGGCTGAATATAAACTCATATAGACTTCTTCATTCCAGAATCCTTGTTCAGCTCTAAGTAAATATTTTTCTAGTGCTTTATCCGGCTTACCACCATCTCTGTATGATTGTGCTAAATAGAAAGTATATCTTGAACGAAACCAATCTGAAATATCTGTAGACAAGGCTTCTTCTAACAATTCAGCATCTTTTAAAAATTTATTAGAACTTCTATTTCTAGCACTATCTTGTATTGGCTTATTATAGAAACCTCTAGCCGTATCTCTGGATCCTGCACCGTCCTCAAATGATAGAAATTCATGTACAACTCCTTCATATCTAGATTGTCTCTTATTTGAAGTAAGTGTCGGTCTATTATATGTGAAACCACCCATATTCGTTATGATGTCATATATTTCGGCATATAAATTATTCTTGAAACTATCAACATCAAAATTATCCTCATAAACTATTATCTCATCTGCATCTATCATAAAGGCATAGTCTATATCATCTCTTTCTCGTAACTTCTTTAATGCAAATGTTCTATTATGTGCAAAGTTTTTCCAAGGTTCAGAAAGAACTTCACCAGGTATATTGTTTATTTTGAGCCAGTTATTTATTACCTGAGGTGTACCATCATCAGACCCAGTATCTACTATTAGCACATAATCTAATAATCTCTTAACAGAATCAAGACATCTCTCAATAACATGAGCTTCATTTTTAACAATCATACATAATCCAATAGTCTTCATCAATATAAAAATTTTTATTATTTATAGTTCCAATTATGATGATTTGTTGATTTAATATATAAATAAAATCAAACAATATAATATGTCTGACTATACACCATATGACAACGGATTGACCTGTGAAGAATTAATAGACTTTATACAGAATGAAATTACAGTTGGTTGTGCCTTGCCAAAAGTCTTACCTGATTCTGAAATTAGAAGAATTATTGAAACAAGAGCACTGCCATATTTCTATCGTAATTATCAATACGCTGTGCAAAAAATGTATTTTTTAATCAAAAAAGACGCTTTTCAGACAGAAGAATTTACAAAGTATAGATATGTTAATGTCCCTTGTGAGATTCAATCAGTGTCTTATCTTTATGAAGTTAGAGGTTCTAGTTTATTACAACTAGGTATTAATACTCCGAATTTATCGGTTAACTTAGGGGTTACTAACCAACCTTATCTTTCTTCTTATGTCACAACCATTGGAGAACTTGGTGTTTATAAAACTATATTAGACTCAATGTCTGATATGTTAAATCAGTTGAATAAATATACTCTTAAATTTCATTTTAATCAATTACATCACAGATTACAAATATTGACAGCAGTAAAATATGATGTAGTAATTGAAGGATATGCAAATATTCCACCGGAATATCTTTTCAAAGATGACCTATTTGTCAAATATGTTACTGGTTGGGCAAAAGTTCAATATGGTAATTTAACAGGAAGGTACGACTTTACGCTCCCGGGAAATGTTAAGATAAACGCGGCAGACATATCTGCACAGGGAAAAGAAGAGATTAAAGAAGCAGAGGAAGAGATCAAGGGACAATCAAACTCAAGTTTCTTCTATATGGTCAAGCGGTGATCATCACTCAAAATACTCTATTTTATCTATTTTTTAGTCATTTTAGGATGACTATATAGGAAAAGCTGACATACTTATATATAACATAAATGAAAAATTAAATGAAAACTTTTATTTATGGCCTTTGTGATCCAGATACAAATGAGGTAAGATATATTGGAAAAAGTAATTCACCTAAAAAGAGGATATTGGACCATATATATTCTTGTAATGATTCAATTACTCATAAAAACAATTGGATAAAATCTCTTTTAAAAGATGGCAAAAAACCAATTTTAAAAGTAATAGATGAGGTGCCAATAATAGATTGGCAGATGTGGGAAACATATTATATAAAAAAATATAGAGACCAAGGACATAATTTGACAAATCACTCAGATGGTGGAAATGGAACAACTCAACATGATTATAACACTGTTGAAAAAATGAAACTTCGTCATAAATTATTTCCGAACTATAATCGTTCCGGAAATAATTTAAAAAAGCCGATTGATAAAAACTTATTATATCAGCTATACATAGTTGATAACCTATCAATGCCAAAAATAGCAGAAAAACTACAATGTTCTGAGAAGAAGATTTTTGATAATCTGAAATATTATAGTATAAAAAAGGATAAGAGGATTTGGAAAAAGCAATGTGCATCTAAGGATAAAAAGACTGTTTTACAATATGATCTAAATGGTAATTTAATTAAGGAATGGGGTAGTTTAAAATCTGCAAGTAAATTTTATAAAAGCACAAATATTTCAAGTTGTTGTAGAGGAGAATCAGTAACAGCGTCCGGCTTTATTTGGAGATATAAAGATGAGTTTAGAGATATAGATTTGGATAGATTGAATTATCAAAAAAGGAAAGTTAGCCAATATGATTTACAAGGAAAATTTATTAAGTCTTTTGAATCAATTAAAGAAGCATCATCATATGGATTTAATGAAGGAAACATTCAGGCTTGTTGTGTTGGCAGATTGAAATCATCTAAAGGATTTATTTGGAGATATTCAGAAGATTTACAACCGGATGTATATAAGAAAAAGAATGTTAAGTCAGTTTTGCAATTTACAATTTCCGGTGAGTTTATTAAGGAATGGGATTCTATAGCAACGGTAACTAAAGAGTTAAAAATAGGAGGAAATAGTATAGTTACCTGTTGTAAAGGTAAGTATAAATCTGCAGGAGGATATATTTGGAAGTATAAGGATAATATATAAACTACTATGAAATATCTTAAGCATTTTAACGAATCTTTAGAAAATGATATTCAATCATTAAAAGATATCTTTATAAACTTACAAGATGATGGTTACAAAGTAGAGTTATTTTCAAATAAATATGTTAACGATATGGGTAGACCATCAAACTCTATTCGTGTAAAAATTACAAATCCGTTAGCAGTAAACCAGATAATTAACTTTACAAATGATATCACAAATACACTTAAAGAATCAGTTTCTTTAATGAAATCTAACGGATATTCTTACAAGTCTAGTTTCGCAAGACATGGATTCAATTCAGACACTTTTTACATTTATTTAGATGAGAGAGGTCTTAGGACAGATGGGATGAAAATGGATGAAAATTGGCCAACACCATACGCAATTTATTTAGATTTTAATATATAGTATATGAAATTTATTAAACCATATAATACATTTTCTCAAAAAATAAATGAAGAGATTGATATTGATATTGATAGTGCTGCCGGTCAAAAGATGGTAGATGAAATATCTGATATATTTGTTCATGTGAGAGATTGTGGTCTTGAAGTAGCAGATGTTTATACAGGTCATGCCTTGTCGATGGGAGATAGAGAAATAGTAGATGATCATAGAGAGTTTGAAACAATATTAGGACCAGATGGTCGATATATTGGATCATATAAAAGTCTATCAATTAGATTAAGAACTGTAAAGGGAGAGAATCAAAATGAGAGACCATTTTTTTATATAGAAGAAGGTCTTTTTGATGAGTTAGAATCCGCAATTAGTCACATTGAAAGTCAATTTGATTTAGAACTGGGTAGTATTTATTTGAGAACCTCAAGTGGAGTTTGGTTCAATAGTGTTAAGAGAATGAAACAATATATTGATCAGTTACCATTTGCTAAAAAAGAATCTTTAAAATGGGTAACTTATATAGATTTAACATTTAAAGATTTAAGTGAAGATGTTGATGATTCGGTAAGTGTTAAAGAGTCTAATGAGTCTACTTTAGAATCAATATATGAAGATGTGAAAGATATATTAAGAGATTTAGAAGATGAACATGAGTTAGATGTTGAATCTACGATTGGTCAGTATCATAAAATGTCAAATGGTGTATCCTGGAAAGAAACAGATAAAACTACTATAAAAGATTCTATTAATATTGATGTAAAAGATAATAAGTATAATTTTTTTAGATTCAATGAGCATATTTTACCGACTTTGAATAGACTTAAATCTTTTCTAAAGGACTTCGATTTAAATATTGACATCGAACTAGTAAATGAAAATGAGTTTTATAATCTTGATGTATTTATTAAAGAATATGGTAGTGAAGAATTTCATGAACTTGGAATAATAATTTATTAAATAATATATAAATTATATGAAACATTTAA
>SXGQ01388961.1_pt1 | contig 14662 bp, 9 predicted proteins | sample 3178371 | NCBI WGS metagenome assembly SXGQ01 (sample SAMN11356859, study PRJNA531348) | freshwater metagenome | isolation source: freshwater sample F1-20 | place: China: Fuxian Lake, Yuxi | collected 2017-12-25
CTACAGCGGCTACCCGGACTGCCGGCCGGAATACCTCGCTGCCTTCGCCGCCATGGCCCGGCTGGCCACGAAGGCGGGCGTCGAGGGGCGGCCCTGCGAGTTCCTCGCGCCGCTCGTCGACCTCTCGAAGGAGGCGATCATCCGGCTCGGCCTGTCGCTCGGCCTCGACTACGGGCTGACAACGAGCTGCTACGACCCGCGGCCGGACGGCCGGCCCTGCGGCGACTGCGACGCCTGCCACATCCGGGCGGCGGGCTTCGCCGCGGCGGGCGCCGTCGATCCGCGCTGTGGGCCTGGCAAACAACCTGAATCCAAGTGAACCGCCGGGGGACGGTGAAAGCCTCGGCTTCGGAGGCGAGGATACGCCAACTCGCCTCGACTTCCCCCGATCCCCCGGCTCCCGGTTCCGCACTGCGACGCTTGGCGCGTGGCACTGACACCTTCTTCACCATCATCATGCTGATCGCCGAGATCTACGCGTCGCTGCAGGGAGAGGGGCTGCTCGCCGGCACGCCGAGCACGTTCGTGCGCACGAGCGGCTGCAACCTGCGGTGCGTGTGGTGCGACACGCCGTTCACGTCGTGGCGGCCCGAGGGTCGCGGCATGACGGTGCCGGAGATCGTCGCGGCCGTCGTGGACCTCGCGCCGCGTCACGTCGTCGTGACCGGTGGCGAGCCGCTGCTCTTCGCCGAGGTCGGGCCGCTGTGCGCCGAGCTGCGACGGCTCGGATTCCACGTCACGATCGAGACGGCCGGCAGCGTGCTGCCCGCGGCCGGCCCGCCCGCCTGCGACCTGATGTCGATCAGCCCCAAGCTCACCTCCTCGGCGCCGCCGGCCGACACACCGGGGGACTGGGCGCGGCGGCATGCGGCGGCCCGGCGGCGGGATGACGTGCTCCGCGCGCTCGCCGCCTCGGCTCCCCACCAGTTCAAGGTCGTCGTGGAGACTGCGGCCGACATCGAGGAGGCGGTCCGCTGGCTCGACGACCTCGGGCCCGGCATCGACCATGACCGCGTGCTTCTCATGCCGCAGGCGCGGACGGCGGAGGAACTGGCGACGCGGTCGGCCTGGCTGGCCGGCGAGTGCGACCGGCTCGGCTTTCGCCTGGCGCAGCGTCACCACATCCTCTGGTTCGGCGGCCGCCGCGGCACCTGACCGCGGCCCGGGCGGCAACGCTTCAGGCCGGCTTCGGCGCCGCGTGGCCCCGCGGCCCGAAGGCCAGCACCGTGGCGGCGCCCACGGCCACCACGAGCATGCCCGCGAGGAAGAACGGGCTGATCGCGGTCGTGGGCGTGCGGGTGAGGGCGAGCGTGACGAGCGTGTTGATCACCGGCGCGCAGCCGAACACGACCGGCATCACCGTGAACGGCTTGCCACCCAGATTGAATGCCAGGATCGTGCCGAGCGCGCCCAGCGCGCCGAGGGCCCCGGCCGCCAGGCTCCAGAGGGCGCCGCCCAGACGCCAGTTGCCCGTATCGCCCATCGGCCCGAGCAGCGCCAGCGGCACGAGCACGGCGATGAGGAAATAGGCGATGCCGATGCACAACAACGGCCGCAGCCGGCTGCCGCCCATCGCCGCCTGGCCGCGGTGCAGCACGGGGCCGTATGCCCCCCAGCAGACGAGTGTCATGAGCGTGGCCAGAAGCACCTCGACGAGCCGCTCGGCCCGCCTCTCGACGGACGGTGACGGTCGGCCTTCCGCGGCCGCATCCGCCGCCGCGACGGCCGGCGGCGCCGGCGTTGCGGCCTGCGGCTTGAACACGAGCACCGTCACCGCTCCGGTCACCACGAGCAGGAGGCCGGCGAGGAAGGGGGCCTTGAGCTGGTCGAAGGCCCGGTTCATCACCGCCGTCAGCAGCGTGTTGACCACCGGCGCCCCGCCGAACACGAGGGGCATCACGTAGATCGGCCTGCCGCCGAACCCGAGGGCGAGGATCACCCCGAGCGCCCCGAGCGCGCCGGCGGCGCCGGCCGCCAGGCTCCAGATGATTCCCGTGGCGGTCCACGCGCCCCGCTCGCCTCGGCGGGCGAGGAGGGCCGCGGGAATGAGCACGGCGATGAGGAAGTAGGCCGCGCCCACGCAGACGAACGGCCGCAGGCTCGAATGCATGGCCTCGCGGCCGAAGTGCAGCACCGGACCGTAGCCGCCCCAGCACAGGGCGGTGAGGGCGATGGCGGCGAGCATTCCGCAAAACTGAAGCATGGGCACTCCTCGCAGGTCAGGCAATCATACGTCGGCCGCGGTCGAGGGCATCGCGTGCGGCCCGAGCGACCTCGTCGACGGTGATCAAACGCATGCAGTCGTGATGGCCCAGCGGGCAGTCGGCCGCATGGCACGGGGAGCAGACGAGCGGCTTGCGCACCTCGAAGCACCGTTCGGGATCGGAGCGGCCGCCGAGCGGGTCGGTGGGGCCGACGAGGGCGACCGTGGGCACGCCAAAACCCGCGGCGATGTGCCGCGGGCCGCTGTCGGAAGAGATCACGAGCGCGGCCCGCCGGATGATGGCCATCGACAGTCCCAGGGGGAGCTGCTGAACATCGCCGAGTCCGGCCACCGCCGGATGACCGGCCTTGACGACGGTCGCCCGCGCCTCGGCGCGGTCACCGGGCCCACAGTGGACGAGCACGCAGGCTCCCGGGATGCCGGTCGCCAGCCGGCGGGCGAGGGCCGCGTGGTTCTCGCTGCCCCAGGCCCGCGCCGTGCCATTGGCACTGTTGTCATTGAGGACCACGAGCGGGTCGCTCCCGCCCGGATCGCGACCGGGGAAGGCCGCCGCGACCACGTCGGTGGCCAGCCGGTCGGCGGCGGGCGTCGTCGCCAGTTCGAGGTGGGCCGGCTGCGGCGGGAGACCGATCGCCGCACCGACCTCGAGGTAGGCCAGGGGCGGCGGCAACACCTGCGGCCGGCCGTCGACACTCGCCCGCTCGAGCGGATCGGTGAGCAGGAAACGCCGCCAGTTTCCCGTGAACCCCACCCGCCGCCGGGCGCCGCCGCGGAACGCCAGGGCCGCCGCCGACAGCGAACCGGGCAGCACGAGCGCGATGTCGGGCGCGAGCAGCCGCAGGGCACGGGTGGCGGCGCGAAAACTCAGCCGTGGCTTCCCCTTGTGGCGGTCGTAGAAGATCGTGTCGTCGAGCCAGCCGCTCGCCACGAACAGGTCGGACAGCACCGGTCGCATCACGCCGGTGATCCGCGCGGCCGGGCCGAAGTGCGCCCGCAGACCGCGGAGCAGGGGCGTTGCCATGCAGGCGTCACCGACCCAACGCGGAAGGATCACGGCGATCTTCATGGCATGACGGTAACGGCTGCAAACCTCCCCGGGCAAAGCCAAAATCACGATGGCGGGTTGGCAGCCGGCCGGACGCCGAGCGATACTGTTCGGGCACGCCGCAGGCGGCTCCGTGCCAGCCGGTTCCTCCACCGGCCGCCCACCTCTTCCGGAGCCCCGCCATGTCGACGTCTGCCTCTGCCTGCCCCGAGTCCGTCCTCATCCCGTCATCGGCCCCGCACGGGTTCCTCATCGACATGGATGGGGTCATCTACCGCGGCAGCGAGTTGATTCCGGGAGCCGATCGGTTCGTCGGCTCGCTGCGCGACCTCGGCCTGCCGTTCTTTTTCCTCACCAACAACAGCCAGCGGACCCGCCGCGACGTGGTCACGAAGCTCGCCCGGCTGGGCATCCAGGTCGAGGAGTCGCACATCTTCACCTGCGCCATGGCCACGGCCAGGTTTCTCGCCGCCCAGAAGCCCGGCGGCACGGCCTACGTGATCGGCGAGGGAGGGCTGCTGCACGCGTTGCATCACAACGGCTATTCGATCGTCGATCACGACCCCGACTACGTGGTCGTCGGTGAAGGCCGGGCCGTGACCTACGAGATGGTGGAGATGGCCATCCGCATGGTGATGAAGGGCGCGCGGCTGATCGCAACCAACCTCGACCCCAACTGCCCCACGAACGCCGGCCTGCGGCCCGGGTGCGGCGCGATCGTGGCGATGATCGAGACGGCCACCGGCCGCCGGGCGTTCAGTGTGGGCAAGCCGAGCGCCGTGATGATGCGGGCCGCCCGCAAGGAACTCGGCCTCGACGCCTCCCGCACCACGATGATCGGCGACACGATGGAGACCGACATCCTCGGCGGCGTGCAACTCGGCTACCGCACGATCCTCGTGCTCTCAGGAGGAACGCGCCGCGCGGACCTCGACGCCTTCGCCTACCGGCCGGACTTGATCGTCGACTCGATCGCCGACCTATCGGCCGCCCGGCTCGCCGGCCTCACCACGGGCGAGCCAGCCTGACGCGTCCGCCGCGGCGGGACTCTTTTCCCCAGCGTGCGCCTCGACGATACTCGCTCCCCAGTTCCTGCTCGCCACCGGGGCCGTCACCATGCACCGCCGCAGCCGTCTGATCGCCAGCCTCGTCCTGCTCGCCTTCGCGGCCGCCGCCCGGGCCGAGCAGCCGACCGTCGCGGCCGGCGACGCCACACTCCGCGCGCGGATCCAGCGGGCGGTGAACCGGGTCTATCCGACGCTCGTCCGCATCGACGTGGTCACCGAGTCGGGCGGGTCGGGCCGGATGCAGAAGTCGCGTGGCACGGGCTCCGGCGCGATCATCAGCGCCGACGGCGTCATCATCACCAACCACCACGTCGCCGGTCGCGGCAGCCGGATCACGGTCCGCATGACCAATCGCGAGGAACTGCCGGCGGCGCTCGTCGGCACCGACGCCCTCTCGGACCTCACGATCCTCAAGATCGACCCCGCGGCCCGCCGCCGTCCGGCGGACCCGCTGCCGTTCGCGACCTTCGGCGACTCCGACAAACTCCAGATCGGTGACGTCGTCCTCGCCATGGGCAGCCCCGCCGGACTGTCACAGTCGGTGACGCAGGGGATCGTCTCGAACCTCGCGCTGATTCCCCCCGGGGGCGCGCTGCGGATCGAGGGGGAGAGCGTCGGCGAACTGATCCGCTGGATCGGCCACGACGCCGTGATCTTTCCGGGCAACTCGGGCGGGCCGCTCGTCAACCTCGACGGCGAGATCGTGGGCGTCAACGAGATCGGCGTCGGCAGCCTGGGGGGCGCCATCCCGGCGAACATCGCCCGTGCCGTCGCCGAGGAGATCATCGCCAAGGGAAGCGTGTCCCGCAGTTGGGCGGGAATGGGAACGCAGCCCCTGCTCAAGTCGGCCGCCGACGACGCCGGCGTGATGGTCGGCTCCGTGCTGCCGGGCGGTCCGGCCGCGAAGGCCGGCCTGCAGCCGGGCGACCTGATCACCGCGTTCAACGGCACGCCCATTCCACCCGCCCGGACCGCGGAGGACCTGCCCGCCTTCAACCGGCTCGTGTTCGGCGTGCCCGTCGGTGCGGAGGTGGTCGTGAAGGGGAGCCGCGCCGGCACGCCGATGGAGTGGAAGCTCACGACGGCGGTCCGCGAGCCCTCGTTGCCCAAAGAGATGGAGGTCCAGCCGCTGGGCCTCACCGCCCGCGACCTGACGAAGGTCGCGGCGCTGGAGCGGAAGCGGCCGAGCACCGACGGCGCGATCGTGGTCGGGGTCCGCAACGGCGGCGGGGCGGCGGAGGCGAAGCCCGCCCTGCGGGAGGGCGACATCATCCTGCGGCTCGGGGGCGATCCGGTCGCCCGCACGGCCGATCTCCAGCGGCTCGTCGGGGCGATCAGCGCGAAGACCGCGGAGCCGGTGCCCACGCTCGTCACCTTCGTCCGCGACGCCGAGGAACTCGTCACGGTGGCGAAGGTCGGCCCGCCCTCGGAGAGCGACCGCGCGGGCAAGCCGGTCCGCCCCTGGCTGGGCGCACGGACGCAGGTCCTGACCCGCGAGATCGCCGAGGCCATGGGCATCGCGGGCCGCAAGGGCGTCCGCGTCACGCACGTCGTTCCCGAGTCGCCGGCAGCGCAGGCCGGGCTGCAGGTCGGCGACCTGCTCCTCAAGCTCGACGGCCGCGTGATCCCGGCCGGCAGCCCGACCGACACCGACGTGTTCGAGAATCTGATCCGCGGCTACGCCGCCGGCACCGAGATCGCCTTCGACACGCTCCGCGGCGGCGAGCCGCGCGCCGTGAAGGCGACCCTGGCCGAAACGCCCGCCGCCACCGGCGACCTCGACACCTTCAAGGACGAGACGTTCGAGCTCACGATCCGGGAACTGCCGCTGGCGGAGCGGATCGCAGAACAGATGCCGGTGGACGCCCCGGGCGTGCGGGTGAGCGCGGTGCAGCCCAACGGCTGGGCGGCCCTGGCCGGGATCGGCCCCGGCGACGTCGTCGTGTCGATCGACGGGCAGGTCGTGAGGACGGTGGCCGACGCGGAGCGGCTGCTCAAGGCCTGCCGGGAGACGAGGCCCAAGCAGGTGGTGTTCTTCGTCCGCCGCGGCGTGAACACGGGATTCGCGGAAGTCGAGCCGCGCTGGTAGACACACGGGATCAGGACCGCCCGTTCCGCGGCCCGCTCCCGCCCCGAGGATGCCTGCCCGGCAGGCCTGCCATGAACCCCCGCACGCGTTTTCCTGCCGCACTCGCCGTCGCCCTGGCCGCCATCAGCCTGGCCGGCCCGCCCGACCGCAGCCGGGCCGAAGAGCCGGTGCCCGCCCGCGCCCGCAAGGTCTTCGAGCAGAACCGCGAGTCGATCGTGAAGGTGACGGCCGTGGCCCAGATCCGGCTCAGCGCCGCCGCCCGGCCGGGTCTCAACCTCCCGGAACGCGAGGACAAGGTCCGTACCGACGGCACGCTCGTCGACGACAAGGGGCTCGTGGTGCTCTCGCTGAGCGCGATCGACCCGTCGCGGCTGATCGACGGCCGCGAGGCCAATTCGCCAATGGGGCCGATCAAGGTGGACGCCTCGGCCACGCTCAAGGAACTGGAGATCATCCTGGGCGACGGCACCGAGATCCCGGCGTCGCTCGTGTTCAAGGACGACGACCTCGACCTGGCCTTCGTGCGGCCGAAGGCCGACGCCGCCGAGGCCCGTGGGGTCGCCTTCGACCCGGTCGACCTCGCCGACACGGGCGCCGTGCAGGTGGCCGACTACACGGTGTCGGTGATCCGCCTCGAGGATCTGTTCAACAACGACCCGGCCCTGATGCCCGGCCAGATCTCGGCCGTGCTCGAGCGGCCGCGACCGTTCCTCCTGGCGACCAACGTGGCCCGCGGCTGCCCGATGTTCACGCTGGAAGGCAAACTGCTCGGCATCGGCATCATGCGGCACCGCAAGGCGGAAGGGGGGACGGCCGCCGGCAACGCGCTCGTGCCCGCGGCCGAGGTGCGGAAGCTCGTCGGCCAGATCCCCGCGCAGGCCCCGGAGCAGGCGAAAGAACCGGCGGCGAACGCGGCACCGTGACGCGGCTGGTTCGGCCGGTCACCGGGCGGCCTGCTTTCGCAGCCGGTACGCGAGCGGTGGCATGCCGGCGTGCCGCTTGAAGGCCCGCGTGAAATGGCTCTGGTCGTAGAACCCGCAGTCGCGGGCGACGCGTCCGATCGCGTCGGTCGTGGCCTCGAGCCGGCGGCGGGCCATCAGCAGCCGCGTCTGGAGGAGATACTCGCCGGGCGTGATGCCGAACAGGCGGCGAAACTCCCGCTGCAACTGGCTCGCGGAGAGATCCGCGAGCCGTGCGAGCTGCCCGACGGTGATCCGGCGACCGTAATTGGCGACGACGTGTTCGAGGACGGGCGTGAGCCGCCGATACTCGTCCGGTGCCTGGCCGGCCTGGTCGAAAGGCCGCAGAATGCCCGCCAGGCCGTCGACGGCCCCGCGCGGGTCGAAAAGCGGGACCTTGGTGCACAGATACCACCGGGGAACGCCCGCGTGGTCCCGCACCAGCCAGGCCTGGTCCCGGAGCGGCCGTCCCGACTGCATGACCCGCCGGTCCTCGGCGACGTACTGGGCCGCGAGCGCGGCCGGATGAAAGTCGTCGTCGGCCTTGCCAGCGATCTCAGCCACGCTGCGGCAGCCGTGCATCTCCAGCCAGGCACGGTTTCCCGTCACGAACCGGCTCCGTCGGTCCTTGACGAACAGGCACGTCTCGGGGATCGCGTCGAACAGTGCCAGGAACTGTTCCGCCCGGGAGGGTACCGGAAGCGACCCGCAGGGTACGATCTTCATGCGTCTTAAATACAAATAGCCGGCCGCCCCGTCAAATGACCGCAGGGCCGGCAGCGGGCTATGATCTTGGAGTAGGACGTGTTTCGCTGTATCGCTGCCCCGGTCCATAAAGCGGGGTAGGCAAGGGGGTCGGCGAACGATCGAGGAGCCTATGGCCGCTTCGGCCATGAGCGACGAGACTTTTGCCGCCCCCGAGCCGGCGCCACACGTGAGCCAGATGCGCTCTAGCAGGTGTCGGCCGCATCCCGGCCCCAGGGAGACGAGCATGTTCGAGTTCCGTGCCCCATCCGCCCGTGATCGGGCCGTCCTCTGCGGTGGCCCTTCGCGCCGCGATTTCCTCCAGGTCGGCGCCCTGGCCGCCGTCGGGCTCTCCCTGCCGCAGTACGTCCGCGCGGCCGCCGAGGGGAAGGTGCGGCCGGGACACGAGAAGCGGTCGTGCATCATGATCTTCAACCTCGGGGGGCCGAGCCAGCAGGACCTGTGGGACATGAAGCCCGACGCGCCAGCGGAGGTCCGCGGGCCCTTCAAGCCGATCCGCACGAAGAGCGACGCCTTCGAGATCTCCGAGTTGCTGCCGAAGCATGCCGCGATCGCCGACAAGTTCTCGCTCGTCCGCTCCTGTCACCACGACGGGGCCGCGGTCCACGACGCGGGCTGGCAGATCATGCAGACCGGCCGCCGCTTCACCGGCGGCGTCCAGTCGCCGCACGCCGGCAGCGTGGCGTCCTACCTGCTGGGCCGCCGGACCGACCTACCGGCGTTCGTCGTCCTGCCCGAACTCATGGGCCGCGGCGGCGGCAACCTGCCCAACGGCCAGGCCGGCGGCTTCCTCGGCAAGGCCCACGACCCCTTCGCCTTGATGGCCGACCCGTCCAAGCCCGACTTCCGCGTGCCCGACCTGCTGCCGCCCGACCAGATCTCGGTCGCCCGCCTCGACCGGCGGCGGAAACTCCGCGCGATCGTGGAGGGAGCCGCGCGGGAGTTCGAGGCCAGTGAGGACGCCCGGCTCCTCGACGACAACTTCCACGCCGCCTACCGGCTGATGACGAGCCCGGAGGCCCGCGCGGCCTTCGACCTGGCCGCGGAGCCGCGGGCCGTCCGCGAGCGGTACGGGATGCACCGCTTCGGCCAGTGCTGCCTGTTGGCGCGGCGGCTGGTCGAGAACGGCGTGCGGTTCGTGACCATCAACACCTTTCTCACCGTGTTCGACGAGATCACCTGGGACATCCACGGCTCCAAGCCGTTCACGTCGATCGCGGGCATGAAGGAGATCGTCTGCCCGATGTACGACCAGGCCTACTCGGCGCTCATCGAGGACCTCGACGCCCGCGGCCTCCTCCCCGACACGCTCGTGGCCGGGCTGGCGGAGTTCGGCCGCACGCCCAAGGTGAATCCCGCCGGCGGCCGCGACCACTGGCCGCAGTGCTTCAGCGTCACATTCGCGGGCGGGGGCGTGAAGGGGGGCCGCGTGGTCGGCGCCAGCGACCCGTTCGGGGCGTTTCCGGCCGAGCGTCCGGTCCGCCCCGGCGACATCGTGGCCACCGTCTTCCACAGCCTCGGTCTCGACCACGAGGGCACGCTCCCCGGCCCCGCGGGGCGGCCGTTCGCCCTGACCGACTTCGGCACCGAGCCGATCAAGGAACTGTTCGCATGAGGCGGTTCGCGACGCTCGTGCTCGCCCTGGGCTGTGGCGCGGCCCGGGCCGAGTCGCCGAGTTTTTCCCTCGACGTGATGCCGATCCTCTCCAAGGCCGGCTGCAACGGCGGCGGTTGCCACGGGGCGCTGGCCGGGAAGGGGGGCTTCCGGCTCTCGCTCTTCGGCTACGACCCGGCGGCCGACTACCTGGCGATCACCCGCGACGCGCGGGGCCGGCGGATCGACTTCGCCGACCCCGGCGCGAGCCTCCTGCTCACGAAGCCGACCACGGCCCTGGCCCACAAGGGCGGCAAGCGGCTCGATGTCGGGAGCGCGGATTACAAGCTCGTGGCCGCCTGGATCGAGGCCGGATGCCCCGGCCCGCGGGCCGAGGAGAGGCGACTGCTGGGCATCGACGTCGAACCCGCGGAGGCGACCGCGGCCCCGGACGGCACGGTGCACGTGACGGTCACGGCCCGCTACGACGACGGCAGTTCTCGCGACGTCACCCGCTGGTCGCGATTCACCTCCACCGACGAGACGGTCTGCACGGTGCCGCCGGGAGGGCTGGCCGGCGCCGTGAGCGTCGTCGGCCACGGGGAAGGGGCCGTCACGGCCTGGTTCTCCTCGCACATCGCGGTGGCGCGGGTCCGGGCGCCGTTTCCGCACGACGTTCCCGCGACGGCGTTCGCGGCCGCACCGCGGGTCAACTTCATCGACGACCTCGTTCTCGAGCAACTCCGGGCCCTGCGGCTGGCCCCGTCGCCGCGCTGCGACGAGGCGACGCTGCTGCGGCGATCGTTCCTCGATGCCATCGGCCGGCTGCCAAGCCCCGAGGAGGTGCAGGCGTTTCTCGCCGACACGGCGCCCATGAAGCGGGAGCGGCTGGTGGATCTGCTCCTGGCGCGGCCGGAGTTCGTCGACTACTGGGCCTACAAGTGGTCCGACGTCCTGCTCGTGACCGGCGCCAAGCTGCGGCCCGCCGCCGTCGCCGCCTACTACCGCTGGATTCGTGACGAGGTCGCTCAAAACACGCCCTGGGACGAACTGGCCCGCCGGCTCGTCACCGCCCGCGGGTCGAGCGTGGAGCACGGCGCCACCAATTTCTTCGCCGTCCACCAGGATCCGGAAACGCGCGCGGAGAACGTCAGCCAGGCCTTCCTCGGGCTGTCGATCAACTGCGCGAAGTGCCACAACCATCCGCTGGAGAAGTGGACCAACGACCAGTACTACGCCTTCGCCAACCTGTTCGCCCGCGTGCGGACCAAGGGCTGGGCCGGCGACGCCCGTTCGGGCGACGGGTTGCGCACGCTGTTCGTCGAGTCCCGCGGCGACCTGCTCCAGCCGCGGACGGGGAAGCCGCAGCCGCCCGCGCCGCTCGACGGCGAGCCGTTGCCGCTCGACTCGCCCGCGGACCGCCGCGAACCGCTCGCCCGGTGGCTGACCGCGCCGGAGAACCCCTACTTCACGCGGGCCATCGTCAACCGCGTGTGGGCCAACTTCTTCGGTACCGGCCTGGTCGAGCCGGTCGACGACCTGCGGGTCTCGAACCCCGCCGCCAACGAGCGGCTGCTGGCGGGCCTCAGCCGTTTCACCGCGGACAACGGCTACGACCTCAAGGCCCTGATGCGGCTGATCATGCTCTCGGAGACCTACGCCCGTTCGAGCGTGCCGCTCGCGGAGAATCGCGACGACCGCCGCTGGTTCGCCCGGGCCTACCCGAAGCGGCTGCCGGCCGAGGTGCTCGCCGACGCGATCGCGGACGTCACGGGCGTGCCCGACAGGTACACCGAACTCGCCCTCAACGACGGCTCCACCCAGAAGACCGAGGCCTACCCCATCGGCACCCGGGCCCTCCAGCTCCACGACGCGGCGGTCAAGAGCGGCTTCCTCGACACCTTCGGTCGCAACGACCGCGAGATCACGTGCGAGTGCGAACGCTCGAGCCAGCCGAGCCTGGTGCAGGTGCTCCATCTCGCCAACGGCTCGACACTCAACGAGAAGCTGGCGGCCAAAACCGGGCGGATCACGCAGATCCTCGCCACCGAGCCGCCGCCCTCCGACCTCGTCGCGCAGGCCTGGCTGCGGGTGCTGTCGCGTCCCCCGACCGACGCCGAGCGGAAGCCGCTCGAGGAGATGCTCCAGGCGGCGAAGCCCGAGGAACGCCGCGCGGTCGTCGAGGACATTTACTGGTCGCTGCTCACGAGCCGCGAGTTCCTGTTCCGGCATTGAGGCCCGCGATGCGCCGCTCGCTGATCATCGTCGCCGCCGCCGCGCTGACCGCGTCCGCCCGCGCGGCCGGTCCCGACTACGCCCGGGAGGTCGCGCCGATCCTGCGCACCTACTGCAGCGGCTGCCACAACGAGGCGGACAAGGAGGCCGGCTTCTCGGTCGAGACCTACGCGGCGCTCCGGGCCGGCGGCGACGGGGAGGGCGAGACGATCGTGCCGGGCGATCCCGCGGCATCGCTCCTCCTCCGGCGGATCAGGAGCACCGCCGCGGACCACATGCCGCCGGACGACGAGCCGCAGGTGCCGGCGGCTGACTTGGCCACCCTCGAGGCCTGGATCGGAGCCGGGGCCACCGCGCCGGCCCGCGACGATTCGATCCTGCGGTCGCTGGTCGTGCCCCGGCTGCCCGCGCACGCGGGACCCCGGCCGGTGACGGCGCTCGCCGTCTCGCCCGACGGCGGACGGCTGGCCGTGGCCCGGGGCGGTTCCGTGGAGATCCGCGCCGCCGGCCGTGGCGCCGTGGCCCCCGCGGTGACGATTCCCGACCCGCCCGGCAAGGTGGCCGCGGTCCACTTCAGCCGCGATGGCGGCCGGCTCGTGATCGCCGGCGGCATCCCCGGGCTCTCGGGAGTCGCGGAGATCCGCCGCACGGACGACGGCACGTTGGTCCGCGGGTTCGCGGCGCATCGCGACCTGCTCTTCGACGCCGAACTCTCGCCGGACGAGGCGACGCTCGCCACGGCGGGCTACGACCGGTCGATCAAGTTCTGGAAGGTGGCCGATGGCACGCTCCTCCGTTCGATCGACGTCCACAACGGCGCCGTCCTCGACCTCGCCTGGCACCCGACGGGCACCGTGCTCGCCTCGGCGAGCGCCGACGAGACGGTGAAGCTCTGGCGGGCCGCCGACGGCGCGCGGCTCGACACGCTCAAAGACCCGCAGGGGGAGGTCCGCGGTGTGGCGTTCACGCCGGACGGCGGCCGGGTGCTCGCCGTCGGCCGCGACCGGCGGATCCATGCCTGGAAGTTCGTGTCGCGCGAGGCGCCCGGCACCAACCCACCGCTCGTCAACCGCTTCGCCCACGAGGCCCCGATCACGACCCTCGGACTCTCCGCGGACGGCAGCCGACTCGTCACGACCGCGGAGGATCGCTCGCTGCGGATCTGGCGTCTGCCGGACCTCGTCCTCGAGCACGACTTTCCCGGCCAGCCCGACATCGTCGCCGCGGTCACGGCCACGACCGACGGCGGTTTCGTCGTCGGCCGGATGGACGGCTCGCTCGACCCGCTCGCCTTGCCGGCAGCCGCGTCGGTCGTGCCGCCCCGTGCGGCGACCGCCCCGCCGCAGGCCGCGGCCAGCGTGCCGCCGCGGGCCTCCCCACCCGCGCCGGCCGAGCCCACCCCCGAACAGGAACCCAACGACGCGGTCACCGATGTGGCCGAACTGCCGACGCCCGTCCGCGTGGCCGGCTCGATCGGCCGGCCCGGCGATGCCGACTGCTTCCGGTTCGCCGCCCGACGCGGGGAGCCGCTGATCCTCGAGGTGGAAGCGGCCCGGTCGGGATCGAAGCTCGATTCGTTGCTCGAAGTCCTCGACGCCGCGGGGCGACCCGTGGAGCAGGTGCTGCTGCAGGCCACCCGCGACTCGTGGCTCACGTTCCGTGCGAAGAACTCGCTGCAATCCGACGACTTCCGCCTGCACAACTGGGAACAGATGGAACTCGACGAGTTCATCTACGCGGGCGGCGAGGTGGTGCGGCTGTGGCGGTATCCGGAGGGCCCGGACTCCGGCTTCCGGGTCTATCCCGGCGAGGGCGACCGACACACCTGGTTCGGCACGACGGCGGTCACCCACGCCCTGGGCGAGCCGGCCTGGGTGGTGACGCCGCTGCCCGCCGGCAGCCGGCCCGTCCCCAACGGCCTGCCCGTGTTCCCGGTGCACTTCCGCAACGACGACGAGCCGACGCGTCGGCTCGGCACCGACTCGCAGATCCTCTTCGAGGCCCCGGCGGACGGCGTCTACGTGGCCCGCGTGACCGACGTCCGCGGCTTCGGCGGCCCGGAGCAGCCCGCCGACTTCCGCTACACGCTCGCCATCCGCCCGCCGCAGCCGGGCTTCAGCGTCGAGGTCGCCGATGGCAAGGCGACGGAGGTCAGCCCCGGCGCTGGCCGGTCGATCAAGTTCATCGTCACCCGTCGCGAGGGCTTCGACGGCCTGGTGCGGATCGAGGCCGAAGGCCTGCCGGCCGGGTTCGCGCTGCATGGGCCGATCGAGATCGAGGCCGGCCAGCGGAGCGCCGAGACCGTGCTCACGGCCGCCGCCGACGCGGCCGATCCCGACGAGGCCGCCGACGCGGCGGTGAAACTCCGGGCCCGCGCCGCGATCGACGGCCGCGAGGTCGTCGAGGAGGTCGGCACGCTGGGCGACATCCGGCTTGGCAAGCCGCCCCAGGTGACGCTCGAGATCCTGCCGCCCGCGGACCGGGACGCCGGCGGCGAGTCGCCGGGCGGGCCGTCCGCCATCCGGATCCGACCGGGCCAGACCGTGACCGCAAAGGTGCGGGCGACCCGCCGCGACGGCTTCAAGGGCCAGATCGAACTGGGCAAGACGACCGCCGGCCGCAACCTCCCCTACGGCGTGTTCGTCGACAACATCGGCCTCAACGGACTGCTGATCGTCGAGGGAC
>SXGQ01156093.1_pt1 | contig 14658 bp, 19 predicted proteins | sample 3178371 | NCBI WGS metagenome assembly SXGQ01 (sample SAMN11356859, study PRJNA531348) | freshwater metagenome | isolation source: freshwater sample F1-20 | place: China: Fuxian Lake, Yuxi | collected 2017-12-25
TGACATCAGCAGCTGTCAATTCGCTAGGAGCAGCGTTAGGCACGCTGGCGGTTGGTGAGTTTCTGCGGCAATCGGTGCAGGCTGCGATTGAGCTTGAAAGCATTACACGAAAGCTGGCAAATAAGCTAGGAGAACAAGGTGCAGCCGGAGCGCTAAACTTTACGCGCGGCCTGGCTGATGATCTTGGCCTGTCATTCAAGACGTTAGCGCAAACATTCAGCAGCTTTACGGTAGCTGCAACGGCAGCGAATGTACCGATTGAGACTCAGCGCGATCTGTTCGCTGCGGTGAGCAAGGCAGCGCAGCAGCTGGGGTTGAGCGATGATGAACTGTCCGGAAGCCTGCTGTCCTTGCAGCAGGTCGCGAGCAAGGGCACTGTGCAGATGGAAGAGCTGCGAGGGCAGCTTGGAGAGCGCCTGCCGGTTGCGTTTGCTGCAGCCGCTAGGGGCCTAGGGCTGACACAACAGGAGCTGATCAAACTGGTTGAATCAGGGAAGCTGACCGCCGATCAATTCTTCCCGGCGTTGACCAAGGGGTTAAACGAGCTGACGGCAAGCGCAGATGGGATGCCAACGGCAGCGCAAAACATTGCAAAGTTTCAGAACGCAATAGACGACCTTAAAACTAACATTGGCCAAGGATTGCTGCCAACTATTAGCGCAGCGGTTTCTAAGCTGAATGAGTTTATCAAGTTGGCGGCAAGTCAGGAGTTTGCGCGAGGTCTTAGCCTGAACCCTGATCAGGTTTCTGTGGGCAGCAAAGGCATGCTGACCGGATTGCCAGAACAAACACAAAAAGCAGTAGATGCGGTCAAGAAATTACAAGAGCAATTCAATCTGACTGATCGCCAGGCTCAGGTCTTGTTTTACAACGCGTCGCGCAGCGTTGGGGCAACAAATAACGCATTTGGTCAGTTGCAGTTTGGCGCTGGACAGTTTGAGGCAGTGCTGAAGCGATTACCAGCACTGGCAAAAGAGTTTCGCGATAAGTACCCAGATCGGCAAACACAACTGCAGGCCGAGAATGCAGCGGCAGCAGCATTGCTGGCACAGCAGGCCAAGAGCATCAACAGTATTGACAACCTAAACGCAAGGCTCAAAGCGCAACGCGATGAACTGAACAAAGTCGAAATCGGCAGCCAGCGGTTTCAGCAGCTGACGCAAGACATCAAGGGCACCGAAGGGCAGCTAAACGCCGCGACCGAGGCAGCCAAAGGGACAGGCACAGCGCTGGCAAATCTGCGACAGCAGTACAGCACCAGCGGACTTGATCTTCAATCGCTACAGCTCAATGTAGGCAAAGAGCGGCTAGTGTTGGCGCAGCAGCTTGGACAGGCTGAACAAGACCTAGCCAATGCACGATTCAATACCGAAGATGCTTTACTGGAGGCAGAGAAAAAACGAGCGCTAGAAGGTGTCAGATCAGAAGCTCAACGGCAGCAAATTGAAGAGGAATTTCAACGTCGAAAAGAAGCGCTAGAGGTTAAGCGTCTTGACTATCGAGAGCAGGCGGCCAAGCGTGAGATGGCACTTCAAGAGCGATCAATGCAACTTGAGGCCAGGATGACCGAACTGGCAGGACAACGCAGTTTGCTAAACGCTCAACGTGAACTTGCAGAAGCTCGCCGTACTAATGATCCTGAAAAAATTAGAATCGCAGAGGAGGGATTGCGGCTTGTACAAGAAGAGCTGTCAATCAGTCGAACGATTAGCCAGGAAAAGATTCAGGGTCAAAAAGAAATCAACGCCTTACGCCTCAGGCAAATAAGTGAGGAGCGAGCTGCAGCATTGGCAGACAATTTGCCGCCATTGCCCAAGCCGTTGCAGCCAGCCGGAAATGGAATTGTAGAGTTCAAGTTTGACGCAACACCAATCGACAAAAACAGTAATGCCGTTAGCGATGCTGCAGGGCAAATCGGGCAAAGCAACGAAGGATTGATCCAGCAGATTTCAGACAATACCGCAGCCGTTAATAATCTGGTCGCTAAAGATTGGTCCGTCTATGCTGTACTGCCAGACAACCCTAATCCCGTGCCACTATTGACGCCATGACCGTTACGATCGGCGCTTTCTCGTGTTCTGTCCTGTCTGCTCAGCCGTTCGGCTATGACGGTGATGCCAGGGACGGCCTGACGGCTCGCAAATGGGCCATCCAAGGCCTGCTGACGGCGGCGCAATGGACAGCGCTGATCGGCGAGTACGACACCTGGCGTAACAGCAGAATCCAGGATCAGGACACCTTGGCCAGCGGTACCATTGGCACCACCGTCAGCCTGACTGCGCAGGGCTTTGGCCAGTCGTGGTCAAACGTGGCCTGCTGGTTTGCGGCAGCCCCCAGCGGCTCGCAGGTTGGCGCCTATGTCGAGGCGTCAGTGGAGCTGGTCGATGCGACGCAAGCGCTGGCCGTCCTGCTGAGGGGCCTCGAAAAAGGCCGCCAGAACACAGAGGCCACGGTCCCGGCCTATGGCACCCTGACCCTTGGCGGTTGCACGCTGACCCTGATCGAAGAGCCCGTCGGCTATCAGGAGGCGCCGGCGCTGCAGCTGACCGCTGGGGGGCGCCATTACGTGCAGGGGCCTTTGGCTGCGACCAAGACGCGGAAGATCCGCGGCACGACCGATAGCGCCGGCTGGACGGCCCTGCAGGCCTGGTATGAGGCGATCGTGCAGACGACACCAGCAGCCGGCACCTATTGGCCCGTGAGCGCCCCTGAGGCCAGTGGTGAAGTGATCATCTCTGGCGGGGCCAAGGCCACGCGCTATACGGTCACCCTGACGCAGGCATTGGTCCGATGACGATCGACATTCGCGCAAGGGTCTACTGCAGCCTCGGCGAGATCGTGCAGGGGAGCCTGAGCGATACCTATGTACAGGGCAATGGGCTGGTGTTTTGCCGTGGCAGCGTAACGCTTGCAGGGATCTACCAGCCGACGCTAGGGCAGGTGGTGGATTTTGCGTATGAAAAGAATGGCTACCTGTCAAGGCTGCCGCGACGGCTGCGGGTGCTGTCGAGCTTTGCTGATCCGTTCACCAGGCAGACCACGATTCAGCTGGGCTGCAAGTTGACCATGCTGGAGGATTTGGTGTTTCGTGAGGCCAAGATCAAGGTGCCCATTGTCGGACCTGCCAGTACCGGCACTGAGACCAAGGATTACAGCGGCACCATCAACAGTCGGCCGGCTGACCGCAGGGTCATCGCAATCGCAATGGAAGCCAAGGCACTAGTAGAAACAATCCTAACCAGAATCGGAATTACAGCTGCATCTCAAGTCCCGCTGCAAAGTCGATTTGTGCGCGAGGAATTTGATTTATCTCAGGGATTCATCAAGACCCTTGGCGATCTGCTGCTAAGTGAAAACTACCTGGGCTACTTAAACGAATCTGAACAACTGGCGTTTCGATCGACCACCGTTGATGGCGGCCAGGGGCCTGTAATTCGACGGGATGAAATTATCAGCCTAGAGCCGGTTAACAGTGGCGAGCTGCCAGGCGAAGACATTAAGGTTGACTACAGCACTTATGTGATCCGTCGAAAGCAGATTAGTTCGGCCCAGATTCGCGGAGAAAAAACTCCAAAGCCGCCGCAGGTTGAAGGATTGCCGCCATTGCGTGAGCCGTACACTGACGACCCAGGGGGGGCACTGGATCCACCCGACCCGCCAAATGCTGACCCGCCAGAAGATCCGCCGGATGAGCCGAATGATGGGGATGTGTTTGTGCCGTGGATGTACGAAGATTCTATCGGCAGTCCGGTTACGGTTAAAACAAACTGGGAATTTAAGACTGGCAACGTCACTAATCAATATGTTTATGAAACCGTGTATGTGCCATATACAGAAACCTGGACAGAATACAATTCAAATCGTGCCGTGAGTCGCAGGCTGACCCGCACTCGCGTTAATGCACATTCGGCCAATCCGCAGTATTACGGGCAGATGCTAAAGACATTTGGCACCATTGTCGACGGTGGCGTGCTGCCTGAAGGGCAGATCTATATTTACAAGCATGAATCGTATGAGTATGATGACGAGTCCGGGGATTTGCTGCGAACAATATCGCAAACGCTAGAGCCGTTTTTTGTGGTGTCAGGACGCTTGTCAATTCCATATGTCTACAAAATGAGCGGCGCAACAGGTAGTACATTTGAAATGTATCACCCCATTGGCGATGATGTGATTTCAGAGCAAACCATCACTGAATACGATCGAGCACGATATGGCAGCCTTGGCATTACCAAGACTTCCCGTATTTCGTACCGGTACTATGGCGCCACGCAAGAAGGTCAGCAAGCTGCGCAATGGAACGGAGAGCAGGTGAAGACTGTTGATGAGGCCTCGGCGGCCACTGACGAGCTGGTGTTAAATCTGGTGTTTGACAGCAGTGAGGTGCGAACTGTCAAAGATCCAAATGCGTATAAGGAAACGCTGCCGTCACGTGCTGAGTTGATCAAAGAGCAGGACTTCAACCTCAAGAAAAACGATCCTGATCCAATGGCACAAGTGAAGCAAAAGCCAAAACCCATTGGCGAAACCTTCAAGCCGGTCAAGATTGACAAGAAAGAAACAGCAGCTGAAACTAGCGGGCAAAATTACGACTCAGAAGCGTCGCGAGGACTGGAGAATCAGTCGCAATGGGTATTTGAGTCTGGCTCTGCTGTGCGTCGCGTCCAAACGTTTGCGCTGCCTTATGCGCGAGACGATTTCCATAAGATCGCCGATATTGCAGTTAATCCGTACACGTACATTGTGCATCAATATGAAGCAAACGCCAAACAGCAAGCATTAGCATTCGGCCGCGTACAGAATCGAATGCTGTTGGGTCATCGAAATGGCCTCAGCCTGCAGGTGCCGCCGGAACTGATGCCGCCGCGACCGTTTGATCCGGTTTACATCGACCTGGACGGTCTCGCGGGGCAGTATCGGGTCAACGGCCTGTCCTGGGCGTTTGATGCCAACGGCTTGGCCTGCAGCATTGATGCCATGTTCTGGGGTGGGGTGGGTACAACATGACGGCAGTTCTGCTGCAGACGACGACAGCCCTGCAGGTGTCAGCAACGACACCGGCTGCAATCTGGTTCCCGACGGCTCCAGGTGTCACGAGCCTGCCTGCAGCGCCGGCGGTGACGATCAACCCAACACCGTATCCGCCAAACAGCGTGGCGGTGCCTGCAGGGTTCGACAGGGGCAACCTCCAGGTCCTGTTTAGCAGCATCCTGCCCTATGGGACAGCAGCGGTGTGGCCCCGAGAGATGAATGCCACGACGGTCCTGCCGCCATATAACGAGATCATCCCAACGATTGGCGAGACACGCACGGCATGCGATGTCCTGGAGTTCCCGTATGCGTTCACGCTGCCAGGGGCAATCGCAACACTGCAGACCACAACGGTGCTGCAGGTGGTCAGCCTGTGGCTCGTTGGCAGTGAGACGCTGACGCTAGGCACGACGACGGCCTGTGATGTGTCGAGCCTGTTTCAGGTTGGCATCCATCAGGTGCCAGTCGTTACCACGACGCAACTGCACGTGACGACCTATGGCGTCGGGCTGCTGTTCTTTGATACGTCGTGTGCCGTTGTAGTGGCGCCGCAGGTGTCGGCTGAGGTGACGACGACATCTGGCGTGGTGCGGGCGCCGGATGTTGTGCTGACGACAGGGCCACGACTGATGGTCGTCGAGCGAACCTACTTCAGCGACTGGAGCTGGCAGAATTACGAATGGGACGCTGATACGTGGCCGGAGGGATGGGCAAACTAAAGAGCCGATGGTGACGGATGACAGCACCGAATCTACGAACACCAGCGACGGTAACAGGCAAAACCACCGTGGCATTGGTTAGCACCAGCAATGCAGCGGTGCTGACGAATGCAGCGGCCAGCGGCAAGGCGCTGAAGATCACAACGGTACGAGCGGCAAACATTACCGCGAGTGCTGCGACGATCAGCGTGAGCCATTATCGAAGCACAACGCATCGGTATTTGGTGAAAGGCAGCAGCGTGGATGCTGGGGAGGCGTTGATTGTGACCAGTCGAGAGGATTACATTTATCTTGAGGAGGGTGATGCGTTGTATGCGCAGGCATCGGTCGCATCATCGTTTGACCTGATCATTGCTTATGAGGACATCAGCTGATGGCAGTTGTAACGACGACGTTTAGCACAACGGCCGGGCAGGTCTGGGCTAGCCCAACGTGGTCTAGCAGTGACCCAAGCAAAAAGGTGCATGATGAGCTGAGTGCATGGGTCAATGCGATCAATGATCCGACCAAGATTGAGTTGATCCATAGCCCTGGGGATGCAACATCAAGATCTTCTGGGCAGATTGTCCGCTGGCTGCTTCGAGCAAGAGAGGCTGAAACATTAAGTGACTATGGATTGCAGTTTGCTTGCCGATACGCTGGCATAAGCAGTTCAACGGCCAATGGCGGATATTATGCACGCACCGCTGGGCCAGACAACAACGGCAGTGGAAGTTATAGCTCAACTGGGTCCAGTATGTCGATGGGGTCAATCGACAGTTACGGAGGCGACCATTATGTAGCATATAGGGCTGATGGCGCATTGCCTTGGTTTTTGTATTGCGCCAAAATGGTAGTGAGTGGTCAACCTTATGGATACCTTCATTTATTGCTAAGAGTGTCTATCTCTGATCTTGCCACAGGCAGTTACTACCCATCATCAGGGCTTGGTAAATGGGTCTACGCAACACAAAGCGACACCTATTTTAGCAGTGGCAGCATTCCAAATATTTGGACTCCCCAAAACAGCACATCGGCACCACACAAGGGAGCATGGACGGGTAACGAAACTCTGCGGTATCCGCGACCTGCCGCAACTTATGGCGATGGCTATTTCTTCCGGCTTGGTGCGCAGTATGGCATTAGCCATTTCCTAGGCGCCCCCAACTACGACGACTTCCTGATCAGCAATACATCGACCGGCGCATGGGGCGATACCGTCGTCATCAACTCCGTGACCTACACTCGCGTCGGCCCTATTGGCCTATGGGTGAGGTCATCCTGATGGCAGTCATCACATCCAATGGTGTCAGCTGGCACGAACCGCTCGGCGGTGAATCCTACTGGCCACCAGCAGAGTTCACATACCTTTCGCTGTCATTCGAGGCGCAAGCCATCGTCACTCCTCCACCCTTCAACGTCTATCCATCCTGGCGGCGCCCCTGGCGGCTGATCAAGGCAAACTAGGGCACTGACTATCACCAATGGCACTCACTCAGACCATCAGCACAAAAGAGCTTTTGCGGCAGTCGGCCCTTGTGTTTGATGGCAAGGCCTACCGCGTCTATCTGGCCACCAACAACGGCAGCCTGACCGCTGAATCCACTCATGCCGCATGGACTGCGGTTGAGGTTGCAGGCGGGACCGGCTATGCCGCTGTGACCGGCACCCTTGGCGCTGGTGTTTATCAAGCTGGTACCGGCCGTGTTGAGGTGCCATCGGTGACCGCAACCTTTACCGCGACTGGCGCCGGCTTCAGCTACGACACCGTCGTAATCCGCCTGGCAACTGAAACCTACGTCCATTCGATCATTGTCGAATCCCCGTCGATCACGCTGGCCGCTGGTCAGTCCAAAACCTATACGCTGACCTTTGCCCAAAACGACGCCTGATGACGACGATCATCCGGCTCCTGGTCAAGGGGTCGGAACTGCTCAACCGCTTGCGACAGCAGCAGGCCAGCAACCGAGCGGGGCAGGCACAGAAGGAACTTGACCGCAGGACAGAGGAGGAACGACGCAAGCGGGTGCAGCAGCAGCGGCCGGCGCCGGTGTTTGCGCCAGACCCGCAGCGGCGACGAATTGAACCGATCGCTAGCCGCAAAAAAGCCGGCTGGTATTTCGTTGTGGTCAACACCTATAGCAAGCGCGGCACTTACGCCTGGCCCAATGGTGCGACCGGTTACACCGATGAGCCATGGCGGCTCAATCAAGGTCTCCCGGCCACACCGACAGGTGAGTTCATCGAGCAGGACCAACCCAGCGGCATTGCGCCAGAGCGGTTTTCGTTTGATGGTCGAGTGCCGATCAATGGCATCAAGTTTCAGCGGATCTACAAGCCATGGCGGGCGTTCCATGCGACTGGTTCATCAATGACGCTTGGCGTGAGCTGGTTCAAGTTGCCAGGTGAACCGACAGAGGCCGGCACTGAGGTGACATCACTGACGCCACAGGACATCATCCCGATCAAGAGCACTGATGCCAATGCGCAGGCATTGCCATACACGTACTACGCAAGGCTCAAGAAAGCACGTGGGTTCGCCGTTGGTTTCAACGACAATGGCGCTGTACTGCAAGTCAAGGTTGAAACGCAGTTTAACAAGGAAACTGAACTGATGTTTGGCGTTGGCGATCAAGTCAGGATTTACCCTGAGCTGTATCGGTATAAGCCATCAGGCTGGACAGATCCAGAGTTTCAGAAGGTTACCAACTTCATGATGACCTACTGGTACGGTGAACCGCAGCGGATTTATACGATCCTTGGTGTTGACCAATCGCAGCCAGGAGAAACACGATACACGATCGACAACGCCGGATGGCCTAGCGTTACGTTGACGGGATTGCGATACTGGGTCGTCAAACGTCACGACACATGGGATACCGTTGGCTCTGATGAGTTTATGTGGGCGCACGATACGCCAGGTGTGCCAGCAGCGTTTGAAGATGATCGCCAATGGTCCAACCTGACAGCATTCGGATCTGCCTGGACGTTTGATGTTACGCCAATTCGCACTGAACCAGGAAAGCTACTTGTTTCAATCTTCACGGAAGTGGTCCGCTACAAGCATTCGCGTGTGTTTACTGAGACTCTGCATGGTCTGCCGGTCAAGATTCGGTCAGATCAGGACTGGATCGACGGTTACGACGAGCCTGGCGCTGTCGAGAATCGCGTGTTGACGTTTGAGAATGAACAGTCGGCCGTTGCTATCGGTTTGGATAATGACACAAACGAGGATTGGGGCGTTAGGTACGTCGACTATGATCCTGCGACTGAGCTGTACACCGTCTATGTGCAAGAAAAGGTTCTTAGCCCTGCGATCTATCCATTGCGACCGATCACGATCAGCAAAGCATTATTGCGCAGCATCCTGCGGCTTGACCTTGGCGAATTGAACCCTGTCGACTATGGTAATGTCAGCCCACAGCCTGACTATTCTGCTGTGTTCATTGTGCCAAGCAAATGAAACAAGCCACTAACATCCTGCGCATTCTGTCGCAGCAGCAAGCTGCCAACCGTGCCGGTCAGGTGCGGAAGGAGCAAACCGCACGCATCATCCGTAACACCAAATGAGCATCCCCTGGCAGCAGGCCCCCGAGCCGACGCAGACCGTCAAGCGTATTGGCACCGCAGCGACGGGCATCCTTGAGGTGCCGATCCTCGGCGGCATCACGACCGATGAGGACACAGAGTATGCGCTGCTGCTGGCTGACCTGCCGTCCGCCCTGGAGGCTGCAGCACGCCTGGCCGAGGCCATGCACGTTCAGCACAGCATCACCCGAGTTGAGGCCTACAACGTCATCCAAGGCCATCTGGCCGGAGTCGAGCCCGAGGCTGCAGCACAGGAGCTGATCCTGCAGCATGCCGAGGCCATGGAAGACGTCAAGCGGTCATGGGTTCGGGAGTTCCAGAGCCGCCGGATTGCTGCCGTCACGGCCCTGCTGCGCGTGCGGCTGGGGGCAACGGATGAAACGATCGCAACGGTCCGCAAGCGACCGCGAAAGCTCATCGAGGCCCTGTACGGCATCTGGCAGGACGAACAAGCTGCCGAAGCCGTGGATCCATCACCGCTGACAGAGGACGACGTAAAAAAGCAGCCGCCGGAGACCGACCCAGACCCATCGGATGGGACGTCATCTTCTGGGAGCTGTGCCATTGGTACCCCGCCGCGTTTGACCGTCGTACCTACGGCCGAGAACTCTGCCGAGTCGTGCGGGGTGCCTACCGGAGCATGCGACATCAGCAGCGCCAGCAAGCGGCGCTCTACGAAAGACCCATCGCCCGCCTGACAAACCTGCTCTATGCCGTCCATCGCCGTAGCGATATGCGGCAGATGGTCGAGGCGGACTGGCTGGTGTTTGGTGAGCAGGATCAGACGCCAGGGCTGCGGCGTGAGGTGGTCGCTGCAATGCTGAGCCTCAAGGCCGACCGCAAGCTGCCGGAGCTGCTGCTACCGGCATGGGGGGCCGTGATCAGCGGCGCTGACGATGCTGGGCAGCCGCCTGAGTGCCGGGCCCTGCTGAGTGACTGCGGGGGGCTGTGGATTGTGGCGCCACGATGGGAGGGGGCCAACATTCGCGGCGGATTGGTGGGATGCCATGGCCTGCAGGGTGGTGCCGTGGTGGTGCGTGACCTCGATCGGCCGCTGCTGCGATGGACGGTGCAGGTGCCGCCGCGGCGGCTGGCGGGATGGCTTGAGGGCGATCTGCTGCTGGCGGTGAGCACCTAACAGAAAGGGCCCCTCCTTTCGGAGAGGCCCCTTCAAGTCCAACCCAGCAGATCCGGTCTTGTTTGGCGACTGGCCCGGAACCGCTGGAACCACCGAACCCCATAGAGGAGGGATCCAGACGAATGCCACAAACGCAACCGCACCCACAGCATACACGGCAACCTAGGCCATGAGCACTAGGCAGTTCCGAGAGCAGCTTGAGCAGGTCCTGGCATCAATGCTGGGTCGTTACCGGCTGGCCAATGGTGTGGTCGTGCCTGCGGTCAGTGTTCGGCGTGCTGGTGAACCGCTGATGGCAGGCCAAACCGTCGAGGGCCTCGAGGTCATCATCCAGGATGAGCCCGAGGCAGAACCGATCCCGGCATACCGTCAGCAGCGGCTCTCTGCCCGCTGGATCGTGTGGCTGGTCCTCTGGAACAATGGCCTCGATTCCGTCAGCGTCAACGGTGCCGCGTCGCGAGTCGTTGATGCGTTCCCTGGCGCCACCATGCAGACCATCGAGGTGCCGCCCGGCCTCGGGCCGCGCCATCAGGTCCGGCTTGAGGTGCCGGCCGGTGTTCTCGCGCTGGAGGCAGCATGATTCAGAACTGGGCCACTTACGATTGGTCGGTCGTGCGGCGTGGTGATGCTGTCCTGCAGCTGCGGTGGAAAGCACCGACCAGCACGACGAATCCGACCCTAACGACCGTTGACCTGTCGGGCTACAGCAGCCGGATTCATTGTGAGGTTTGGACGCATGACGATACCGGCGCCCGCGCGTCAAAAATTGGTGATGCGTCAATCGTGAATGTCGATCTTGCCGTCGGGCGGTTCAATGTCGTGCTGGGCAAGGCCCTGACGGCAGCACTGCCATTGCAGCAGCCGGCATTTTATGATCTGCTGTTTGATGAGCCATCGCCTAGCACCTATGACACCTACCGGCTGTCGGGCCGGATCATCGCTATCGAGGGGCAAAGCGAGCCATGACTACAGCACAAGAAGTCGCGCCGTATGTTGTTGAGGTGATTGAGGCCGGCCCTGCAGCGGTACCGGTTGCGTTCTATGGCCAGGCGTATCGCACGACGAGCGGAACAATGACCTTTGTGGCCAGCAGTACATATTATGACGTGACATTAGTGCCGACACTTGATGCGATTGCGTCCGGCGTTGATGTTGTGAGCGGTAAGTTTGGCTTGCAGAACACAAGCGGCGCGACACGTACCGCGATGGTGCAGGTTGAAGTCGACATCAGCGGCAGCAATAATGTTGACTATGGATTCAGGTTATCAAAGAACGGCACCGCAATTCCTGCCACTGAGATCAGAGCTCACGTGAACGGCACAAGCGAAGTGCATGGCATGATGACGTCATGGATTGTTAGCCTTGCAACCTCTGAGACGATCGTCCTGCAGGTGGCAAACCTGACCAATACCAGCAGCCTGACGATGCATCGCGGGCGGATTATTGTCACCTACATCGCATGAGACGCAGCAGTTACAAAGGAATCGACTTTCGGCCGCCGGAGGCTGTAGCCGCTGCCGCACGTCGAGCGCTTGAGCAGCGAGCCAAGAAGCCGCCATCGCAACGTGGCATGACCAGTGTTGGCATCGCGAGAGCGCGACAGCTGGCGAATCGGCAACCGCTGAGCCCTGCAACGATTGACCGGATGGTCGCGTTCTTTGCTCGCCATGAAGTCGACAAGGCCGGCAGCACCTGGGACGACTATGGCAAGGGGCGCCAAGCCTGGGACGGATGGGGCGGTGATCCGGGCCGATCGTGGGCTAAGGGCATCGCCGCACGGATGGATGCAGCAGACCGGAAACGGTAGGCAACCTATAGCGACGAGGCTGGGAGATGGAACCGGCGAATAAAGGGCTTGGATTCTGGCGCGAAGTCAAGCAAGAGGCAATCGCGGGCCTGATTGTTGCTGGTGCTGTCGCTGGCTGTGGCGGCATCATCTATCTGGTCTATACGGTGCCGTCACGACTTGACCAGGTGCTGCAGAATCAGTCTGATTTTAAGGAGACCATCCGAAGGCATCAGGAGCAATTAGCCGATCATGATAGAAGGATTATCCGATTGGAGCTGAAACAATGATGCGTCTGCCGACAAACAATTACGCGGCGCATTATGACCCTGCAAAGTCGCATCATCGCGCATGGCTTGCGGCTGTATTGGACAGGCTGCTAAAGCTTGATCCTCATGCGCTTGATTGCAATTCTGAGCTGCATTCAATCTGGCAAGCTGCAGTAGAGACCAAGGCGGGAGGCAATCGTGCTTGAGCGTCGAATGCTGCTGACGGCACTGGTTGGATTCCTGGCCATCGGCTGCATTGCATCAATCGCTGATCTGGTGTCGTGCCGTGTTCAGTCCCGTGTTGATGGCTGCGATGGCCAGCAGCGTGCGTTAGCTGCTGCGACGTCTGCCGCAGTTGGTGCCATTCTTGGCATCCTGACCCGTTCCCCGCAAGATGAATGATGGTTGACATCAAGCTAGCCGACGCTGCGCGTTTTACCGATCGCATCAATCCGATGCCGCATCAGTTGGCAGCATGGAACAATCTGCAAGCTGGCCTTACAGAGAAGCAGCTGGAAGATTTCCAGGTTGCGTTTCGTGCTGCTCTATTACCACCGCCAGCCCCGATTCCGCCGGCAGTTCCGATCGCAATGCTGCTGATCAAAGAGTTTGAGGATTGCAGGCTTGAGGCATATCCTGATCCTGAAACCAATGGCGACCCGTGGACGATCGGATGGGGCGCGACGACATATTATGACGGCAATCCAGTCAAGCGTGGCGACAAGATTGAGCAGAATCTAGCTGATGCGATGCTGTCGGGCCGTGTGCAGGCTGATTGCAGCCGGTTGAGGCGTGATGTGCCATCGTGGTCAAAACTGGCAGAACAGCAGCAGGCGGCATTGTTGAGCTTTGCTTACAACGTTGGCGCTGGGTTCTATGGCGCCGATGGCTTTGACACCATTACGGCATGCCTGAGCGAGGGAAGGCTGGAGGATGTACCGGCGGCATTGCTGCTGTACGTGAATCCAGGCGGCCCGACTGAGGCCGGATTGCGTCGCCGCAGAGAGGCAGAAGGGAAGCTGTGGTCATCGGTCAAGACCAAGAATCCGGTCGCTGGCCTGCTGAAGGTGCCGTATTTCAGCCAGAACGATAATGCAAGCGGCACGGGTTACCGCGAGTGCTTTAGCTCGAGCTGCGCGATGGTCGCCGCGTTCTACGGCAAGGTCAGAAATGACGATGCCTACAACCAGGTGCGGCAGCAGTTCGGTGATACGACCGATGCGCAGGCGCAGGTGCAGGCGCTGCGGAAGTTAGGCCTTGAGGCGCGAATGGTGACCAATGCCGCGCCGGGGCTGATCGAAGCCGAGATCAATGCCGGGCGACCGGTAGCTGTTGGATGGCTGCACAAGGGGCCCGTGAGCACCCCTAGCGGCGGTGGCCATTGGTCGGTGGTGATCGGCTTTGATGGACAGGCGTTCGTCCACAACGACCCGAACGGTGAGGCGGACATGGTGAACGGCGGCTACGTGAACCGCACCCGCGGGGCCGGCATCGCCTACAGCCGCCGCAACTGGCTGAGGCGATGGGAGGTTGACGGGCCCTCAACGGGGTGGGCGCTGCTGGTCAAGCCGGTGTAGTGAGTTGATGATGTAGATCCAGCACCCTTGCCAGGGGCACCATGGCCACCTGCGGCACCACGGCATTGCCTAAGGCTCGCAGGCGGTCCACCCGACGGGAAAGCCCATCATCTCCTCGACAAAGGACGGGTTCAGATACATACCCCCCCCCAATCGGGAGACAGTCGGAGAGGCGCTGCGGGCCATCGCGGCCAGCGGCCTGCCAGTTCGTCCGGCCCTTCCAGTCGCTGGCGCATGAAGTCAGGAGTTGCGCCGCAATTGTCAACGGCATTCCCATCCCGTTGCCATTCTTGGCGGTCAGCTTTACCCGCTCCCGCCTTGCCAGCCACGTTTCCGGCCGCTCCCCATCGTTGGCTACGCAGGCTGCGGGAGTTGGCAGCATCCTTCCGATCACCGTCTCCAGGTTCGGGAACCGCTTGCCCTGCAGGTTGCCGGTGCTGTTGATCGGTGCTGCCATGGCTGAGCACGTGCGGGGCGTAGGCAACGCACCACCAGCGGTATCGCTGATGGCAGGCACCCACAGCCGCTGCCGGTATGCACGCCCATTCCGCGTCATACCCTGCCTCGGCCA
>SXGQ01365123.1_pt1 | contig 14658 bp, 11 predicted proteins | sample 3178371 | NCBI WGS metagenome assembly SXGQ01 (sample SAMN11356859, study PRJNA531348) | freshwater metagenome | isolation source: freshwater sample F1-20 | place: China: Fuxian Lake, Yuxi | collected 2017-12-25
ACTGGCATCATTTGGAGGTGCAATGTGACGGCAAACTATAAACTAGACGCAATGCTAGAATTAAGAAAGTATCTATGGAAAGAGTTATACACTCGTAACATATTTGACGAAGAAGAATATTGGTCAGATAATCTAAATGAGAATATTGTTCCAATTATCCCAGTTCAGCAAGCGGCAGAAATGAATCAATTCTTAAGCGGTAAAAAGCATATCGTTTATGACAAGATAGGAATGTCATATGAAGGACGAGGTCGTCGCGATCGATCCAACGCCATCGCACCGTGCCTCGCCACGAATTGAACTGATAATGGGCATCGACTGGACCTGAAGCAAAGTTCGCACCCTGAAAGCGGATCGGATCGGCACTCACACCCTCGTTCGAGAGCGAAAGCGGAGCGAGCAGAACACGCCACTCCCGTCGTCCACTCGAGGGCCATGACAGCTGCACGCGCGGCGCCAGGTAGGGCCCGTCACCGGTCAAGCGGTCGAGTGCAAATCTCGATCCCGCCGCGTCGTTTGGAACCTGAACGTCGTTACGCCCTTGCCAGGCGGCATAGACGTCGGTGTCGACGACCCAGCCCTGACGGGCTGATTCCGCCATCGCCGGTCCGCCATGAAGGCTGGCGATCAAAGAAAATATCGCGATACCCAGAGTACCCCAACGAAACGCTACGCGATCCACCGAGCGAAAGTCAGCCCGTGTCTTGAAGACCTTGGGCAATTCCATTGACGCTCGCGAGCAGCGCTTCGAGTAGACCCCAATCATTTCGTCCTCCTTCCCGCCAGCGGCGCAGCAGATCGACCTGCATGAGATTCATGGGGTCGACGTATGGGTTGCGCAGCGCCAGAGCCCGCTGCTGCGTTCGATCGCCATCGAGCAAATTCTGTTGATCTTTGACGAGCAGCAGAAGTTCCCGAGTCAGGCCGTGCTCCCGACGCACTTCGTCGAAGAATCGATGGCCGGACGCGGGATGTAATGAATCGTACTTTGCAGCGATCTGCAGATCAGAGCGTGCCAGCATGATCTCGACGTCGTCGACCAAGTTACGCAGGAACGTCCATTCGAGCAGGAGTTGTCGTAACGTAAAAATCCCGAAAGCCTCGACTGCGGCCTGCAGCCCAGTGCCCGCCCCATACCAGCCAGGCAGCAGCATGCGATTCTGCGTCCATGCGAATACCCAAGGCACCGCACGTAACCCCGCGATACCCTCGAGCCCCTCACGTGCGATCGGGCGACCACCGATTTGCATCCGCTCGATGACGTCGATCGGCGTCACGCAACGAAACCACTCGTGGAACATCGTCGAGTCATCGACGAGAGCGCGGTATCTCTCTGCGCTCGCACGCGATAAGACGGTCGCGATCTTGAGTCCTTCGGCGTCGGATCCGGCGGGGCTCCCACCTCGTCGAGCGGCGTTGGCCAAGGACAAGGCGCTGAACGCGCGCTCCAGCGTACGCAAAGCAATCGGACCGAGGCCGTAATGCTGGATGATCCCCTCGCCCTGCTCCGTGAGCTTGAGCCATCCGTTGATCGTAGACTGCGGCGAGGCGCCGACGAGTGCGTCGATTCGTCCGCCTCCACGTGGAAGGCTCCCGCCTCGCGCGTGGACGATTCGATGTTCCTCTCCGGCTGCTGCCAGCGACGCCGCAATCGCACCTTGCGCCTGATAAGCGGCGAGCCTCGAGGAGACGATACCTTCTCGCTTGTTGGCTTCCGAGTAACCGACGAGCCCGGTTTGCTGTCGCCCTCTCGAGTCGATGTGTCGTCGGTAGATCAACTCCGAGAGCAGCTCCCCCATGATCTGCCCGGCACGATCCAAGGCCTCGGGCGTCGCGAACATCGGCGCAAAGTCGATCGCGATCTCATCCGTTTGCTTATCGAAAGCCTCAGCCCACCGCGCGAGTAACAAGGCAGCGAGCACATCGTCGGCCCCCTCAGTCCCGTTGACGATGTACGAACCAATCGCATCCGCGCCATATCGCCGACGACACTGAAGCATCGCCTCAAAGACGGCGAGCGCTCGCTTACCTTCGGGATCGAGCTCAACACGAGGGCCGACATCGCGAGCGATGAGATCCACGAGTCGTGCCCGACGTTCTGACCGGTCCAAGGCGAGCCATCCCGGCTCATCCAAGGCTCGAGCCAAGACGCCATGATGGACACCGGAATGTTGGCGAACATCGAGCGTCGCCAGGTGGAATCCAAAAGTCGCAATGCGTCGCTGCAGTCGGCGGACAGCGAAAAGCCCCGCATGCTGACCTCGATGCGCGAGCAGACTGTCGACGACGAGGTCGATGTCGCGTTGAAATTGTACGGGTCCCTCATATCCCGAGGGCCGGCCGTCGTAAGTGGCCCGCAAACGCTCGGCCACCTGCGTGAGAAACACTCGGTACGGCATACGGTCGTGACGGGTAGGTGCCGACGAACGCGCGCCTGGAATCAAGGTGGCATATTCGTCGCTACGTTTTTGCAGTGCTGCGCTGATACCGACGCGACTCGCGCTTTGCGACAAAAGCTGCGCGAGTGACTGCACCTCGAGAAAGTACGCATTGACGATGGTTTGCTGCTGTCGTGCCAAGGTGTCGCGCAGACTTTTGGCGTGCACATCGGGGTTGCCGTCCATGTCGCCCCCGACCCAAGTGCCGAAACGCAGGATCGTGGGCAACTCAACCTGCTGAGGATCCACCCCGTAGTGTTTGCCTAGGGCTTCGGCGATCTCTTCGTAAAAATTGGGGACGATGCGATACAGCACTTCAGAGAGAAAAAAGAGCACATGTTCGCGCTCGTCCGCCACAGTCAAGCGTTGGCGCGGGTGATCTTCGGTCTGCCAGTGAGTCGTGAGCTCGACACGAATCTGACCTGCAGATGCTCGGCGCTCGCTCGGCGCGAGTGTCGGATTGAGTCGATCATAAAGAAGCTCTGCGAGCTTCAGTTGTTTACGCAAGATGGTGCGACGAGTGGACTCCGTCGGATGCGCCATGAAGACGGGCATGATGTGCAGCGATCGCAGCAATTCCATGAGCTCATCGAGAGACAAGCCCTCTGCCTTGAGTCGACCGATGGCATCGTCGACCCCGCCGGGCTGCGGGCGCTCGGCATCGTCCTGGAAGTACGCCCTGCGCCGGCGGATACGATGAACCTGCTCGGCAAGATTGACCGCCTGAAACCAACTCGAGAAGGCGCGCTCGAGATCGCGAGCAAGAGCCGGGGCGCGGCCTGCGACCCGTGCTTCGAGTTCGACGTCTGCAGAGGCATCACCTCTACGCCTTGCAATGGCAAGCGTGCGGTCACGCTCCACGATCTCGAACAGCTCTTTTCCGCCTTGGTCGAGAAGCACCTCACCGACCAGGGCTCCGAGCATATGGACGTCGTCACGCAAGGCCGCGTGCTTGGGCGGGAACTCGAGATCGGTGCGGCTCACGTCGAGATTTTACACCCGTGCAATAGCCTTAAACGAAAAGGCCGGAGGGGAAACCCCTCCGGCCCTGTTCGTTTCCACGCCGCGAACGGCCTCGGATGGGATCAACGGAACGAGTAGGTGAAATCGATGCCGTAGCTCTTGCCCGCCGAGTCGTGAATGAACGACCCACCGAACTCGGGTGCCGGAATGATTTCCTGCAGGTAATCCTCGTCGGTCACGTTGCGACCCCAAGCCGTGAGGCTGAAGGTGCCGTTCGAGACACCGAGACGAGCGTTGATCGAACGATACGGATCACGCTTCATCTTCGAGAACTCACCCTGACCGAAGCCGAAATAGGTGAAGAGGTTCGGCAGCCGCTGCTTCTGCACCGGGTGGAACCAAGTCTCGCCGACGAACGAGCCGTCGAGACGGGCATTGACCGTCCAGTTCGTCGTGATCGGGAACTTGATGTCGATACCGGCGTTACCCGTGTACTCCGGCGCGTAGGGCACTTCGCCACCCTTCGTGTATGGACGACCGACGTACTCGTCGATCTCGCCGTCGGTGACCGCGTAGCCCGCGAAGAGCGACACGTTCTCGTTGACGTTCCAACGGGCATCGAGCTCGTAACCCTTGATCGACACTTCGTCGATGTTGGTCACGACACGGAGCAGACCGAAGGGACCGGCGAAGAAGTTGAAGAACTGCATGTCCTCCACCTTCGTCTGGAAGGCCGCGAAATTCACGCTGATAGTGCGATCGGCGAAGAACGACTTGAAGCCCACCTCGGCCGCCTTCGACACTTCCTTGCGGTACAGGTCGTTGACGTCCGTGATGTTCAGCGTCGCATTTGCGCCGCAAGTCGGCGGAGCAAAATCAGCGCCTAAGCAAAGCGTCGTGCCACCCGCACGGCCGTAAGCCGAGGCGATGGTCGCCGCACTACCCGAGGAATTGAAGCCGCCGCTGCGGAAGCCATATCCGTACGAGGCGTATACCGCGAAGTCCTCGGAGGTCTTCCAGTTGGCCGACAGTTTCGGCTGCAACTGGCTGAAGCTCTTCGAGCGACTCGGGATACCCGCGGCTGCAAAGGCCGGATTCGCGGTGTAGGCAGGATTGATGTAAGCGTTCGAGAAGAAGCTGAACCCGACGGTCTGGGCACGGCACGGACCCGACGCTGCAGCAGCGCTGGAGCATCGCGGAACGTTGTTGTCGACCGAGCGATCCTCGACGTCGTAGCGCAATGCGAGCGCGAGCTCGAAAGCGTCCGTCACGTCATAAGCCACCTGGCCAAATGCCGCGTACACCTTGCTCGAGAAGTCGTCATCGTAGAGAAGGTCGGTGGGGTTGAGACCCGAAGTCGGCACAAACGGCTTCGCGGTCACGCCGCGACCGAGATCCGAACCCTGCGACACCACGACACGTCGCTGAATATCGGCGGCGTAGAGTCCAGCCACCCAACGCGGTGACTGATCACCCGCGGAGGTCAGGCGCAGCTCGAGGCTCGTGTCCTGCTGGTCACGCTGCTGGTACTGATAACCGTCGCAGCTGGTCGGACCGTACGGCGGCAGGAAGCCTGCACCGTTGTTTCCGGCCGGCGTCAACCAAATGCTCGACGGGATGCCGAAGAACGGGGGAATGTACCCCGGGTTCGAAAGCTTCGCGTCGTTGGTGGAACGGCAGATCGCATCGAGGGAGTACAGGAGGAACGCACCGCTCGTGCCGTCGGTAAGGAAGTAGTTGGTCTGGTCATTGAACGCCAGGTAGCTCGAGAGCGTACCGAGGGACGTTTCCCACTCGCCCTTCACGGAGAAGTTCAGGTTTTCCTGTTCGTTCTTCGGCGCGATGTTGTTGATGTACCGGAACGTGTGCGCGTTCGGGTCTGCATAAAATGCCGGGCCCACGAACGGCGCAACGTCCGCAAGAGCGATCGACGCATTGAAGTTGATCGCACCCGCGTTGATCGTCGAGTACTTAGCCTTCACATCGACGTCGCCTCCCGCCACCGGGAACAGCAGGCGCGCCTGAAAGCCGGACTCCTCGAAGAAATCGACGCAGTCATCACAGCGAAGGTCGAGGTTATTCCACTGACCGTCCGTCGTACGCGTGTAGGCCGAAATCGAGCCACGAGCCGTGTCGCCAACGGGGCCGCCCAAGTAGAAGTTGCCCTTGAAGCTGCCGTACTCGCCACCACCGAGACCGATATCGAACTCGACCGAGTCGCTCGGCTTGCGCGTGGTGATGATCATGGCGCCGGCCAACGCGTTGCGGCCGTAAAGCGCTCCTTGCGGGCCCTTCAAAATTTCAATCTGCGAAACACCCGAGAGCTCTTGGTTGAGCGCATTCGGGTTGGTCTGCAACACGCCGTCGATGACGAGCGCGAAGTTGGTCTCCGCATCGCGAGCAGTGTTGATGCCGCGGATGTTGACCTGAAGATCACCGGCTTCCGCGGTCTGCACTTGCGAGACACCCGCCGTCAGGGCGATGAAGTCCTGAGGACGTTCGATGCCCGCGTTCTTGATTTCGGTCTGGGTGAACGCCGTGATCGTCACGGGTACGTCTTCAATGCGCTCTGCGCGCTGACGAGCCGTCACCACGATCTCTTCGAGTTGCGCCTCTTGAGCGCCCGACTGTGCGGCCGCCAATACGGCGAAGACGCTCGCCCCGATGAGGGAAAGCTTGTTTTTGCGGTAAGACATTGATCCTCCGTTTCGGTCCCTGAATGGAGTAGGGAAAAATGCAACGCGAGTCTAGGGCTGTTGATATCGGTGAGGCAACGGAAAAACCCGGCCAAGGTCAATTTTTTCGTTGCCAAAAAACAACAGTCGTGAACCCCAGAACGGCCATTCTGCCGCACATCTGGGCAGCCTAAACGGACGATGCGGCATGATGGGACTCGAGTAAACACGAGGATTCGAATAGTGAGCCGCACCCCGCCCGTTCCCGCCATCGATATCGTCAGCGGAATCTGGACCGAAGAAGCCATCTCCTATCGACCGGGCTGGCAGGACCAATTCTTTGCCGGGAAGATGAAGTCCAAGACCAATATGAAGGGTGTCCCGCTCGAGGATCAATTGGCGCAGATGGCGGACGCCGGCATCGAGCGCGCATTTCTTTTTGCCCCGAAGGCGGGTCAAAAGGGGTTGCCGGGTTCGTTCCACCTCCCGTACGAAGTGATCGCGCGTGCAGTCGAGAAGTACCCCGGTCGCTTCTACGGTATGGCGGGCCTCGACCCCTACGAGGGAATGAATGGTGTGCGCGCGCTAGAAGACGCCGTAAAGAACATGGGATTCATTGGCGCGCATCTCTACCCGCATTGGTTCGACCTTCCGCCAGACCATGCGAAGTACTATCCCTTCTACGCGAAGTGCTGCGAGCTCGGAGTACCGATCCAGATGCAAGTAGGCCAGTCGATGGTCTATGCGAAAGAGCAGCCCATGCGCAGCGTCGGCCGCCCGATCCTTCTCGACGGAATCGCCTGTGATTTTCCGGAGCTCAAGCTCATTGGCATCCATGTGGGTATCCCATGGACCGACGAGATGATCGCCATGGCATGGAAGCACGAGAACGTGTTCATCGGCTCCGATGCGCACAGTCCAAAGTATTGGCCGCAGGCTTTCGTGAATTACATCAATAGCTACGGACAGGACAAAGTCTTGTTCGGCACTGATTTTCCGGTGCTCGGCTTCAAGCGCACCATGGATGAAGTCCTGGCGCTCGAGCTACGCCCCGATCCGCTGCGGAAGTTCCTGCGTGACAACGCGCTACGCGTCTACGGCCTGAAGTAACCTTCGTTGCTCGGCGAGACGCGTTACGTCGTCATCGACTCAGTCGCCGCCGACGCCGACGGACTTCGCCGCCTGCTCAGCGTTGAGCGCAGCCCCACTCTTTCCTAACGTATCTATCGTCGCTCGATCGAGGCCCGCCTCGCGCAACACCTCTTCGGTGTGTTCGCCTAGACGTGGTGCAGGAGTGCGGATGGACGCCGGCGTCGCACTGAAGTTGATCGGGAACGACGGCATGCGCAGCCGACCTTCGGTCGGATGATCGTAGGATTTCCAAAAACCCGTCGCGTTTAAGTGAGGGTCTTCCGCAAGCCCCTCCAAAGTATTCACTACGATGTGAGGAATACCGGAGTTCGCGAGCACTTCGAGCCACTCGGCCGTGGTGCGAGTCGCCGTGATTTTGGCCGTAATTTGATTGGTGGCATCGATATTGCGCACCCGATCGGCCAGCGTTTTGAAACGCTCGTCGTCAATGAATTCCGGATGTCCCGTGACATTGCAGAACTTCACCCAATGCGCATCTAGATAAGGCAATACCGCGATGTAGCCATCCTTGGTTTTGTAGGGTTTTCGATCCTTGCTCATGAGACGCGTATAACCGGGTTTGCCCTTGGGCGGTTCGAAGGTCATACCCCAAAGGTGTTCGGCCATCACCCAATTGACCATGGTCTCGAACATCGGGACCTCGAGCTCCTGGCCCTCACCCGTGCGCTCACGATGGAAGAGCGCTGCCAGCACACCATAGACCACCGTGATCGCAGTCGTTTTGTCCGCCACGACCGTGGGCAGGTAACGAGGCTCGCCGAGCACGGCATCGTTAAGCATCGCGATGCCGCTCGCCGCCTGGATCGAGTCATCGAGTGCGCCGAGTCGGCCGTAAGGCCCTTTCTTTGAATAGCCATAGGCGCCGCAATAGATGATGCGCGGATTGACCTTGCGCAGGTCGGCATAGTCGAGACCGAGCTTGGTCATCACCTGAGGCCGATTATTGTGGACGAAGACGTCCGCATCTTTGATCAGCGCGAGCAGGGCATCTCGCGCCCCGGGACCTCGCAAATCGAGAACGATGCTGCGCTTGTTTCGATTGCAGGTGAGGTAGAGCGCAGCCATACCCGGGTTGTTGGATGCTCCGAGCGAGCGGTTGCTATCGCCGCGTGGCTGCTCGATTTTGATGACGTCGGCCCCCATGTCCGCCAGCATTTGGCAGGCCCAAGGCCCGAGCACGACGCTCGTCATCTCAATAACTTTGATCCCTTTCAACGGTCCGCTCATCGGTCATCTCCCTGAAACAACCCCTACTCTTCGATGATACGCTTGGACCATGTACTCTGAGCTTTTCCTTTTCAGTCGCTCCTGCAGGCGGTCTTGGTCGTCTGGTTGTGGCGCGTATGGAAATCGACGGGACTCCTGGTGGCGGGCCTGCTACTCATCCCGCAGCTCGGTCTCGTCTACGACAATCTCATCGTGGGCGCCGGAAGATTCATCGGCTTCTCGCCGCTGCTCGAGGCGATCTCATGGCCTCGTTTTTGGATCCACTGGCTCTTCGGCACTTGGCTCATCGTGGCCTCAGGCGTGGCGTTACGCCTCGCAGGTTTCGAGTTCATGCGCGGCACTCGACCGATGCTTGTTTTTTGTTCGCTGACCTTCGCACTGATGGCGTACGACCTGCCGCACTTCTGGAACGAACAGCTCTACCCGGTGTGCGAGTTCGACCTCATCCGTTACTCGACTGCGGTATCGGCCGAGACGCTCTGCTTCGAAGGCCAGGAAGTCGTTCGTAGCGCTCCACCGATTCCCTCGATCATTACCTGCTTCGTCGTGATCGGTAGCGGTGCCGTACTGATGTTCAAGCGCAAGTTCCCGTGGATGTTTTTGGGTGGCGTCTTGATGCTGGCCTCTGCCATGCCGCCGCTACGCAACTTCAAGATGGATAACTTTGGCGAGATTCTGATTGCGGGCGGCTGCATCTGGGCGCTGGCGCATTTCTCGCGAGGCCGCAAGCCCGGTCGCTTCGCGCACTCCCCCGACGCCGCGACGTGAACGCCACGTCATCGGGTAAATCGGGTCTGATAGACCCTTGGGGTGCGCTCGCCTGCGCGGCCGCCGCAATGCTGTTTGCAGCCAAGGGAATCTTCGCAAAAAAACTGTATGCCCAAGGCCTGAGCTTCGAGGGCGTCGTCGCCATACGCGCGATGATCTCTTTACCGCTCTTCTGGTGGCTCGCGTTGCGACGAGAGTCTTTGAGCACGATTACCTCGACTCCACCCCGCGCAATCTTCGTGGCAGCCTTCGCTGGAGCGCTGTGCTACTACGCCGGCGCCCTACTCGACTTCCTTGCACTCACCATGATCGAGGCTAGCATCGAGCGAGTGCTCATCTTCAGCTATCCGGCGATGGTCGTGATCTTCACCTCCGTCCGCGACCGACGATGGCCGGCACCTCGAGTGCTGGCCGCGACGCTACTCACCTACCTCGGAATCTTTTTTACGATGGGCGGATTTGATCTCGCAGAGCTACGCGCCAACCTGCTCGGCGCACTACTCGTCATCGGCTCGGCGCTCTCTTACGCCATCTACTTCATGGTGAGTGAGACCTACACGCGATCAGTGGGTAGCGCTCGTTTCACGCTCATCGCGATGACGGCGGCGACAGCCTGCCTCGTCCCTCACTATTTTTTACTCAGCGGAACACAAGAAATCACCACCATCGACTCTTCGGGCTGGTGGCTGTTGATTGGCATCGCTGTTTTCTGCATGTTTTTGCCGGCGTCGTTCCAGGCTGAGGGCGTGCGGCGCATCGGTGCCGAGCGCGGTGCGGTGCTCTCCACGGTCGGCCCACCGACGACCGTATTGCTCGCCTTCATGCTGCTCGAAGAACGTTTGTCGGCGTGGCAATGGGCGGGCATGGCGTTGATCGTCCTTGGAATTCTGGTGCTGGACCTCGCTCGTACGCGAAAATCCTGAGGCGCAGCACTCACCCGGCGATGGCATACTTTCAGGCAATAAGCGATGGCATACTTTCAGGCAATAAACGGAGACCTGACGTGAGCCACACCCCCGTAAAAGTTGCCCCGAACCGTTACCGAGAATCCTTTGGTCGTTACTACGAAGACTTCGTCGTCGGTGACATCTACGAACATCGGCCCGGCCGCACCATCAGCGAAACCGATAATACCTGGTTCACGCTGCTCACCATGAATACCCACCCCCTGCATTTCGACGTCGAGTACGGCAAAGCCTCAGAGTTCGGCCGCTGCCTTGTCGCCTCCCCGCTCACACTCGCCATCCTCGTCGGCATGAGCGTGACGGATGTCAGCCAGAAAGCCATCGCGAACCTCGGCTGGAAGGACATTCGCATGACAGCGCCCGTGTTTCCCGGAGACACGCTGTATGCCGAGTCCGAAGTGCTCGAGAAGCGCGAATCAAACTCACGACCGACCGCAGGAGTCGTTACCGTGAGCACCACCGGCAAGAATCAGGACGGAAAAGTGATCTGCACCTTCGAGCGCAGCATCCTCGTGGCTAAACGGGGCCACTCCGTCGAAGACCGCATGGGCTACTGAGATACTTTCGGAGTTCAAAGTAATGAGCGAAAACGTCGATCAGGAAATCATCGACAGTATCGAGCGCTGGGCCGAACGCGAACTCAAACCCATCGCCAAAAAGTTTGATCATGCAGACGAGTATCCGCTCGAGATCGTCGAGCAAATGAAAGAGCTCGGTCTCTTCGGCGCGACCATCCTCCCTGAATATGGCGGTCTCGGGCTCTCGGCCTCCACTTATGCTCGAATCGTGATGAGCATCGCCTCCGTATGGATGGCACCCGTCGGCATCTTCAATTCCCATCTCATCATGGCGGCCTGCGTGCAGCGCCACGGCACCGAGGAGCAAAAGAAAAAATGGCTGCCCCGCTTTGCGAGCGGAGAGATCCGCGGTGGTATCGGCCTCACCGAACCCAACGCAGGTACTGACCTGCAGGCCATTCGCGCAGTGGCGCGTCGCGAAGGCGATCACTACGTCATCAATGGCACGAAGACCTGGATCACCAACGGCGTCTACGGAAGCTGCTTCGGTGTGCTCGTGAAAACCGACCCCGATGCACAGCCGCGTCATAAAGGCATGACGATGTTCTTGTGCGAGAAAGGCGACGGATTCGTCGCCGCCAAGAAAATCCGCAAGCTCGGCTACAAGTCGATCGACAGTGCCGAACTCGTGTTCACCGACTTCAGGGTGTCGGCCGACAACCTGATCGGCGGTGTCGAGGGTCGCGGCTTTCAGCAAGCCGTCGGCGGTCTCGAGCTCGGCCGTATCAATGTGGCGGCACGTGGCGCGGGTATTGCCGCAGGCGCCCTACGGGATGCCCTGCGCTACGCTCAAGAGCGACAAACCTTCGGCAAACCCATCGCCCAGCATCAGGCCATTCAACTCAAGCTCGCAGATATGGCTACGCGTGTCGAAGCTGCGCGCCTGCTCATCGAGCAAGCGGCGCGTAAGTACGACACCGGCGAGCGCTGCGACCTCGAATCGAGCATGGCCAAGCTCTTTGCCTCGGAGGCCGGCGTCGAAAACAGCCTCGAAGCCATGCGCATTTTCGGCGGCTATAGCTATTCGACCGATTTCGACGTCGAGCGCTACTACCGCGACGCTCCCCTCATGTGCATCGGTGAAGGTACCAATGAAATGCAGCGCATCATCATTGCGAGACAACTGATCGAGAGGAATCCGGTTTGAGCGACGCAGCGCCGCCAAAAGACCCGCCACTCCCACTCGAGGGGCTGCGCATCCTCACCTTCGAAGCTTTTGGCGCAGGGCCTTTCGGCTCGATGTATCTCGCCGACCTCGGGGCAGAGGTCATCAAGATCGAAAATCGAGCGCAAGGTGGCGATGCCACGCGCGGTATGGGCCCCTACTTCTTGGGCGAGCATGACTCGCATTTTTTCCAGACCTTCAACCTCAATAAGCGCAGTGTCTGCCTCGACCTGAAAACCCCTGAAGGGCAAACGGCATTTCAAAAGCTCGTCGCGAAGTCCGATGCCGTGCTCAATAATCTTCGCGGCGACCAACCCGACAAACTCGGACTCACCTACTCCGCGCTCAAGGCGGCAAACCCACGCATCGTCTGCGCACATCTGTCAGCGTACGGACGCGACAACGAACGGCGCGGTTGGCCAGGCTACGATTATTTGATGCAGGCCGAGACCGGATATCTGCATGTCACCGGCGAGCCAGGCTCGCCCCCTGCACGCATGGGTCTGTCGATCGTCGACTACATGACCGGCATCACGACGGCGTTCGCGCTGCTCGCCGCGCTCTTCGGTACTGCCCGCAGCGGAGCGGGACGTGACGTCGATGTCAGTCTGTTCGACGTCGCCTTGCATCAACTGTCGTATCCGGGCACCTGGTATCTCAACGACGGCCTCGTCACGGGACGCATGCCTCGAAGCGCACATCCGACGGCAACACCCGTTCAGCTCTTCAAGACGGCAGACGGCTGGATTTTCGTCATGTGCATGACCGAAAAATTCTGGCAGGAACTGTTGCGGGTCATCGACGAACCGCAGATCGCCAAAGATGCGCGTTTTGCCACGATGCCCCTGCGCCGCGAACATCGAGAATCTTTGACTCCACTGCTCGATGCCGTCTTCGAGCGTGACATCACCGCTCACTGGCTCGCGAAGTTGCAAGGCGTACTGCCTGCCGCGCCAGTCAACGACATGGCGCAGGCGCTGCAAAACCCCTTCCCCATCGCCTCCGGCATGATCCGATCGACGCCCCATCCGATGCGGCCGGATTTTCGTAGCTTCGCCAACCCCATCAAGCTCGATGGAAAGAGGCTTCCGGCTCAGTCTGCCCCCAGCCTAGGCGCCGACACCGATGACGTACTCGCAGAGCTCGGTTATTCGTCGTCCGAAATCGGCGCGCTGCGCAAACGAGGTATCACGTGAAACTCGAAGGTCTGCGCGTCGTTGATTTATCGCAGTTCCTACCGGGACCGCAGCTCACATTGATGATGGCGGACCATGGAGCAGAGGTCATCAAGATCGAACCGCCCGGTGAGGGGGAGCCCGGTCGCTACATCGGGCCTCGCGAGGGCGGGCACACTGTTTTCTTTCGCAATACGCAACGAGGCAAGAAAAGCTTCTGCGTCAATCTCAAGTCCGACCTGGGACGCGAAGCGGTTTTACGTCTTGCCGAAAAAGTCGATGTCTTCATCGAAGCTTTTCGACCGGGTGTAGTCGATCGGCTAGGCGTCGGCTATGCCGCAGTCTCGGCACGCAACCCGCGTATCGTCTATTGCTCCATCTCCGCCTTCGGTCAGAGCGGTCCTTATCGCGAACAACCGGCACATGATCTTGCGACCGAAGCCTTGAGCGGTATCGTCAGCCTGAATCAGGGCAACGATGGCGAGCCTGTGATGCCACATGTCCCGGTAGCCGATATCACCGCATCGCTGCATGCGCTCTCGGGCGTACTCATGGCGCTACTGCGGCGCGAAAAAACCGGGCGGGGCGATTACATCGACGTCGCCATGCTCGACTCTGCGATCGCATGGACCCCTAACATCACGGGATCCACTTTCGTGCACAAAACCCCGCCGAAGCCGCGCGAGGAGCGCAGTCTCGGCGGCTCGGCGTTCTACAACATCTATAAAACACGAGACGGACGTCACGTCGTGCCCGGCGCACAGGAGCTCAAGTTCGTGCGCAAACTGCTCGGCGAACTCGGTCGGCTCGATTTCGTCGAGCTCTGCGAACGCGGGCCCGGTGCGCATCAAGCGCCGCTCATTACCTATCTGCGTGAGCTCTTCGCAACCCGAACTCGGGCCGAATGGATCGACTGGTTCCGCGGCAAGGAGGTCGGTTTTGCTTGGGTCAACGACCTGCGCGAAGCCTTCGATGATCCGCAGATTCGCGCACGTGGCATGCGCCTGCTGGACGATGACGGGCACGAACACATCGGACCGCCCGTGAAGTTTCTGGACGAACCCGCCGCGCCGCGACTGAGCCTGCCCGCAATCGGCGAGCACAATGCCGAAATCCTTCGCGAACTCGGCTACGATGACGCGGCGATCGAGGCTTTTGCCGAGACCCTGAAGTCCGGCGGACCCAGCCACCGGTAACCACCGACTGGCTCGACCGTCGATCGCGAGGGAAACGGTATGCACTTCGACTACAGCGATCACGTCAAATTACTTCGCGGGCAATTGCTCGCCTTCATGGACGCGCACGTTTACCCGAACGAACGGCGCTTCTTCGATGAAATCGCGGCTCACCGCGCGGCGGGCAACCCCTGGGTGCCCACCCAAATCGTCGAAGAATTGAAAGCCAAAGCGCGCGCCGCGGGGCTCTGGAATCTTTTCCTGCCGCGCAGCACCCGGGCACTCGAAGGTCTCAGCAATCTCGAGTACGCACCGCTCTGCGAAATCATGGGTCGCGTGCCTTTCGCTGCCGAAGTGTTCAATTGCTCGGCACCGGA
>SXGQ01067621.1_pt1 | contig 14656 bp, 11 predicted proteins | sample 3178371 | NCBI WGS metagenome assembly SXGQ01 (sample SAMN11356859, study PRJNA531348) | freshwater metagenome | isolation source: freshwater sample F1-20 | place: China: Fuxian Lake, Yuxi | collected 2017-12-25
ACGCACTCGTTGTCGGTGGCGAGCATCAATCCAGAGCAGCTCATGGAGTCACTCGACAGCATCGTGTTTCAGGTGGGCGAACAACGTCCGGTGTTGTCACGCACTGCGGAGCTTTCGCCCAAAGCGGAGGAGTTGTTGCGCGAGGAGTCCAAGAAACGCACCACCAAGCGTTCGCAAGAACGTATCAGCGACAACATCGACGACGACATCGACGACGTGGGGAGCGATTCCACGAGTGCTGCTCGAGCGCGCAAACCGCGGGTGCGTTCAACGGATGCATCAACGGCCGACATCCTTTGCGACCTGCGTCGCTTGGTTGGCTTGGAACCGGTAAAGATCGAAGTGGAACGCCTCGTCGCTGCGCGCGAGTTCACCAACGCGCGCGTGGCTGCTGGCAAGCCGGCAATCGATCAGTCACCGCATCTGGTGTTCACCGGGAACCCAGGAACCGGGAAGACCACGGTGGCGCGATTGGTGGCCGATCTCTACAAGGCGTTGGGCATCCTGAAGAAGGGCCACGTCGTGGAGGCCGACTGCTCCAAGTTGATTGCGGCATACATCGGCCAGACACCAATCAAGACCCAGCGACTGTGCGAAGAAGCGCGCGGAGGCGTGTTGTTCATCGATGAGGCCTACGGCCTCACGGCGCATCAACACCAGGGTTATGGTCCGGAAGCGATCGAGACGTTGCTTAAGTTCATGGAGGACAACCGCGGTGACATCGTGGTGATCGTCGCGGGGTACCCCAAAGAAATGCAGGGATTCCTCGACGCCAACCCAGGACTGCGCAGTCGCTTCGACGTCGTGATCGACTTTCCCGACTACGCCACCGACGAGTTGGGCCAGATCTTCGACCTCTACCTCGAGGAGTACGAGCTCACCCTCACCGTGGACGCACGCGAGAAGATGATTTCCTACGTGAACTCACTTCCACGTGGCCGCGGTTTTGGCAACGGTCGTGCGATGCGCAACCTGTTCAACGAAGTGGTGCGTCGTCACGCGGTGTGGGCAACTCGCAACGGAGAGATCGATGCCGTTGACCTCACCACGATTACGGCAGCGGTGATTCCCGATCCCGGTAGCGCAGTGAGCGCACCCGAGTCGGGCGGCCATCGCGGCGTGTATCTCTGAACTGTCGCGAGTTAAGAGCGGTTCGTGCCGCTCGCGACATACGCATCACGGAACATCATTCGTAATCAAGTTCATCAACAACCAACCGCGATCGAATGATCGCAGAAAGTAATCACCATGACAGCAAAGAAACAACACATCGTCATTCTCATCGACCGCTCTGGCTCGATGGAAGCGATCGCCAGCGACGTGATCGGCGGCTATAACCAGTTCCTCCGCACTCAGCAGGCCAATGGCAGCGATGCAAGAGTCACTTACGTGCAGTTCGACAGTCAAGACCCGCAGGAGGTCGTCGTCGCGGGCGCGCCGATCAGCGAGGTTGTGCCGCTAAGCGCGGCTACCTTTGTGCCGCGCGGCGGCACTCCGCTGCTTGACGCGACCGGGCGGCTGATCTCACGCATCACTGCGAATCAAGCCGAGCGTCGCAATGTGGGGCTACCGGACGAGGACATTCTCTTCGTCTCGATCACCGACGGAGAGGAGAACGCCAGCAGCGAGTTCTCGCTCGCCCGGATACGCGAGTTGATTCGCGAAAAATCGGCGGCTGGATGGAACTTTGCGTTTCTCTCCGCGGCGCTCGACGCGTACGGCGACGCGCGAGCTATGGGTGTGCACGCAGGTGCGACCCAAGGGTTCGTGCCGGACGCGCAGGGCGTGAAGCTCGCGTTCGAGAGCCTGGCGCAGAAGACTGCCGACTGGCGCCAAGTGAAGCGACGTGGCCGCAACATGCGCGACGAGGACTTCTTCGGCAGCGACAAGCAGGCCGAAGCCGATCGACGCCGCCGCAAGGGCGACAACCCAGACCCGTCGGACAACTGATTCAAATCAGTTGACGGCGCGCCCGTCGTTCATGCACAAAGTGGGGCGTGGTACTTCGGTGCCGCGCCCCACAGCGGCGGGTCGCAATAAGCGAGCCGCTAGTTGTGCTATTCGTTGCGAATGGCCCGTTGCTCGAAGTCCGTGCGCCACGCCTTGTATTGGCCGCCGGCTTGATTGCGGGTTGCGGGATCTTGACCGCCGAAAAAGGTATTCTTCATGTCGTCGGCATTGTCGGGGTTGAGGCAGTAGCCAGAGACCTTTCGATGGATTTCTCGCAGTTGCGTAGTGCGATCATTTTCGGACAGTCCTGTACGACTGTTTGCCGGTACCGCGCCTTCTTCGATCTCCTGACGGTAGGTGGGGCTGACGTACCACAGTGCGCTCGCAAGAGGCAAGTAAAAACCAGCATCCTCTGCGGGCAAGAACATCCTGATTTCATCTGGAACTGGCTCGGCCCCGAATACTCTGTCGAGCCAGTTCAAGAACGCGACGGCTTTCGGGTCAATCGGCTCCTCGTTTTCTATCCATCGCACTCTGGAGTCAATTTTCACGACCTTGCGGGTGTATCTGTTGTCGATGGCTACTGCCAAGCCCCAGGACTTGCTTATTTGCAAAAAGTCCACGAGTCTTCGATACTCGCCATAAACGCTCCTATGAAGAACTCTTTGTCTACGCAGTTCCGTGATTGAAGGTGAGTCGACAGGCAGCAGGTCATAGACGCTTCGGACCGTTAGTGGCTTCTGCAGCTCGTTAACGTCGAGGTATTGACGCAAGTGACTTAGACGAGCTCCCAGTCGAGGTATCACTTCAATCCCAAGCTGTGTTTCGATATTCACGTCGTCAAGTTTTGACTCGTACTCCCTTAGCTTTTGGCGAGTTGTTACGGCCTTGGCTGCCCGTAGCCAATTGTACAGAGCAGACTTGTGGTCGGCCAGGGAGAGCAAGAGAAACTCCTTATCGGTAGTCATCTCATGTAGATACTGACCAGTGAAGCGCTGCTTGAAGTCAACCAAGAGCTCTTGTAGCAACTCTCTCGGTTCCATCCCGTCGTACCGACCTGCACCGACGACCTGACTTATCCTCGTTTGTGCGTTTTGCAATGCAATCAACCAGAAGCAGTAGTACAGAAACCGTGCATCGGCGCCTTGATTCATGCCGTCCTTGGTGGCGATGAAGAGATGGTGAAAGAGAGCGATGTCATCACCAAGAGTCGATACGTCAAAGTCGAGTGGATCACCGCAGGTAGCCAGATCCTGGCTGAGCGAGGCCGACTCCGAGATATTGTCGAGTGCGGACCACTGATGGAGGTGTCTCCGCGCCCGACGGTTGAACTCGCGTTGCGCTAGGTCAATCAGAGTCGGTGTGGTCTGACCTTGGCTGGCTGTGTTGTACTCCATTTGGATTGAAAGAAATGCAACAAACAGCTCCTCGGTAGCTGGGACCAAAGACATTGCCGAATTCAGGAATTCCCAACTATTTATCAATCCAATATTTGGCAACTCCGCCTCGAGCTCAATGGGTTGCCCTGCTTGATCTTGATTACACCTTAGAACTCCCTGGTCACCTGTGCGAGCTTGAGCGATCGCCAATTCCCCTTGGAGTGTCCACCCGAGATACTTGAGGCGTCGGGTGCGATGTCGTCGGTCAAGAAGGTCAAGATGTTGCTCGATTACAGTCCTTCCAGATTCGTATAGATCTGAGCCTGTGTTCAAGAAGAGTAGAACGCGATCCAGGCTTGCTTCTGTGCCGACCGCCGTGAAGTAATGCCGATCGGCGCCAGGCATTCGGGTACGGAAGTTAATTTCTGTATCCCCTTGACCGATATAGCGAGACTGAGTCAATTCGAGGTCAAGATATGGAGTGAACATCTCATCCCGTACGGTCTCGATGGTTCCCATATTGGCGTCCCGCGCCCTTAGATCCTGAAGAGCGAGGAATGGCATGAACAGCATCAGATGATTCGCCTGAGCCACCGACTGTTCGTTGATGGTGCTTGACCACTCTCGGATTGTCGAACGCGCGACTCGCTCAAAGTGCGTCCACAGAAAATCTGCATGATGCCCAGCGTTCGTTGCTGCCTGCTGGAGTGACGAAATCTGAGATTCATAAAGGTCAATCCCTGTGCGCACTTGCTTCGCGAGTTCGGTATAGATGGGTACGGCAGCACCGGCAAGGACGATTATGAGCAGACTGAGCGCAGCGATGAATCCTTCATTGTTCTGAAAGATGAATCCTTCCGGTCTGCGAGTTACCCCGATGTAGAGGTAAGTAGTGATTGACCCGAGCAACGCCGCGAGGCCGTAGATACCAAAAATGAGCACCTTGAAAGACGATGCTCCCTCGGCAACAAGCCAATCCTCGCTAAATGCGTGTTTTTCGTTGTCTTTGTTGAACTGCTTGAAGAACTGCTTGACGCTGTTCTTGACTACTTTGACGTGCGAAAAAGCAAGTGTGAGGGCGATACCGAGATACGCCATTGAGACGACGATCCAGTCAAGGGTCGCGAATGGTCGACTGCTCGGCAACAGTATTGGAACTAGCAACGGAAACAGAAGTGATAGGACTGCGAAGAGTGCTCTTCGCTTCTGTTCTTGGGACGACGTAGTACCCCAGCCGAAGAGGAGAGCTAGAACCAGTGGGATAATGAACGATAGAGTCCCGCCCTCGCGCCACCACGCGTCGAGAATGCCCACAAAATCAGTCATCACTTCACCGGTCCAGCATTTGGCAGTAACTAACTGTAACCCCTGTTGACTCGTCAGCAGGGGCACGGTCGTTCGACGATTCGGCGCGAGCTGATGGAAGGGCGGAACTCAATGCCAGGTAAAGACGTCGCTCACTCTCGGTTGCCGCATCGGGATTATTGAAGATTTCCATCGCTAGCAAATAATCGCCGACCTTGAGCGGCAGTGTGTCAAAGGGAAGTTGGTAAGACACGAGTGTGCCGCTGGTCTCGGGGGAGTGTTCGGGATGCACCGTCCAAGAGTTACCCATCATGCTCGAGACGATCACAGTTGTTGGGTCGCTAGTTGCGAGACCAACTGGTACATCAAGCACGACAAACTTCTTACCACGCTCATCAATTTGGCGTACGGTGACCTCGTCTCCGGGTTTTAAGGTGTGGGGCAAATCTCCGACGACCACATCACGTTCGGTCTCTGCCCCCCTGTTGCCGAGGATTCGTACTCGTAAAACTCGTGCGGTACGACTCACGACGGTTGCGACGAGTGAGTCCCCGTGAATCCGTGACCGCCCTTCGACGCGTTCGTGTTCGGGCAGAAGAACAGGGGCGAGCGCATCATCGTAGGTGGAGAAATGTGCAACCCACCGAACTGGGGCGTCGGATCGTGGACCCTTTCTCACGCCAAGCACTTCACACTCCGTGCCGTTGAGTCGAATCTTGGCGGCCAGTCGTTCGCCGGATGGCACATAAGCGGGCCTGTTTTGCCCGGTGACCTCCTGGATTGCCGTATCGGGGTCCGCTGAACCGATTTCTATGTGTTGATTGAGCATTTTGAGGCGCAGCGTTCGGCCAAAGTGGTCGTTGTCGACTCGCAGCAAGCGTGCGAGTTGTGAATCCGACAGGGTGACGTACCCATGCCTACCGCGTCCTTGTGATTCTTTGTCACCATAGAGGCGCCTGAACCATTCAGAGCATGTCTCGTGCTTCTGCGAAACGGGTTCTCGTAGCGTTGGAGGCTCCGCAAAGATGTAGATGATCCGCCGAAACAACTCGCGCATCTCCTCGGGACCGGACGACGAGCACACTCTGAGGCAGTATTCAAGTTCGAGGTTTCCACCTATCACTACGACGTGGTCAGTGGCTCCTGATTTGAAACTTTGCATTGCGTACCAGAGGTCATTAGCCAAGCCGGTCGTCAGGTGTTTCATCCACCGATGATTGAGGAGCCGTTCGTGTCCGTACTCAAAAATCATTCTGTCTGCGAATGAGCTGCTTACTCTCTGGTTTGCCCGCCGGCTACTGGTGAAGGGATCTTGGTCAACTTTCAAGCTCCTCGCTAGCTCGTCGTAGTGACTGTCGAGTTCCCTGAATGAATTTTCAAGTTGAGCATCAACATTGCCATCCGTCCTGATATCCGGAATCGTCCAAGCCGAACGGTACGGTCGAGGAAAACCCAGCTGGTTGAGCAGATGGTTCAGTGATTCGGTACTCGGCAACCTTGCAATCGAGAGTTGCCGAATACCGAACTGAAGGAGTCCGTAGGGATCAACAATGCAGGTGGTGCCTACATGCTCTGACTTGTACGTCGCAGCCCCCGTGTCGGCTTTGCCGAGGTCACTCGAAATCGTGGTTGGCTGTTCCGGATTCTGCGAATTGGGCATCTTCCAGAAACCGTCGTCAAAAAACGGCCTCCAAGCGGGTGCACGGCCAACGAGAACCTGATGGAGACCTTGCACACTAATGAAACGTTGGGAGCGGAATGACTTGCGGATATTTCTGCGTGCCGCGGCATTAAAATCGCCGATGACTATCGGGTCGTTTGTCCGGAAACGCAGCCCCAGTAAGTCGCTATCGGACGAAACCACGACTGTCTCGTGGTCCTGGAATTCGCTGGATGAGCAGTAGTGCAGTGCCAGCATTGCAATGATTGCGTCAACACCGACCTCCCCGGCCCACAGCCCACCTGGCGGAGTAGCCGGTGTTTTGACTCCGGCACTTCTTGCTTCTTTGACGATTTTTTCGATGTGATTGCGAGACCTCTGAAGGAATCTTGCACCTTGGTTCGCAATGACTGATCCGTGTTGAAGCTGCATCACTGGCCCCACAACATGAAGCAGACTCGGACTTAGGTCAAAGAGCTCGAGAAGTGACTTGATTCCCGAAAAACTAAAGATTTCGTCAACTCCCGAAGCCTTTAATGTTCCTCGAAGGTTCCAGAGGTCGACAATGACGACACACTTTCTTGGTTGAAGCCGAGCCGCTGCAACTCCCTTCTCTTCATCCGTGACGTGCATGTCCTACTAACGCTCTGTACGGCTCAGGCGTGACATGGCCGAATAGCAGCATGGTGAATCACTGTCAGCGGCTACTCTCGGGCACGGGGTGAGCATGCCAGATCAAACCGAGAAAGAGCTGTTTGAAGCCAATCCAGCAAGCTCTGAACTTCGAGCTCGCGTCTTTAGTAGAGCCCAACAAGACGCCCAGGACACTTGCAAGCGTCTCGTCGGAATGGGGCACTGTGTTGAAGCATGTCCAGGTGATTGCGAAGTTTTCACTCAAGTGGGTCTCGAACTTGCCAAAAGTGAGACTGACAGGGCAATCCAGAAGCCAGAGTTCGGTCAGCGAGGTCAGATTCTGCTGAATGTCATTGACGACGACTTTCGCCGACTCTGGAACAAGCAAAGAGGACTGATCCAAGAACCTACCCAGCACAAGTTGATTCGTCTGGAAAAAATCACGGCTTACGGCAGCCGATTTCTCGACGCAATGCAAGCGGATGAGACCCTCCAATGTTTCGGCGGTGACGAATTGCGGAGGTTGAGGATCGCGAACAGTTGGTTGCGCAATTTGTGGGACGACGCCTGCGACAACGCGCTCATGCACGTCGGAAAGCATCCAAACGGCGAGCATACGTATCGGCATAGAGAGACCGATTTCGATGACTCGACGCCTCGCCGATACGGATTTCGCGCCGATCGTCTGTATCGACGCCGCGTGAGTGGAGAGACCGAACGTGAGCTTGACAAGGCTCTTTCCGAAGACATTAGGCCCAGTCGGATCGAGAACCAGACGCACGCCGAGCTCAAAGTCGAGCTCCGCAAGGTGACAAAAGTCTGCGATGCGCTGCTCCGCGCGGTAGAACGAGCCGACGAGGAGGCTGAACGGTACAAGTCACTCGACGTATCCGGGCAGTCAATTCCAGAACATCTCTCGACACGCAGCAAGCCCGGAGTACTGGAGATTTCGCTTGATGACGCGGATCGTTTCGACGACGGACAGATCAACGCCTCTGTTCACGACAAAGATCCGCTCAATCCCAAAACGCTGTTCGACGACTTTGCGATGGCTTGGGGGATGACACGCCGGGAGCATCGCAGAACCTTCGAACCCAAGGATCCAAGTGAGTCATCGTTCCAACGATCCGTGGAACGTGCTGCGCAACGCAACACGGGCGATTAGACGCACCATCCGCGCACCGGCGACCCACGGCTCGCCTTAGCGCTTGGGCAGTATGCGATTCATCTTGCGGCGTCGCAATTCGGTAGTACGTGCCGCCAACCTGCGTTGACGCTCAGCTTCTGTGTAGTCCCGTGTCGACTGAATGGCTTTAATATCTGTAGACGAAACGGTCGAGCGGCTGAGCGCGCGCCGCGCAGCAGCGCTGAGCACTGGGAACTGGGGTTCCTTGGAGTAGTTCGCCGAACCACGCTGGATTGCGGGAGCCGTCGAACTACCACCAGCGCGAGTCTGCAGTTGTGCGACCCCCTTAGCGGGCTTGGCTGCCTCGGCCGCCTCGCGAGCGCGCTTCTCGCGTCGCCGCAAGGTGCGACGCTGAGCCTTGGTGAGACGAGAAGTGGAGGTGGCTGGGGTGTGGGTAACGTTTTCGTTGGTCATGCCCGAACCATGACGGATACACGTAATGCGGGTCTTGGGCGAACGATTTCCACTCGATGAGCCGCTCGGGCCGTGCGACGGCGCCCGGCGGTCAACGGTTCGTGGTTGCGACACCGCACACGAGATCATCGGCGACTGCGAGACACACGGTCACGGTCCAGGAGATTCGACGGGAAGACGCGAACTGGTACGACACCAACCTTGCCTTGCCCTCGCGGTGTAACCAAATCACGAGAAGCTCCCCCTCGTCGGACCTCGCGTGCAGATACACCCGGCCTTCGACCTTCGGCAGGACTGCCGCGACCTTCACCGACTGCCGAGAACGCTCGAGACTCACCGCCGGCTCGGCCACCGGCAGTGGTGACGCTGTTGTCGTCAGAGTTTCGTACGCACGACCTTCGGGGTCGTTGGCCTTGATTGTCAACTCTGTGTCGTACAGAGCCGGGATGACCAGACGAGCTTGGGTGTCCGCACGATTGTCAAGGAACTCGCCATCGACGTACACCTGGAACGACGAAGTCGGCGAGTCGATGTGGAGCACGACTGCCCCGACGCGCGAGATCGTTCGCACCTCGAGTTCGCCGGCAGATTCCACCGCCGGCGGAACTAGGAGGTTGGCCGCTTGCGCGATCGCCCGGTCAGCATCGAGCGCACCCCATCCGAACACGTCGTCACGGCCCGGGTCGCCGAGATCCTGGCTGGTGGCCTCGAGATGTCCCCTCGTCGCGACGGCGTTGATGTCGGGGCGGGCGGCGCGCAATCGGGCGGCAGCGCCGGCCACGAACGGGGCCGCCATCGATGTGCCCGACATGGCGGCGAAGCCTCCGCCTGGCACCGACGACGTCACTCCGACTCCGAATGCAGCGATGTCAACATAGACGCCGCGGTTGGAGAAGTAAGCCTGGGTCCGGGCGGCGTCGAGCGCTGCGACCGCGAGAGTGAGCTCGTTGGCGGCCGGGTATCTCGGCGGAGAGCCCAGTTCTCTTAGGTTGCCCGCGGAGGCGACCACGACCACGTCCCGCGAGCGGGCGAACTCGATTGCTGCATCAAGCGACGAACTTGGCGTCGTGCCGCCGAGGCTCAGGTTCACGACTTGCGCCCCGTTCTCGATAGCCCACACAATTCCGGCTGAGACCACGGAGTCATTGGTGGATCGACGTGTGCCAAAGACATCAACCGGCAAGATGCGCGCCGACGGGTCGGCCTGGCGCACGATGCCAGCGACGTGGGTGCCGTGACCGTCGGTGTCAGACCAATCCTCGGGTGCACCGATGAACGAGCGGCCGGGCAGAAGGTGGGCAGCGAACCACGGATGCGATGGATCGACGCCGGTGTCAACGACGGCGACAATCACGCCGGTTGGCTCGGCTGGCGGCAACACCGACGCGGCTCGCAGGAGGCTCGACGACGTGGTGTCGAATGTGAAGGAGACGGATTCGTCTACGGAAAAGCCGCGTTCGTGTAGACGACGCGCGCCGATCGCGTCTACCGAGACGAATTCGAGCGAACCGCCGAACTCGCGGAACGCCGTGAACCCCGAACCGCCGACGGGGGCGAACATGTCCGAAGCGGCCAGCACGGGAGAACCCATCATCGGAAGTAAGACGACGGCCAGCAGCGCGGCCTTCGCCACGATCCGCACGAGGCGGTGGCGCCAATGGGCTGGCTGCCATGAGACGACTGCCGGGATGTGACGAGGGGAGTGCAACCCGACGATGTCGCGGGCTGCTTGCTCGGTGATGAAGTGAAACGGATTCATGTTGAGGGGTTTTTGCCTTTCTGACGGGGTGTTCTCCCGCGTCACCCGGACTGTGTCGGGGACATCGGCGTATGCGACACCTAAGGGGTGTCAGCGCGACCGCGCTGCGTTACCGAAAGGAATCTTCCCCCGAATGAATGTCTCACAACTTCCCCAACGGAAATATGGCCGGCTTGCGACTGCGATCGTCGTTCCTGTCCTGGCGCTGTACTCGGCTCTCGCGGTAAACGCGGACCACAGCCCGGCTCCGAGCACAGGAGTTGACATGTCGAACGTCACCGTGCACTGGCACGGCAACACCGCCCACTATCACGTGGCCGCCACTCAGGGTTCGGGGGAAGCCAGTGGTTCAGCTCAGGCGGTTGCCAACGTGGCGCGCTATGAGAGTCGCGGCGAATTGCGGGCACTCGTGATCAATGTCGCTCGAGCCAGCGGTGCGGTCGCCTCACGCGAATCCGTCCTGCGGGACTACGAGGGTTCGGCTCGCTGGCTGAACGAAGCCTCACGCGGGCAGCTGAACATCACGGTCGAAGTGTTCCCGCGAGATGTCGTTGTGCCGCTTGAGACCCCGGCCTGTGCCGACTACGCAGCTTACGGTTCAAACGCCCTGCGCCAGGTCAATGCAGAAATCTCCACTGACGGATACCGATTGATCAGTTTCGTATTGCCGCTCGAGAGTGCACGGGGTGAAAAAAACGGAGAGGATTGTCCTTTTGGAGGCGTGGGCCAAGTTGGTGGTCGCCTCACGTGGAACATCGCCTGGCCCTGGGCCTACCCACGTCTCGAAACCGCGATTTGCTTCTTGGAATGGTGCAAAACCGTGATTCACGAGTGGGGTCACAATCTGGGGCTGTGGCACCACAACTCGCTCACGTGCACGCTCGAGAGCCGGCCGGTCACGTTGGCGGCTCGAGCCCTTCGGGATGCGTCGTGCACTGCACAGGAGTACGGCAGCCCCTTCTCCGTCATGGGCCTCGGTGGCGGACGCCTTTCGAACACCGAACGTCGGCGCCTTGGTTGGCTGCCCATCGGCCGTCAAACGACCACATCCGACGGCATCATCACGTTGCACCGCGACGGCCCGACCGAACTTGCATGGGTTCGCACCGATGAGGGCGACATCTTCTCCCTCGAGTTCGTGAAGGCGTTGCAGACGAATGGTTGGTGGGACTCGACGCAGTCGAACAACGGCGTGCAGGTGAACTTCTTCAAGTCGCTCTCCGGACGAGACGGGAATCAGTTCTTGTTGGACATGAACCCCGACACTTCATCGTTCGTTGACGCCATGCTGAAGGGCCAACAAGCCTGGACCGACCCTTCAGGCTCAGTGACCATCACCGTATTGAGCGTGACCGACGAGTCGGCGACCGTACACGTGCGCGGTGTGGCGATGTTTGCCGACCCGGTGCCCGCACTGACGACGCTGGTTCAACCGGATCTTGGCGTAGTGGACTTGCGCTGGAAGCAGCCGGCCTCGAGCTTCCCGGTGACCCATTATGAGGTGCGCGTCTACGAGGGTGCCGAGCAACGCGAGGTATATCTGGTCGGTATCGAGACGCTCAAAACCCGCCTGCAGATTCCGGCGGCAATGTGGAACTCGGACTATTGGGTGTCGGTGCGTGCGGTCACCGAGGTGGGAGTCGGCGGGGTGGGCGAGATGACAAAGATTCGCTGGGAGCAGCCGAACAAGCCGAATCAACCGAAAAATCCCGCAAAGCCCTGCAAGTCGCGCAAGAAGTGCAAGTAGTCCGCCGCGATCGCAGGGCCGGGACGGCCAGATCGATGACCGTGATCCAGTTGTGCTTCTGGTCTCAACAGCCGGACACTCCCCGGTCGCTCGCAGAGTCGGACGGCTGTGTATCCGTCACGGAAGGGTTAACCGAGGCGGGCTAACCACCGGCTCGGCGACAAACAACACATCAACCAACAGGAAGGAATAAAAAATGGAATTCATCACCCTCGCAACCATCGCCCAACTGGAGGCAGATCTAGATCGGGCAGCTCGCCGAGAAGTGATTCGCCTCCACGCGGAGGTGACTCCCGAATCGGGGCACTTCCGCAAGGGAGTGTCGCGGCGGGGCCGATACGGACGCGTACGTCTCGGCCTCGGCCAGCGAATCGCCGGTCGCTTGCTTCCGAGCGTCTAGTTCGGCAGTCGACCAAGAGGCGTGTATCCGACACGTCTTTAGCGACGGGGCACCTGCCCCGTCAGAAAGGAACAACTACAAGACCATGAATCCCTTCCACTTCATCACCCACCAGGCGATACGCGATTGGGAGGTGTCGATGTCCAGCCGTGACGTCGACACTCCCGTCGCAAAGCGACGCGAGTCGCGCCGCCACGGGGGTGCGACTCACGTCGCCCGATTCTCGTCCTATCTGCGCGGCGGTCTCCTCTCGGCGCGTCGGAGGCTGATTTGGGGAAGTTGATTGCGATCGGTTCCAAGGTCGGTTGGTACTCTCTCGTTTTCTTCGTCGTCTTGTCGGTGTCCTCTGGTGCGCTCTCGAATGCCGACCGAATCGGGAACCGGGTGCGAGAGGTGTGGTCGGCCTATATGACTCCCGACTCGTTGGCTGATGCCCAGAACATCCCCTCACATGTCGGCGGTGACTGGTCCGGCCAACTCGATGGGGACGAGACGACGAGTGCGGAATGGCACCTCGACGACGCGACGCAGTTGTTGGGTTGCTCACAAAAGCGCATGTTTGACGTGGCTGTTCCGGCCACCGCTGGCTACACCTGCCGCAGCGAAGGTGATGCTGATCGTCCATTCACCGTGTTCGAGTACCGCAGCGGTTGGACGCAGGAGACGCTCGACTACCGAGTGGCTAAGGCATGCGAGAAAGCTGGCCAGCACGGTCGCGACGAGGTGTACGTGATGGTGCATCAAGACGCATTCGTCTACACGCTCGCGCCGCAGGCCGTTAACACAAGCGCTCTCTCGGAATCGTTCGACACGTTGTATTCCGACGGCTGTGTCGCCCGGAGCAGCTGATGAGTGACTTCATCGACTTCTATGAGGTGCTCGGAGTCGATCGCAGTGCGAACGATGACCAAATCAAGTCTGCACAGAAGAAGTTGAATCTCGAGTGGCACCCCGACAGGGTGACCGATACTGCGAAGAGGGCCGAATACGGCGAGAAGTGCAAGTCGGTGAATCAAGCTGCGCAGACGTTGCTCAAGGACAGGTTGAGATACGACGCAAAGCTTCGGTATCACGAGCAGGCGGGTGAGCGTGCGGCGGCGGAGTGTGCGGCGAACGCAGAGCGGGCGCGTGAGGCGGCGGCAGCCCGGGCGGAGCAGGCGCGTCGGGCCGCAGCAGCGTGGGCGGAGCAGGCGCGCCAGGCGGAATCGGCCCGCGCAGATCGGGAGCGGCGTGAGGCTGCTGATCAAGCCACGCGTGACGCGGCTGCACGCAAGAAGCTCATTCGTGATCGTCTGCTTCGTGTCGCGATTGCCGCTTGGTCGGTCGCTTATCTGGCGCTCATTCCGAAGCTCGTCACTACGAGCCTGCCGTTCGGTTGGTCTGACTCTGCGGGGCGAACGCTCTTCATGGTTGCGGCCGTATTCGTCCTTGCGGTTGCCCTGCCATTGCTTGGTGCAGCGACGAATGTCTTCGAGTTCGAGGTGCCGAGCAAGCGGTTCGGCATGGCGGTCGGAATCGTTACCGGTCAAGGTCTCACGGTGTTTGTATTGCTTGTCTTGGCTCCGCTCGTCGCCCTCTTGTGGGCAGTGTTGATAGTCGTCTTGCTGTACTTCGCAATTCTGTTTGTCACTTCGATACTGCTGTCGTGACCGACGAGCCAATCTCAGTTGTCACGTATCGCTGACGAGCCGCGGCAGGCGCGGCGTGATGCTTCGCGCTTTTTGTCTTTGAACTTGGCGGCTCGCACGCGCACTCCGTCGCGGAAGCGCGCCTGCTCGGCTGCGTCTCCGGCACGGCGCCGTGCCGCGCTCGTGCGCTTGGGTGTGGAGTCCTTGGTCGTGCGTGCACGTCTCTTGCTGCGGGCCATGAAGTTGTTCTAGTCGGAGCCGAGCCGCGCGGCGAGCAATTCAAACAACGCCCGGGCATCGCCGCGGCACGACACCAGTTCTGCCGACGAGATGTACATCACCACGCCGGTCTCAGTGCGGGCAACTACCGCGGGAAGGTCGCTGCCGACACAGGCACGGACGTCGTCGGGCTGATTGTTGCGGTGGTAGGTGGAAAAGGGCACGGGTAGTTGGTCCTCGCACGCTTGCCACTGCGATTTCTTGGTGAACATGCCGTGGGTGATGTCGCACAAACTGCAGTGACGCTGTCCGAGGCGGGCGCCGATCCAGTACGACACCTCACCCCACAATGTGGCATCTGCGTCGTACACGCCGA
>SXGQ01527741.1_pt1 | contig 14656 bp, 14 predicted proteins | sample 3178371 | NCBI WGS metagenome assembly SXGQ01 (sample SAMN11356859, study PRJNA531348) | freshwater metagenome | isolation source: freshwater sample F1-20 | place: China: Fuxian Lake, Yuxi | collected 2017-12-25
CAATAACTTAATTTATGCTCTCAAACTGGGGTTAACACATAAATCTTGGCTTGGGAATATGTCGCCAGATATACATTTATCATTTGGTCCTACTTCCGCACAAGTCCTGAATCCACGGTCTTCTCCAATATAGCACCAACCTGATTTTGGCGGTCCGCTCTGGATGTTACTACTTGCTTCATCCGCTTGATAATCATTGTTTGGGTTTTGTGAAGATTGCGATGTGTTTAGTGCTTTATTTAAGCTATTATTAGACATTATATCAGGTTGATTTTTAGTAACTGGAACAGATGAAACACTTGAACTGGCTTTATTGGGTGTAATTTGTTGTACTCCTGTTAATCCTGCGTCCACTGCTCCGGCACTGGTATTAACGACAGCTTTTGCTCCCTCCGCACTTACATCTACAACTTGACCAACTGTGTCGCCAAAAATACCTGAAAACATATTAATTATTGGACTAAAAACACTATTTATTGTTTCAGTGCCTTTTGCTAAATAAACAAAAATGTTAAAACCTAAAAAGGCTAAAAATAATATTATTAATATCCAAGTCATTACACCCATATTTTGTATTCCTTCTAAAATTCCGGTATCACTACTGGATACATCAGGTGATGGATTGGTTGATAACATATCAGGTATTGAATTGTCGCTAGATTGTAAAATTGAATTTGTCAAGCTGTTAGTACTCATTATAATAAAAATATATATATTATTTTATTATAAATCGCGCATTATTTAAATGTTAATAAATATAGGAATTTATTTAGATCACCAAGTATTTCATCACGAATATTAAATAGATCCGAATTGCTCATTGTACTTAGCGCTTTGTTATTATCTAAACCAACCAAATAGCTCTTAAGTGACATTATTTTTGATTTCAAACTTTCTTGAGAATTCAAATCGATTAACGAAATTGTCTTATTATTCATTAAATCAATTCGAGAGCCGGTTTTGCCTAAAAGCACTTCAATAAATTTATCCATGTTATCATTTAGAGAATCGTATAGTTGATCAGTTGCTTTATGAGTGGCGTAACTATGTGTTTTCCAGTGAAATAGTTTAACCATCATTAGCATTTCTAAAAATACAACGGTTATTTGTTTTTGAAATCCGGACATAGTAGAACCCATACTTCTATTTTTACGCGTAACCGCGTTTGCCGACCTTTTTTTATAAGTTTTCGCCATTTATATATTTGTTTGATATTAAATTCTTGGTATAAATGTATCTCCAAATGAATTCAGCTTCTCTAATTTTTCTATTGTCTTTTCTAAATTCGACGATTTCAAATTCTTAAATAGATAATCTGTGCCTGGTGATACTTCATTTTTTTTAATTTGCTTATATACCATATCAATTTTTGACAATACATTTGTCACGATTTCTTGTTGTGATTTTCTTATTATTTCATCCTCTGTCGTCACATTTTCGCACAAAAGTGAAACAACAAAATATAATATATATTTGCGCTTTTTATTGCACCCGCTCGTATATTTTAATGTAAACAAACTTAACAAAGCATTTACTATCTTAATTATCAATTTTCCTCTTTTATTTGATTCTTTTAAAAATACATCCCAAACAATCCATATTAAATCCATTTGATTCTTACTGTCTACTGGAATTTGCGACCTTCTCTCACATCTACATTTTTCCTTTCTATTTTTACAAACTGTTTCGAACTCGATAATCCACTCAATCCAATAACAAGCATTGATAATATTTTTGCCATCACTTGATATATTGTATGCTAATTCATTTATAGCAACAAATAGCTCCCGTGGATCATCTTTTAGAAAAACATCCTCTGCGTATTTCACATTTGGTGCTTTAAATCGGTCTGTCATTTGCGTCATATCAAAATCCTCTTTCCTTATTTTAATATTATCAAAACTATGTTTCCTTTTAGCATCACATAAAACACACATTATTTCGCAAAATAACCGCCTTATTTTGTCACTATTTCTTAATCGTATTTCATTATCAGCGTAACCATTACTGATAATATCTTTAAAATTATTTATTCTCAATTCTAAATAAATTGCTATTTTAGGATTCCCTAAATGAATGTATTTGCTATAAAAAAACAATATGATTTCCCATAGTTCACTATAATGTCCTGCACAAATTAGTTCTGCACTCCAATAACACGCTGGTTCTATTTTAGCATTAGTTAAACTATTTAGCAATTCTTTTCGTACATCAGTCTTTTTAAAATTAGAAAATGTAACTCCTTTAAAATCTCCGGCTCCTCTTATATCATTAATTTCTGAATCGGACATATAATAAAAATTTATACAAAAAAAATAACAACAATACATATAGATGAAAAATATGAGTCCAATAAAATCAATTACAAATATTTATTGTAAGATGTCAAATTTTGGAAAGGTGTTAATATTTATTGCTTTACTATTGATTGCAATTGTGTTTTTTAGATCTATTGAAATGCCTAATTCTGGTATAGAAGGGTTTATTACCGAAGATAAATATTTATTTAAATCTGGTAACGAAGTATATGATGAATTTTATGCCAATATTTATGATTATTTAGTTTTTAATGAAATTAAAAATGCTTATGAGATTGGCGAAATTGTTAATACAACCGGTCCTGATGAAACCAGTGTGATACTTGATGTTGGTTGTGGAACAGGTCATCATGTTGACGTTTTAAGCAAAGACAATTTAAAGGTTTTAGGTATTGATATTTCTCCCTCAATGATTCAAAAAGCAAAGCAAAATTATCCTTCGCGTGATTTTTCTGTTGGAAATGCTCTTGATAGCACACAATTTAACTCAAATGTTTTCACACACATTCTTTGTTTATATTTTACAATTTACTATTTCCCCGACAAGAGAAGGTTCTTTGATAATTGTATGGATTGGTTAAAATCTGGCGGTTATTTGGTTGTACATTTAGTAGATAGAGAGAAATTCGACCCTATTTTACCACCTGGTAACCCATTATACATTGTATCCCCTCAGAAATATGCTAAGGAACGAATTACTACTACTAAAATTACATTTAACGATTTTGTTTATAATTCCGATTTTAAATTTGACAAGAGCGCTAATATAGCTACATTTGACGAGAGATTCAAATTTAATAATGGGAATGTGAGAAAGCAAGAACAAAAGTTGTATATGGAAGACACACAAGATATTTTAACGACTGCGCAACAATGTGGCTTTATTTTACAAGGCAAAATTGACTTGGTTAATTGCGCTTACGAAAACCAATATTTATATATACTTGTTAAACCTAATTAAAAAAACTTAAATATATTTTATTATAATTAGTATCAAATGTCATATATGATTGTCAATTCTATTTTAAGTGGTGCTTTATTATTTTGTATAATAAAATATTATGATTTATTTTCATATTTTAATTTACTTTATAGATTATTCAAAAAATCTATAAAAAAAACAAATGAATATGTTATTCCAAAAGTTAGTGCATATGATTACCCAATTCCACCTTTTCCAAATACTTGGTATCCAATTTGTTTAAGTAGTGAATTACAAAAAAATACTTTACAAAAGAAAAAGATTGCCGGAAAGGAATTTATAATATTTCGAGATGATAATAATATTGTCTCTGCGGTAAAAAAGAATTGTAGTCACATGGGCGTTGACCTTTCATATGGAACTGTCAAAAATAACTGCGTTGTTTGTCCATTTCATCATCATTGTGTAAAATCATATACTACAAAAGATACTTGTGAAACTACAAACCCAGAACAGTTTTTTATAGAAGAAACAAATAATATAATATTTATTTGGTTTGGTGAGTCGAAACCATTATTTTCAATTAAAGAGTTAGTATGTGAATTTAATTGTCCTCAAGGTACACCACGTTTATATAATTTTTTTACAAGAAGGGTTGGTGGTCATTTGATCGACTATGCGGAACATTTACTTGATGTAAATCACGCGCCATATATTCACGGCGTTCATTTGAAACCTGTTGAAGATTCTATGATATTAAGCAAATTTTCATTTACTATAAAATTTAGTATTGAAGAGACAAATGTACAACCTGTTTTCAAATATATTACTCCTACTTTTGGAGTAATTGAGTATAGTAAAGATGTTAGAATATATATGATGTTTATTGTTTATGATGTAGGTGATATTGATATGATTGTTTTACCATGTGGGAAAAATATTACAGAATTATTTTATAGTTTTTTAGGCGGTTTATATACACAAATTGATTTTGCTGACGAAGCTGCTTACTTTTCAACTAAAAATCATAATATTAGAAATTTGAATCTTTCTGAAAAACCAATGGATGATTTTAGAGGGTGGTTTATTGATACATATTATACTAAAAATCAATTAGCTAAATTTGAAGTGAATAAAAAAAAATATAATGAAATCAATGAGTTAAATAACTGGTAAATATCTTTAACCTCAAAATTATTTACAAAGCATGATAACAAATTTCATCATGTATTAAAACTAAAGACATTATATAAAATCTATCAAAAAATAATATAAAAATAATATATGAGTTTATTATTTAATTTATTTATGTCCTTTATTCATTTTTTTATAGCATATGTATTTTTTATAACTGTCTTAGTATCAAATAATATTCAAATTCTATTTATTTTACTTGTATTAATGAGTATTATAAAATTTTTTTATTATTTTTTCGGTAGGTGCGTTTTAACATTATATGAATATAATGATTATTTTTCAACTATGGCTGAACTATTGTCAAAAACATTAACCGGGATTAATTTAGGAGATAAGATAACAGAAGAGGTTCTGATAAATATAGGAATATTGATGGTTTTAAATAAGTTAATTGTGCTAATAAATTATAATTATTATTCTAAAAAATATAAATTACACATCACAGATGAAATTAAAATTAAATAAAATAATAAAAATAAAATAATAAAAATATAATATTTATACTGTGAATATAATATTTTATACTGTGAATATAATAGATAAAATGTTACATTTAATTCAAAAATCACATTTACCAGATTTTTTTAATAAGCAATTTATTCCCATATTTTGTCTTTTTACGCTTTCTTGTTTATTAACATATAAAAAATACTCACCTTTTTACACTGGAATTTCTATTATTATTCTTTTTGTTTATTCTTATTTTATACATATAGCTTTTCATAATTTTCCAGATATCATAAATATTCATGTTAATCATCATCACAACGCCGAAGAAAATAAAAATATTATAAATAGAATACTCAATTTTTTACTCGAAACTGTCACAAATATAATCTTTTTTTTGATATTTTATTATTTTCAAAAAATAATGAATATTAATTTAGTTCCTGATATACTTATATTTTATTATGCGTTTATTTATGTTACAGTACATAATATAAATTATTCTATTTATCATACAGCTGAACAACACGTATTACATCATAAAACTACAGATAATGCTGACGTTAAAACGTATAATTATGGTCCTGATTTAGCAGACCATATATTTAATACTAATTATTATAAAAACAAATTCGAAAATTACACTCATATAATACCCAATATCCTATTATCATTTTTAATAACTTATTATTTATATAAACCTGTTTTATTCTAGATCAAATATCAACTTCGCAAATAATATAAAAACATTATTATTTATTTATAATAATGTTTACAAAATCGCAATTAAATAATATGAATTATGATATGAGATTTTCTTCTTCGCCTTGGATTAAAATTATAGAAAATAAAAATACGAATAAGGACGATTATGATTTATATAAATTATACCCCACAAATAATTATTCCGTAAGCACCGGTAGGGAATATATTGCTGTTCCTATTGATAAAACATTTTCATCAGCCGAGCTTTTAAAGTACAATATCGATAAATAAGTTATTTAAAATAAAATAATAACTTCTCAAATAATATGATTGAATATTTATCATACATATTATTTTTCACTACACTAATAATATTTATTATTTACATTTATATTAGACTCAAATATGGCTTCTGGGCAGTCCAACCAGTGTTTCATGTTTACAATTTATTTTATATGTTTAATCCACCTGGTATAATTTGTACATTGCTTCCAGAAAAAAACAAATACACTAATTTTAAAAATATCGAAACTATTATTTTCCCCGAATTATCAAAATTAAAGCAAACACGGTTAGTAAATTTTATCCGGTCAAATTATCTACAAAACAAGGATAATATTTTCTCTCCTCAATCAGAAAACATACTTCCATATTTCACAGGACATAATACAAAAACGTTTATATCTTTTTACAATGAAGAAAATCTTATGCTCGACTTAAAAAAAGGCACTATAATAGACGATAAAAAAATAATCGGTGTTATGACTACTCGCCCAATCCATATTGCTATTCATAATGATTCTAATTCAAATACTAAAGATGCCAAATTTGACGCATATTATGTTGATTACTTATGTGTCGATAAAATGTACAGGAAAAAGGGAATAGCTCCTCAAATCATTCAAACTCACGAATACAATCAGAGACACTTGAATAAAAATATTGTTGTATCCTTGTTTAAGAGAGAAGACGAATTAACCGGAATTGTACCACTATGTGTTTATTCGACATATGGATTTTCTGTTAATAAATGGACAAAACCACCTGATATTCATCCATCATATAAAGTGCTCGAAGTAAATCCACAAAATTTTCATTTTTTATTTGATTTTATTAAAAATAATGGTAATAAGTTTGACATTGTTATTAATACCGAAGTGACAAATATTATTGAGCTTATTAAGAGCAAAAATATTTTTATTTACACTATTATTTTAGATGATAAAATCATTTGTGCGTATTTTTTTAGAAAAACATGTACCTTTGTTGAGAAAAATATGGAAGTATTAAGTTGTTTTGCGTCTATTAAAGACTGCGATGATAACGTATTTATACAAGGATTTAAAATAAGTTTTTGGAAAATTGCCGCTGAAAATTATTTTGGGTTTGCCGCAATTGAAGAAATATCTCATAATAGTGTTATTATTAATAATTTAAAAATAAAAACACATCCGTTAATAGTCAGCCCAACTGCATACTTTTTTTATAATTTTGCTTACCCAACATTTCGTGCCGATAAGGTTCTAATATTAAATTAAAATTTTATATTTTATATGCTAAATCTAAGAGTCTTCACATTCTTGACAAAACTTACCCAATTCTATATATCTGGCTCTTTGTTCCTTATCCAATTTCTTACACTTTTTAATTAATTTATTTGTTAAGTTTAAATTTCCTATATCCTCCTTCAAACTTTGCGGAGGGGTAAAAACCTGGGCGCTGTGCTCCAATAAAAATAGTTGGTTCTTTTTATTATAAAACAAAATAGGGTTACTATCTTCATCCATTTCTATTATACCACATGTACAGTAATCTTGGTGTTCAACTTCCTCACCCTTTTTACATCTTGGGTCTATTTCATCAATATCATTCATATATTCGTCAAAAAACTCATGCGCGTCTGCTTTGTCAGTAAACATAAAGATTTTTGGCGTATTAATTGTTATAGATGTTAATCTGGTTCTTGTTTTTTCATCTTCATAATATTGAAAATCATAACATCCTTCATGTTTGCAATGAACTATTATATATTTTACCATTATACTACAAATATATAACAAGTATGGTTTAAATAGTTTAAATATATTTATTTTATCATAAATTTAAATATATTTTCTTGGTTTGTTTATTAACGAACATATTTGCCGACTTTTGCAAAGGAATCGACAATAAAAATTATAAATATTCCTAAAAATGAATATAATACTACTTCTTCAGTAACATTATTTGTTTTCTCATCTTGTTGATCTTCAAGAAGTGATATCATATAGTTTATTTTTTGTAATAGTACGTCTTGAGTAGGTGCAACATTAGAAGCTTGTTCGTAATTCATTCTATGATATAATCTGTTTGACGGATTCAAATTTTGGTTATTTTGGTTATTTGGATTATATCCTGGCAACATCTTTTTATAATAATCTTCGATAGTTTTTTTGTCACCATAATTGCTGTAATTATTTAAATCCAAATCGTCGTTTCCTTGATTAATTGGTTGAGGCGCGCTTCCTAATGTTCTAAACATTATGTCATTTTGATTTGTCATATTCATCATACTTTCTTTTTTTGCAGCAACGGTTTTCCCCGGAACAGGTGGAGGAGGAGGATTAAAGTTTCTTGGTTCATTTTCATCATCATCGTCATCTGCTTTTTGATTTTTATGAACTGCTTCTAAAACAGAATTAACCTTTCCTTTATCAAAATTCTTACCTGTATCAAAATTCTCCTTGTAATTTTTTTGAGTTTTATTATGTTTTCTTTTATTGTTTAAAAAATCTGAATCATTATTATCATCGAATAGAGCGGCACTAAATGCGAAAGACATCCTTAATAAAAATTTAGATAATAATTTGTTAAATAGACTTAAATTGTTTTATATTATTTGATTTATCACAAAATAATTATATTAAGTTATTTATATAATGGACTTTAATCTTGTAAGTAAAAATAATTTAGGTGCTGTTACTGCTTTGTTGCTTGTTGTTATTTTGAGCCAAGGGCGTTTTTTTAACTTTTTATTGGATACTGCTTTAGGAAGAGCTATATTGATTCTATTTATTCTATTTATTAGTTATACCAATAAAATTTTAGGCGTTGTTTCCGTTTTATTTATTATTATTATGTTTAATAATAGCAATATCGGTTATATGGAAGGTTTTGAAGAGGTTGCTACACATACTGCTACAACAAATAATGCTAATAAAAAACCTGCTTCTCATCGTGCTCCAGAACATCATCCAGAACATCATGATGAAAAACCAAAGAAACGAGAACATTTTGATAATACTACTACTGTTGCTATGAAAAAGCCTGTTGAAGGTGGTTCTGAAGGGTATAATAATCTTGAAATAGAGAGAAGTTTTGGTAAAAAATCTGGCAGTATACCTGCTGCTAAAACTACAAGCTCAGAAGGATTTCAACCCTTTAGTGGTAGTTATAATCAACAATACTCACAATTTTAAATTTTAGTATATTCTAATTATATATGAAATATTTTATATACAATTGCCTCTTTTTAGTAATTATTTTACTTTTTGCTTATATAAACACAAAAAACCAACAAGAAGCCTTTACGCCAAAAATACGTGAACTATATAGACCACATGTTAGAAATGTACGTATTTATTCAGAAGGATTATATAACAATAATAGTGCGAATATTTCCAATCTTTTTAGAAAATTTGGAATAATGTAGTATAATTTTTATTATAAAAAATAAAAATATAATAATATATTATTTTAATAATGAGTAATACCAATCCTAATACCAATCCTAATACCAATACTAATAATCAACCAGCACAACCTCCGCAAGTTCCGCAAATTCTCGGTGGAAGCAAACCGACAATTTTTACACCTTTGTTTAATGGGTTTGGTTATATCAATCACCATATTATGTATTTAAATAATAGCAAGTTTTTTGCCGGTGTTATTATGATTCTTCTTAACATTGGCTCCAAATTTATTACTATTCAATTTAGCAAGTCTGCTGAAGAATATATGAAATGGAGTATTAGTAAACAACTTCTTGTATTTGCCATGGCTTGGATGGGTACTCGTGACATTTATGCGGCACTCGGTTTAACTGCGGTATTTACTATTTTATCTGAATACTTGTTCAATGAAGAAAGTTCCTTATGTATTGTTCCTCAAAAATATAGAGTTCTTGAAAAATTAATCGATACAGATGATGATAATGTTGTTAGTGAACTTGAGTTATCTGCTGCTGTTGCTGTTTTAGAAAAGGCTAAAAGAGAGAAGCGAAGAAGGGAACAAAAGGAAGCGTTTAAAAACTTCGACTTTCAAAAGTTCAATTACGAATAAATAAATATTATAATACTTTTAATTTTAATATTTATTACACTATTTACAGTTTTTTTATTGTTTTGTTATGTTTGCCATTCAAATAAATTTTTTTTATTTCGTTTTTTCTTGTTCCGCCAGTTTTATTAGTAGGGTTCTCAACATTTGTTTTTGGTGGAGCAGTTGCAGGTGGTGGAGCAGCAGCAGGTGGTGGAGCAGCAGCAGGTGGTGGAGCAGCAGCAGGTGGTGGAGCAGCAGGTGGTGGAGCAGCAGCAGGTGGTGGAGCAGGTTTATTACTTTTGGTTACATTATTCGGTTTATCATTTGGTTTGTTTTTTAAAGTTTGCTTATTCGAATAATCATAAACTGGAGGTATTGTGTATGTTCTACCAGTAAAATTAGCAAATGCTTTCCTTACTGTATTCCATTTTCGCGTACATTTTGATTGTTTCATCTCTTCAGGGGTTAATGGTGACCCCTTCTTTAATTCCAAATCTATTGAAATGTAATAACCAATTTTTGATAAATCTCTTACTGCGTCTCTCTTTAAAAAATTATTTGGATAATTGTAATTATAACCTCTTCTGTATCTTCTTGTATTTGCCGCGCCTCCGTCTATACCGCTACTAAGATATCCAGATTCTTCTCTGCCACTAAGATCTGCTTCTTCACCACTGTCTAATGGTTCACCTACAATACTTTTTCTACTTCTTCGAGATTTTGGAAGACCACTAACAATTGACCTTTTATTTCTATTAGTTCTTTTACATCCATTATCTGTAATTTCTTTTTCCAAATAAGGCCACAAAAACAAATCACATAAATCGTTTAACAATTTACACTTTGAAGGGTCATTTTTAGCTATAATTGATTGGTATGAACTGTAAAGAATTTGGTTAAAACCATCAAAAAAATCAAAATCCGCTGGGACTTGAGTTGGACTCATATATTTAAAACCAAATATTAACAACAGCATATACAAAGGTGGTGGATGTATTGTATCATTTTTGTTAAATATAGTAAATGTTCTTTTCGGATATGTTGTTTGAAGTCCACCTCTTTTATCTGGTAATATTGTCTGAACAGGAAACCCAAATGTAAATAATTCATAATGTGCTGCTTGATCTGGCTTATCTAAATCTTCTATATAATATAAAAATAAAAATGTTGTCCATTTTGTCATATCAACACCATATTTCATTTCGGCTGCTACATTATTTGTAAAAATACCTGTTATTTGTGATGATATACTATTAGCGAGCCCCCGATTTCCCTTTTTAATCACAATTGAATTTATTTTTAACATAGAATTTACAGCATCTATTGCGGTAGCATCACCCCAATATACACTGCCTTTAGTTATATATTGTTTTAATACATCATAATCTATACCAGCTATTGTACCATCTCCTGGATTTGTTTTTGTAATTAAACCATCTATAAAGCTAAATGGTTTGTAAAAATTTTCTAAGGTGTCTGGCATATTTCTTTCTGTTTTTGACGCAAAACCTGGATGTATTTTATTATACTCGGCTGTAACTACATTGCTATATATAGTGGAATATCTTTTGGCATCCCCTCTGCGTAGTTTATTACCAGAAGAAGGTGTAGCAAGACCTTCCGTGTTACACGCTTCATCAAATGCTTCCATGAATTCATTATTTTTAGCATCTAAATTAAACTTTTGCGCTTCAAGCATTTCAAATAAATAACCAGCGTTATTTTCTAAAAAATCAAACACTACAAATCTAATGGTCTCTTGATTAAATTGTGTTGATCCACCATAAATTACTCCCTCTACTTCGTAACCAATTCGTGTAGCTATACCGATTGTTTGATTTGTATAATTATAATTATTTATAGCAATAGCGATTGCTTGAAAAAAACAATTACCGTCTGAATTGGTTGTAGCTATACGTAAATCGTTAACAGTTTCATCATACGCTGGTTTGCTTATACTATCAACAGTCTTGACATTAATGGTTGTCATTGTTTGTTCAACATCTTTTATAAAAGTCTTAGTTTTTGGGTCATTTATACCTTGATACAGCAAATTCATAGTCGTATAATATATACCACTAATACTACCCCTTCCTGTACCAAAAACTGTACGAAAGAAAGCTGAGTACGCGCGAGAACTAAAATTAATTTTGATCTCTGGAATAGCTTCTTTACTTATGGTTGATAATATTCCTTTTGCTGCTGGAGGTAGTACTTTTCCTATTGGAACCGATGAAGGAAGTGCTTTTAGTGACGAAGGTAATGATTTTACTGACGAAGGTGGAGGAGGTAGTGCCGGGTATGCTTTTGCTGGTGCTGGAGGAGGTCCCGCTGTTATTGCTAATGGTTGCGCTTTTGCTTGCGCCTTTGCTTGCGCCGCCGCCTGTGCTGCTAATGCTTCTGCTGCCGCTTCAAGTGCCGGAGATGTAACTTGAACATTTATATTCTGAGCTGGTGCTGCTGCTGGAGGTGCTGATGTTGTTGATGGAATAGGTATTAATTGTGGTTGTGGTTGCGGTTGCGGTAATCCTTGAGCCACAGGTACTCCAATTAATGTCGATAATGGCGATATTGTCGATAAACTACTTGGTGTTGCGTTTGTTTGCGGAGGTGGACCTTTGTAATTTGGTCCTGTTAATACATTTTTTGACAATGCTTTTAATTGGCTTTGACCACTTATTATATCATCATTTACGACAGCTGAATATATATAAGGGTTTTTAATTTTACTTAGGTCAAAACTAACTGGTTTTTCTTTTGTATCTATTGTCCAATCTCCTTGTGTCCATTGTACATCAGCAATATAATATACTTCACCATTAATATATATCGGCGTATTTACAGCAAAAATAGTATTCAATGTGACAAGTATATTATTACTAATAATACCTTCATTCATTGCTTCTACCAATGTCCTAACCTTTTCCAAACCGTGAAAATTTATTAAAGACTCAAATAATCCCTTGTTGAAAAATTGTTTTATTCTCAAATCTTTTGGCACCTGATTAATAACAGACTTCTCCAATTCTACCAATGGGTCAAATCTTATTGACTTTTCATTTGAACCTTTAATTGTCATTTTTGGACTATACATTATCTTTTGAGCACCTGGAATACTTGTATTTAAAATAACAAATAATTCATTTGGCACTATTTCTGGTGGTTTATAAGTACTCGTTTGATTAACAATAGTAGCTGTATTTGAAGACGATGGTTGCGAAGACGATGGTTGCGAAGATGATGATTGTGACGATGATGATTGTGATGACGCTGGTTGTAACCCTTTTGCTGTTGATTTATTACTGGTATTCGGTTTTTTTGGAGGACCAGAAGAAGGACCAGAAGGAGGACCAGAAGGAGGACCAGAAGGAGGAGTAATTGGTGGTTTTATAGTTGTTGGTCCAGGTGGAGGCGGACTATAATGATGATAAGCTTTATATTTTGCTAAAGGTGGTGAAGATGGTATCAATGATACCGGTCCTCCAGATGGTGGTACAGATGACGGAGGTAATCTTGGCGGCAATCCAGAAGTAATACCCAAATCCTTTTTAAACTCTTCAAATTTTGCTTTTCTTGGTGTAGATACTAAGGAAGATTTTGGAGTGCTTTTAGTAAAAAAACTTGGAATTAAAGGTTTTGATTTTTCTGGTTCTTCTATTTCAGTGCTCTTTCCACTTAATGATTTTGCAATCTCATCATCTTCTTTATCAGCAGCAGCTTCTAATTTATTAAATTCCTTAACCATTTCATCATATACTTCATCATCTGATTTTGGCGCTTGAGTTAATTCATTTTTATTAAAAACTTGAAGTATCCTATTTCCAGGATTATCAATATCATTCATATAAACTTGAACCATATCACGAGGCAATGAGTTAACAGCATTAATATTTTTTAATTTAACTGTTTGAAAATCACCATCACTTTTTTTTTCAGTTAAATATAAATTATCAAAAAGTTTATCAAACGTAATACCGTCATAATTTACAATCCCGTTGACTGGATCAAGTATAACAACAGAATAGTTGTTTTCTACCGGTTTATTATCAGCTATATACCTTTTATATGCGTCGTCAATTTCATCAGGAGTTTCTGCTTTTCCTACAATTCTTCTAAACCTTTGTAGTAGGATTTGTGATGGCGTTGGTTTATTTATACCGGCATCAATCTCTCTTTCCGACGCATCTGATAGATTTTTATAAATTTGTTGTAATTGTTCTTTTGAATTATTTGAAATATTTTTTTGATAAAAATTATATCTTTCTGCCAGGTCACCAAGACTTTTATCTCCCATAATTGAATTAAACTTGTCTAATTGTATTTTTGCTGGTCTATACTGTTCTGGTGTAGTTGTTTTTGATTCATCATCCTTAGCAGCCAATAGATCATTATAAATTTTTAGTAAATTTGCTTTTAATATTATATCACCATTTTTTGGCGCTTGATACAAAAGGGTTTTTTGATATTCTAATTGAATAGGAGAACCTTTTGGCATTGTTTGCGTTACTGCTACAAAACCGTTATTTGTTCCTTCTTCAACACTAGAAATATTTGGTATCTCATGTAATTTATCACCATAATATAAATATAAATTTTGTGTAGTTGTATCAAATGGCAATTCTAAATCATCCAAATTAGGAATAGAATAAAATTCTACTCCTTCATATGATGAATGGTCTTTAGGATCCTCTGTTTTTAATGGTATTGCCTCTTTTGGTGGTAATGGTTTTGACGATGATGATGGTGATGATGATGCCGACGATGATGA
>SXGQ01800751.1_pt1 | contig 14656 bp, 17 predicted proteins | sample 3178371 | NCBI WGS metagenome assembly SXGQ01 (sample SAMN11356859, study PRJNA531348) | freshwater metagenome | isolation source: freshwater sample F1-20 | place: China: Fuxian Lake, Yuxi | collected 2017-12-25
ACCTGCGGCACCAGCACCTGCGGCACCAGCACCTGCGGCCGCTGCACCGCCTCCGGCATTAGCGCCTGTCGCATCTGAGCGAATTGCATCGGCTCAGGTGGTTGCTTCTTTGGAGCAATCAGAACAACGTAATAGCGAAAAAGTAGCTATTGCCCTGGGGCTCTCGTTGCAGGAAGCTACGAAAGCACCCAGCACAGTTGATATTCAAAATGGCTTAAAGGCAGCGATTACATCAGTTAGAACAGCGGCTGTAAAGCAAGCAGGATTAGGGCTTGATCCCGGCCTTGGTTTGCTAGCAAGCGCTGCAGCTAACAATCAGGCATTACTTAATCCTGCTTTTAATCGTGCTGCATATAATCCAGCGGTTTTGCATCTGCGCTATTCAAATGCTGCTGTTGGCGGCTTTGATGCCCAATTAGATTTGGTTTTAATTACAGCATCAGGCGAACCAAAAGGAATCCGTGTGCCATTGCGCCAAGCTGATTTTCGCGATGCATTGCAAAAGCTTTATGGGGCCCTTTCCCGCCTGGAAAATCTGGCGGTTAATGATGCAAATGGCCCTTCCCGCAGTTTATACAGGCAAATTTTTGCTTCTTTAGAGCCAATTCTGCAGGAGCAAAAGATCACCACCTTGCTACTCAGTGCAGATCAAGGTTTACAGGCAATTCCCTATGCGGCATTACACAATGGCAAGCAATTTCTAGGTGAACAATATGGTTTATCACTTACGCCTTCTCTCAATCTCACTAATCTTCAGGCACCCCTTGGCCGCGGTGGTGATCTACTTGCCCTAGGTGCATCTCGCTTTGATGGCTTGGCACCCTTGCCGCTGGTGCCAGAGGAATTGCGGGCAGGTTCGATTGGTCAAAAATCAGAGATTTTGCTTGATCAAGCTTTCACCCCAAGCTCACTTTTAATATCAGCTGCTGACCCGCGTTTTCGGCGGGTTCATGTGGCTACCCATGCTGAATTTTTGCCGGGTGGTCCATCCCAATCGCGCATATATACCGGCACAGGTGCTATTCCCCTTAAGGAATTTTCCAGCTTGCGTAGTCGTCGCGCTGATGCCAGCCTTGATCTCATCAGCCTTAGCGCTTGCCGTACGGCCATTGGTGATCCTGATAGCGAACTTGGTTTTGCGGGCCTTGCGCTTCAGGCGGGCGCCCGCAGTGCAATCGGTAGCCTTTGGTATGTGGATGATGTGGCAACTTCTGCTTTCTTTGTGCAAACCTATCGCTATTTAGAAGCTGGAGTGCCAAAGGCTGAGGCTTTACAACTCACCCGCCAAGCTTTTTCGAGGGGCTTAATACGTTTAGAAGCTGATCGTGTAGTTGGAGCTTCTGGTGAAGTATTGCTGGCTGGTTTGGATGCAAGCCAAAGGCGCATAGCAGCATCTGGATTAACCCATCCCTATTTTTGGGGCGGCATTCAATTGATGGGTTCCCCTTGGTAATCGGCTTCTAGATAGGTACTTTGTTGTAGCGATTGCTCAAGATGTTCCATTAATTTGCTTGCTGCTGCAATCGATAGTTCACCGCGGGAGATTGAGGCTTCACTGGCTTGGCGCAAACGTTCAAGCAAGCTGGTGGGGTTGTGTTCCATCGCCTTTAACACTTCTGCATTGGTGTTACCACGAACCACATGCTCCACCTGATATGTACTGCCGGCGCCTAAGCGAATATTAACAGCATTAGTGCTGCCAAATAAGTTATGTAAATTACCCATAACTTCCTGGTAGGCGCCAGCAAGGAAAAGGCCAATCCAATATTGTTCGCCCTGTTTCAGGCTATGCAGTTCAAGTAATGGTTTTTCACTACCTGAATTAATAAAACGAGCAAATTTGCCATCAGAATCACAGGTTAAATCAGCAAAACTGCCCAGTTGATTGGGTTTTTCATCGAGGCGATGGATCGGCATTATCGGAAATAATTGATCAATTGCCCAGGTGTCTGGGGCGGAGCGGAAAATTGATAGATTCGCGTAATAGGTGTGAGCTAAAGCAGCTTGCAAACTGCGGAGATCCTCTGGCACATCAGTTGCTGGTAATTCACGGTTTATGGCCCAACAGCAGGCCCAGTAAAGCTGTTCCGCCAGGCCTCTGTGCTGCAAGCTTAAGTAACCAAGCCTGAAACTAGATAGGGCATCGTCTTTAAATTTACGGGCATCATTCCAGGCTTCTTGTAGATTTTGGGGGTTTATGCCGGCAAGAGTTTCGCGCAAATTGCGCACAATTAATGGTTCTTCTGGTTGCTGATCAGGCACCTGATCAGCAACGGCGGTATTGCCAAGTATGTTAAAAACTAATATAGAAAAGTGGCTTGCGATCGCCCTGCCGCTTTCACTAACTAAAGTTGGCACCACGATAGCTTTTGGCTCGCAGCATTCTTTGATGGTTGCTACCACATCATTTGCATAGTTTTGCAGTGAATAATTAGTGGAAGCAGCGCTGGCGGTGCGGCTGCCGTCGTAATCAACACCAAGGCCACCGCCCACATCTAGATAGCCCATGGGTGCCCCTAATTCGGCAAGTTGTACATAAAGCTGACCCGCCTCCTGGAGCGCATCTTTGAGCACTGCAATGTTGTTGATTTGGCTGCCGATATGAAAATGCAGCAGCCGTAGATCATTAAGTAAACCTGCCGCCCGTAATGCCTCCACGGTGGCCAATAGGTCGGGCACCGATAGGCCAAATTTTGCCCTTTCCCCCACGGAGCTGCCCCAGCGGCCAGTGCTGCGGGTAGATAATTTGGCCCGAATACCTATCAAGGGTGCTGCACCAAGGGTTTTACTGGCGCTGATGATGCGTTCCACCTCATCTGCTTGCTCGATAACCACCACCGGTTGACGGCCCAGCTGCCTTGCCAGGATCGCTGTTTCTATGTAGCGATTGTCTTTGTAGCCATTGCAGATCAACAGCGCAGCCGGATCATTTAGTAGCGATAGGGCGATCAGTAATTCCGCTTTGCTGCCCGCCTCGAGGCCGAAATTCCAACGGCGACCACTCTCCACCAGCTGCTCCACCACATGGCGCTGTTGGTTGCACTTAACTGGGAAAACACCCTGATATCTACCGCCATAGTTGTATTGGGCGATTGCCCGTTCAAAAGCGCCATGGAGCCGCTCCAGCCTGTCTTCCAGAATGTCGTCGAAGCGAATCAAAAGTGGCAGGTGCAGGTTGCGGTTTTGCAGGCCCTCCACCAGTTCCACTAAATCCAGGGAGCCACCACGGTCACCGCGGGGCTGCACGATCACATGGCCGCAACTATTAACGCTGAAATAGGGATCACCCCAGCGATCTAGGCCGTATAGGGCAGCGCTATCGGCACTGGTCCAGGCTTTTGCGGGGCTGGAACTCACCATATCGATTGCACGTGGGCGTATTGCCTGATTCTGGCGTCAGCAGTTACCAACGGGAGGTTTAGTTGGCGAGCTTGAGCCACAAGGAAGCGATCGGCTGGATCGGCATGGAACGGTTCAGGCAGGCGGGTGGCGTTTATGGCAACTCGAGGCTGAAGGGGCAGGAATTTAATGGCAGGGATGGCACTGATCAGGTCAAACCATTTTTCGCTATCGATGCTGAGGCTTAGGCGGCCGCGTTCTAACAGCATTGCCACCTCCCAGCAGCTGATTGCACTCACAAGAAGTTTTTGTTTTTGATTGGATTGCCTGTTGCTATCAATCGCGGCTAAGGCTGCTTTTGATAAACGGTTTAAATCACCATTTACCCACCAGATCAGCACATGGGTATCAAGCAAAATCACTGCAAAGCTTCCCAGTGCCCTTGATCCACCGGTTCCGTTGGTTCGATATAGCTAGTTACCGAGTTGCGCAGTTGATCCAAAGGATCTACCCCAGAACCGGGGAGGTGCTCATAGGGGCGGATTTCCAGGGTGGGGTGGCCGTGATCGGTAACCACAATGCTTTCGCCGCTGGTTTCAACATGGCGGAAGTATTCCAAAGCCTTGCTTTTGAATAGGGATTTGGAAATCCATTGGACCTGATCTTGGGGTAGGGCCATAAAAATTACTCTCTAATCACTCTCTAATTATGACTATAGGCGTATGACCATAGTTAAGTAATAGAAGCTTGAAACTGTGTTCTTGCCAAGCAGCCCCCCAGCCGCCCACCATGGGGCCGAGCTTTGCCCCTGCCCAATGGCCACCGAACGCACTTTTATTGCCATTAAGCCCGATGGTGTTCAACGGGGATTGGTGGGGGAAATCCTCGGCCGCTTTGAGCGCAAGGGTTTCAAGCTGGTGGGTCTTAAACAGCTAACCCCTAGCCGCAGCTTGGTGGAGGAGCACTACGGCGTGCATCGCGAAAGGCCATTTTTTGCTGGTTTGGTGGATTTCCTCAGCAGTGGCCCCGTGGTGGCAATGGTTTGGGAAGGTGATGGCGTAATTGCTAGCGCCCGCAAATTGATTGGTGCCACCAAACCTTTAGAAGCAGAACCCGGCACCATTCGCGGTGATTTGGCGGTGAATATCGGCCGCAATGTGATCCATGGTTCCGATGCGCCAGAAACAGCTGAATTTGAAATTGGCCTCTGGTTCCAAGCCGCTGAATTAAGCAGCTGGACCCCCGCCGACCAGGTGTGGCGCACGGAAAGCTAGGCATACAACTAACTCTCAAATCGTTTGTAGCTGAAGCTGGTGAGCATTGCCGCTTGATCTGGATCGAGTTGATTGCAGATGGCGGCAACTATCAGCTCAACGCTGATTGCTGCTAGCAATACCCCATTGCGATGGTGGCCTGTTGCTAGCCATAGGCCTGGCACGGCGCTGCTGCCCAGAAGGGGCCCTTCGTCGGGGGTGCAGGGGCGAAAACCCCACCAGCGCTCCATGGGCGGCCATTGGCTTGCTTCCGGCAGCAGGGCGCAAATGCCCTGCTGCAATTGCCTTTGACCCTTTGGGGTGAGGCCATCGTTAAAGCCGGCTTCCGCTTCGCTGGTGGCACCCACCACCAACAAACCATCATCCCTTTGCACCAAATAAGTGCCGGGGCCGAATAACACTCGCCCTAGGGCCTGCCGCGGTGCCTGCAGCGACATCATTTGCCCCTTCACCGGAAAAACGGGCAGGGTTGGTAACAACTCACCACTCCAAGCACCACAGGCAAGAACGGCATGGCCACATAACAGCCGCTGCTGTTCACCTTCAGCGCTGATCAGCTCAACAGCCTCTAAGTGCCCGTTTTGATGGCGCTGCAGTTTTTGCACCTGGGCACCCTCTTGAAATTGCACACCAAGGCCTGTGCAGGCCCGCTCTAGGGCCCGCATCAATTGGCGGCGATTATCAATTTGACCGTCTTGCTCAAACAACAAACCCGCCTGCCATTGGGGGCCAATCCCAGGTATTTCCTGCTCCAGGCCAGCTCGATCAAGGCTTGTGCCCATGGCAGCAGTGGGATAGGCATCCCGGTTGCTAGCGCTCTTAAAAGGCACCACGATGCCGCAGGGTTTGAGTTTGCAATTGATGCCGCTATCTGCCTCCACCTGGGCTATCCAGCTCGGATAGGCGGCCAGGCTGGCTTGCCCCAGCAGCAGTTGATCACCGCTAAGGCCTTCCGCATGGGGGGCCAACATGCCTGCTGCCACAAAGCCAGCCGCTTCATTGCGGCGGCGGCTGAGCACAGTTACGGCATGGCCACGGCGGCCGAGGCCATGGGCAATGGCAAGGCCAATTAAGCCGCCGCCAAGGATCAGGATTGGTTCAGATCGATCCAAAGCGGCTGAGTTCATAGGATCAATGCCATTCAAGGCTGGAGCAGAGCGATGGCAGAGGCCAATTGGGAGGCGGTGATCGGTTTAGAAACCCATGTGCAACTGGCAACGGCCAGCAAAATCTTCACCGGTGCCTCCACCGCTTTCGGTGATGAGCCAAATACCCACATCGATCCTGTGGTTTGCGGTTTGCCTGGCACCCTACCGGTGTTAAACCAAAAGGTGCTCGAATATGCCGTGAAGGCAGCATTAGCCTTAAATCTGAATATTGCAGCCCATAGCAAATTTGATCGTAAGCAATATTTTTATCCAGATCTACCAAAGAACTATCAGATTTCACAATTTGATCAACCGATTGCTGAGGATGGTTGGATAGAAGTTGAGGTGGCAGAAAAAGGCAAAGAAACCTATCTAAAACGCATTGGCATCGAACGTTTGCATATGGAGGAGGATGCGGGCAAGTTGGTGCATGCCGGTAGCGATCGATTAGCCGGTAGCACCCATTCCCTCGTGGATTACAACCGGGCGGGTGTGGCCTTGGCCGAAATCGTTAGTAAACCTGATCTCCGCACCGGCAGGGAAGCGGCTGAATATGCATCTGAAATTCGCCGCATCATGCGGTATTTAGGTGTTAGTGATGGCAATATGCAAGAGGGATCATTGCGCTGCGATGTGAATATCTCTGTGCGCAGGGGCCCGGATGCACCCTTTGGCACAAAGGTGGAAATAAAAAATATGAATTCATTTTCAGCAATTCAAAAGGCGATTGATTTTGAGATCCAGCGCCAGATAAAGGCCTACGAAAGTGGTGAGCGGGTGGTGCAGGAAACGCGCCTGTGGGATGAAAGCAAACAGCTCACCAAGAGCATGCGCAGCAAGGAGGGTGCCGCCGATTATCGCTATTTCCCGGAGCCGGATCTAGGGCCGATTGAAGTATCAGATATTCAACGGAATGCATGGCTTGCTGAACTACCTGAATTGCCAGCCGCTAAACGGCATCGCTACGCAGATCAATTTGGTTTATCAATTTATGATGCCAGAGTATTAACAGACGAACGCCAGATGGCTGAATATTTTGAAGCAACAGTAGCGGCTGGCGCTGATGCAAAGGCGGTTTCAAACTGGATCACCGGTGATATTGCAGCCCACGTGAATGCCAATCGACTTTCCTATGTTGATCTGCCCTTAAGGCCTGAGCAATTAGCGGAATTAGTGGGTTTAATTGAAGCTGCTGAGATCAGCGGTAAAATAGCCAAAGAGATCCTGCCCCAATTATTAGCTGAGGGTGGTTCAGCTAAAGCGATAGTGGCAGCGAAGGGCCTGGGAATGATTAGTGATCCTGCAGCAATTACTGCAATTGTTGATCAGTTGCTATCAGATCATCCCGCTGAAGTGGAAGCTTTTAGGGGTGGTAAGAATAAATTACAAGGCTTCTTTGTGGGCTTATTAATGAAGCAAACTGGCGGCCGGGCTGATCCAAAGCTTGCCAATCAAATCCTGTTAACCAAGCTCAAGGGTTAACGGGTAAGTTTGTGAATGTAATTAATTGAATTATTGCGTTAATCGGGCTTGAATACTGCCATATTACCCATGCCTTTGATTAAATGTTGGCCAAGGTTTATGGCCCCCATTTGCGGTTGCATTAATTCGGCAGTGCGCTGATTGATTAACACTTGAGCATCCAATACACGGGTGAGGCTTTCCAGCCGGCTTGCCAAATTAACAGTGTCGCCAATCACAGTGAAATCCAGCCGTTGCGGGCTGCCGATTTGACCCACCACAGCAGCTCCGCTGGCAATGCCAATGCCACTGGCAAGGGGAGCGATGTTATCCATTTGCCATTGTTGATTTAGTTGCTCCAGGCGTTCGCCCATGGCAAGGGCACAACGAACTGCCTGAACCGCTTCTATGGCAACACCACGGCTGCGGGGCGAGCCAAATACCGCCATCACAGCATCACCAATGAACTTGTCTACGGTGCCGCCATGGGCTGTAATCACCTCCACCATGGCGCCTAAATAGGTATTTAGTTGCTGCACTAAATCTGTGCTGCGTCCTTCTTTAGATAATTGTTGAGTGAGGGCAGTAAATCCTTTTAGATCACTAAATAATACCGTTACCGGTAAGGTGCGGCCCAGCAAGATTCCCTCGGCTGCCTCTCTATTTTGCAGGATTTCCGCCACAACACTAGGGGCTACATAACGTTCAAAGGTGCGGCGCAGTCGCCTGCGTTCTTTCTCTTCCCGCCAATAACCATCAATACCAAAACCACTAGCCAGCAGGATCAGAGCGGCGGCGGGAGCCAATAGGGGTAGGGCTCGCTGCCAGCGCAACAGTGCGCTCGTGCTGATCAGCAAAAGCAAGATCAAGCCAAGGCCGCAGCAGGCCAGGCGCCAGCGCAGTTTTGGCCGCTGCAAACCAATCAGGCCAACTAGCAGCAGTGGTAGCGATGCCACCAGGGCTCGGGGCCAAGCTGTGGCAGGCCATGGGGCTAGGCCTGTGCCGTCGATGGAGTTAGCACTGGCGGTACCTAGTAATTCCAGGCCCGAAAGCACGCCAAAGGCGCTGTTGTGGCCGTTTTCCCCCTGATCAAGGGTGGGGCCCACAAGCACCAACGCCCCTTTTAACTTTTTACGCAAAGGCTGTTGTTGCCAGCGATCGGGATCAAGTATTTCCCATGCTGAAAGCCTTGGTAGGTGTCCCTCTGGCCCATATGGGCGCAGGGCCCTAAGGGCATCAGGTTGGCGGCTTTTTTGTGCGCCTGCATCCAACAGGGCAAGGGGTAGTGAACGTTGTAACCCAAAACCATGGGGTTTTAGTACTTGGCTTATGTAGGCCTCAGGGTGGGGGCCAACAGCGTTATCTTCCCCCTTAAGCATGTTTGTGAGCCCAAGTGCTTTGTTGCCCCCGGCTGCTTGCTTTAGTGCCAAAAGGGGCGGCGCCAGGCTGAGCCCACCTGCCCCCTGGGAATCATTTGGTTCCAGCATCTCAGCTGCAAGCACCACATGGCCTTTGTGACGAGCCAGGGTTGCTGCCAATTGGCTGTCGTCTTGGGGGCTACGGCTGCTTGGGCCTTCAAACAAAACATTCAGGGCGATTGCTTCGGCTCCGGCGGCCCTGAGTTTTTCCACCAACACGGCATAACTAGCCCTGGGCCAAGGCAACTGGCCTAAACCTTTGCTCCAGCCAGGTGCATTTTGTTGTTGTTCAAACCATTGGCCCTGTTGTAGAGAAGCGTCGTCTATGGCAACTAAATACAAACCAGCCGGCGGCGTTTGCGGGCCGGCCCAAGCGAGTATTTGGTTGTAGCTAGCTATTGCCCAGCTGCGCCATAGGGGAGGAGCCCAACCACTCAAGCCACCACTAATGATCGCCAGGCTTAAAACAAAAATGCTTAAACGTGAATTCGATCCAAGGGAGGGGGCCATCGCTGCCTATTGCAGATTTGCGATCAGAAGAAACGCGGTAGGGATAGGCCGGGCAGGGAAGGCGTTGTTGGTATTGGCAGGCTAGGGGTAATAGGTAGATTTAATCCAGGCACATTGCTGCGTAGATAACTTTCAAGGTTTGCATAAGCCGGCAATGGCAAGCTGTAGCCACTAAACAGGGGGCCATCAAGTATTGATTGGTAATCACCAAGGGCAAGTTTCACTAAGCCCAGCACCACACCCGTGGGGCTTAAACGCAAGCGCTGGCCAGCTTGCACGGTTACTGGTGCTGTTTTGGATTCAGTTGCTTCCACTTGCACAGTGCCTTCCAAAACGGCGAGATCAGCATTGCCATTTTCGTCTACCTGCAACACATAATTAGTGCCCCTCACACTCATCCGAGCGGAGCGGGTGCAGCCATCTTGACGGCCAGACACCAGGATTTGTCCTTTATTAAGCAGGAAACAACTGCTGCCTAATTTGAGCAGGGATTGGCGATTTATTCTTGCAACGGCACCACTTTCAAACCCCAACTGGCCGCGGCTATCACCGGTGCTGATCAGCTGAGGCGCTTGGGCAGCTTGTTTTAGCCGGGCTTGGTTGCCATCAATATAAAGTTGGTTGCCATCAAGGATTTCCTGCACTGTGGCCGTTTCCCCAGCTGCAAAAGAAGGCACTGCTAAACAGATGGCATTTAAGAAAAGCAGCCACCTAAACAGTGGTTGCGAGGCGTTGTAGTTACTCACCATGGCGCCAGCTGTGAAGTTCCCTAAATCTAGGCTTCAGGATGATCCAAGGCCAGCGCCACATGGTTTTCTAGTTCAGCACTGCTGCCGCGATTGTTGATCAGGCGATCGGCTAGGAGGCGCTTACGGGCTAAAGGCCATTGGGCATTAATGCGTGCTAATGCTTGTTCATTAGTGCATATATCCCTAGCAATTAAGCGTTCTAATTGTTGACTTTCATCGCAATCTACAAGCCAGATTTCCGTGCATAGTGATTCAAGGCCCGCTTCAAATAGGAGTGGTATCATTAGCACAATGGTTTCGATTGTAGTTGATTTATTTAATTCCTCGGCTAGCGTTTGCCGCACAATTGGATGCACCAGTTGCTCAAGCCATATGCGTTCTGTGGGGTTATTAAACACCAGATCACCTAGGGCCTTGCGATCAAGATGATCACCGCAAAATAGCTTTTGCCCATAGCGGTTTAGCACCGCTTTGCTAGCTGTAGTGCCAGGGGCTAGGGCAGCGCGGGCATAGCGATCAGCATCTAAAACCAGCAGACCATATTTTTCTTGCAGCAGTTTCCCCACGCTCGATTTACCACTGGCAATTCCACCGGTGAGGCCGATGCGGCGTTGGCCCATGGAAATCAAATCATTGAGCATCACCATCTTCACCGGCAGGATGGTGCCAGTGGTGTGAACAGGCTGTGAATCAATGGCAACCAATTAGCGGTGGCATCACAGCCCCAAATGGTTTTAAAGCCGCTGGCATCACAGCTGGGCTTAAGGCCAGTGGAAAGCAAGACCTAGCACTCCTCTTGGCGCCAGAGGCGGCGGTGGCGGCTGGGGTTTTTACCGCAAATATCGTGCGGGCTGGCTGCGTTGATCTATGCGTTGAGAGGTTGCAACAAAGCCAAGGCACGGCAAGGGCAGTGCTTATAAATTCAGGCCAAGCCAATGCCTGCACGGGCGATCTTGGCTTAATCGATAGCTTGAGAGCCACTGCTGCTTTAGCTGATCGGCTTGGTTTAGCCCATGAAGAGGTGTTGATTTGCTCCACCGGTGTGATCGGTGTGCCGATCCCAATGGATGTGTTATTAACAGCTATTGATCCCTTGGTGGATGCATTAGCTGCTAGTTCCGAAGCAGGCGCTGCAGCTGCTACCGCGATCCTCACCACTGATTTAGTGGCAAAAAACCATGCATTGGAGTTGCAAATAGGTACCCGGCTTGTGCGCCTCGGAGGTATTGCAAAAGGGTCGGGCATGATTCATCCAAATATGGCAACAATGCTTGCATTTATTAGTTGTGATGTGGCTGTTCCGGCGCAGCAATGGCAGGCAATGTTAGGGCGGGCTGCTGATAATTCATTTAATTCAATCACTGTTGATGGCGACACCAGTACCAATGATTCATTGATTGCTTTTGCTGCTGGGCCCCAACTAGAGGAACAATATTGGCCTTTATTAGAAGCTGGTTTAAATCAAATGTGTGAATATTTAGCTCGGGCGATAACCCGTGATGGGGAAGGCGCTAGTTGTTTAATTGAAGTGTTGGTGGAAGGCACTGAAACTAATAACCAGGCCCGCCAAATAGCTCGCACAATCTGTGGCTCTTCCTTAGTTAAAACCGCTATCCATGGCCGTGATCCCAATTGGGGCAGGATCGTTGCAGCAGCGGGTAGGGCAGGGGTTTGCTTTGATCCAGAGGCCGTTGCCCTATGGCTTGGCCCCCACCAATTAATGGCTAATGGCGAACCGCTTAATTTTGATCGGCTGGCAGCATCTTTGTATTTACAAACAAAGGGATCTGGCAAATATCTAGAGAGCGATCAAGTTGATATTCATTTAGTGGTGGGATCTGGCTCTGGTGCTGGCCGGGCCTGGGGTTGCGATCTGTCGGCTGAATATGTTCGCATCAACGCCGATTACACAACGTAGATTTTTAATTCTGTTTGTTTATAAATAAAAATCCCCTGGTGTGCATTGAGTCATCCATTGCTCTAAAACTTCAGCTGGTGTTTCTAAATCCTGATGTTCATCAATTAAATCCCAGATTTCCCAATAAATCTGCTCCACTTGTAATGGCAAGCCCTCATATCCCTCCAGGGGGTTTGCGTCACTTATTTTTTCATGAATTAATAACAGTGATTTAAGTACCAGTCCAGTTTTGCCTTGGATCGTGGGCATTTGATCCCACCTTTTTTTGATTAAATAGGTCCATTCTTTAACGGCCTTAGTATTTTTCGTTTCGGGATTGCTTGAAATTGGCTGCAGTGTTGGTTCTGGCAATATTGCAGTTTTATTTGGCTCATGCAAAATCCAAAGCAAGCTTTTTCTTAGTAGTTTTCTTATCGGCAAGCTGCACCTAAGCTAATTGCGCACATTCTAGGCAGCTGATTTTGGTTTTGCGTTATTTATAGCAATATGCCCACAGTTTCGATGTGAGCTTTTAGGCCGCCATGTTCAATGCTTTCCCAATGGGTTATGTCTATTTTGTAAGGAGTGGCAAGTTCATCAAATGCCGTTGCCAGTTGAGTGCTGAAATCTATGGCGCTGCTGAAGGCAATATCAATATCGGATCCCTGCTTTTCAAGCCCCAGGGCCCTTGAACCATATAATTTGAACCAGCGGATTTCTGGATATAATTGCTTAACTGATTGAATTTGTTCAATTGTTTGGCTTGGCAGGCCGCCAATAACTGCCTTCACGGCCGTTGCTCCAGTTCAGCTGCAAGTTGCAGTAATTCTGGCGCAAATTTTTCTCGAATAAGCATTAAGGCCTGATTTGCCCTGGCTTGATCGTAGGTGTGGGCCATCAAATTGCGCTGCTCGAGCATATCAATCCACAACTGACCATTTTTTAGTAGCCCATAGCTAAATGCCTGCCTTAAAACCTCCCTTGGTAACTGGGCATCAATGCCCTCGTAGGAAAGCAAATCCTTCAAGGTTTTCCAGCCTTTGCCGCCAGCGTAGATCGGTGATTTTTCCTTGAGCAATGAATTTGCCCTGATTTTGCCTGATATCGGCGCTATGTGCCCCTTCCGTGCCAAAGGCTGCTATTGTGTAACAAATTCTTAAGCGGCTGATGTTTCTTAGTTTCTTCGGCTTTTTATTTGCGGCACTTTCTTTTGTGCAGGTGCCCCAGTGGGATAACGATTGGACAAAATGTTCAGTTCATGTGCCCGACACCGCATGTCATTGGTATGTGGTTAACCCCGACAACACCTTCGGCAAGGGTTTTAGTTGGCTCACTGCCCCTGAATACGACGTGGCCGCCCTGCGTGATATCGGTTACCAACACGATCTAACCGTTGCCCAGGGCTATAAAACAACAGTTGAATTGATGAATGTTGATGCAGGTGTTAAATACGGTGATGATTATTAATTGTATATAGAAATTAAATTACTTATTAATTAATTTCCATAGCCACCAAGCTGCTAAAGCTACTAGCACCCAGGGAAATAAACTCCTAACAATAATGAGGCCAAATACTGCTACTGCAGCCGAAATAGCCAAGCGTTTTGCTAGCGCTTTTGATTCGTCTGTCATGTATTGCCAGCGGGGAATTAAGGCCATGCAGATTGGTTTTTCAATTTGGTTAAATCTGCCACACAGCAAAGCTCCATAGTTGTTACGATTTGTAAAATTACACAATTCCATGACCGCAAATTGGGACGCACTCTTTTCAGCCCTTCCCCCTGAAGAGCTAGATAAGGTTGCCTTGTTGCGCATGATCGAGTGCACCAACGGTGTAATCCAGCACCAATTCAGAGATGGTTCAGATGACGCCTTAAGTGTGGAAGAAACCAGGGCCGCCATGAAGTTTTCCATGGGCTGTATCAAAAATATGACGATTCCCTTGGGGGACGAGCTGATTAGTTTTGCCCCTGCCACAGCTGAACTTGTTGGCAAATTGCGCGATTTATATGTGAGTGGCGTTAAAAATGGCAATCAAATCGCCATGGCTGAATTTTTTATCGCTTCTGAAGCAAATCTCAGGGCCGTTGGGATGGAGCGTATCGAAGCTGCAAAACGTTTAATTTTCTACCACATATATGAACTGCCTCCCCACACCCTCGATTGGGGAATCAACTATATCCGTGGATTTGTTGGTGCAAATAGATAGTTCTATTCGCGATTAGCAAGCACCCAGAAACCAGTTGCTAAAACCGCTAGTAAGGCCATGCTAGCGGCCCAGCTTGGGCTAAGCGCCCAGCTCAACAGCAGCTGCCACACCACGCCAACTCCCGCCGCTAGGGCCACACTGCTAAGCACCAAAAGCACTTGACGTTTGATTTCTGCCACCCCCGCAGCCACTAATTCAGCCTCAAACCTTGCGATTGGGCCGCTTAATGGCACATAAAAAGCCAGTGCCCATAGGGCACTGCCGCTGAACAGCACACTTAAATCAGCATCAACCATGGGCAGAGCTAACCGTTGCAGGTGGAGCATCCTTAGCATCCGCAAACATCTTTGATTTGGCCGTGAAGGAACCCTGGAGCTTTCGCGGCCACCCCATTCACAGCCTTGAGCGCACCAGCAGTTCAGGAATACCAGTGCTCTTGGTGCATGGTTTTGGTGCTTCCACCTACCACTGGCGTTTCAATATCCCCGCCCTGGAGCAGCACCATCCAGTGCATGCCATTGATCTGCTCGGCTTTGGTGCCAGTGCAAAACCAGCTGGTGAGGCCTATGGCGGTGAACTGTGGCGTGATCAACTCTGCGCCTATGTGCACGAACGCATCGCTGAACCAACGGTGTTGGTGGGTAATTCCCT
>SXGQ01499491.1_pt1 | contig 14652 bp, 15 predicted proteins | sample 3178371 | NCBI WGS metagenome assembly SXGQ01 (sample SAMN11356859, study PRJNA531348) | freshwater metagenome | isolation source: freshwater sample F1-20 | place: China: Fuxian Lake, Yuxi | collected 2017-12-25
GAGCGAATCACAGAAAAGTTTGGAGAAAGAAAGTGGCAGTAGTAAACTGGCAGAAGGCCATCCTTCTTGGTCTAAGTTTGGTTGCAGTTGTGGTTCTTGGTATTACCGATGTGCTACCCCCCGAAGCCGTTTCTGGCGCACTTATGACGGTACTTGGGTATGTGGCAGGCAACACGGTTGGCGCCAAGAAGGCTGATCCAATCACTCCTGTAATTGGTCGTCGCGAGAACCCTGAGGTCTGAGCATGTCAACGCTACAGCAGGTTGTAACTCGGGTACAGCGGTTGTTCGGTGACGAGGATGCTGCTGTAGCTACTGTTGCTGAGGTTGTAGATTATGTTAACGAAGCTATCCGACAGATCGCTCAAGATACTGATGGGTTCTTTTCTACTCTGTCTACTGGCGGTACTACTTCTGCTACCGGAACTATTAGCCTAGACGTAGACATGCTGCGAGTTTCCTCGTACCGGATCTACATTGGATCCTCGACTCCCGGTACAGGAACAGCAGTACGAATCCCCGCACTTGATCCAGCGAACTATCGAGATAGCTACGATGCAGCTCAGCCCCTAGGCTACTGGATGCTTTCGCAGGGAACAGTTCAGCTATACCCTCGTGTAATCTCACAGCCCTACTGGCAGACTGTAGAAGGTGTAGTTGTTCCGGCAGACCTAGTAACGCTAGGTAACGCCACAGGCTTTGATCGGCAGATCGAAGATGCTATGGTACGGTATGCTCTATACATGCTGTACCTTCGTGTAGGCGATACGAACATGGCGAACACTGCTCTCGGTGACTACGGCCGCAAGATCGCAAACATCAACTATCATCGCCAGAATCCAGTAATGTACGACTTTGCTACAGTCAAGCAACCTGATCTTGAGCCGGAGGTGATTTACGAGTGAACACAAGCACGAGCGTGCTGAAAGGATTTAAGGGTTTAAATCTACAGCAGAACAGCGAAATCAAAGACGGCGAGCTTGTTGACGCTCAGAACGTAGTCATTACTCAGCAAGAAACAATCAAGAAGCGCCCAGGCTGCCAGACCGTAAGCGGAAATCTTTATAGCGATCTAGGCAACTATGCAAGAATCCTTATTAATTATGGTAGCCTAAATCCATCCGCTAACTTTCTAATGGTGGGTAGCTCATCTAAGATCGCAGCTCTTTACCGCAGCTCTGGTACCTACACGCTAGGAACAACTAGTGTGCTAAGTGGTAGCGCCGAATCGGCTATTCAGTATAATGATAAGGTAGTTATCTATTCAACCGGTACTTCACCGATTACCTTTGATGCTACTAGTAGTACCGCTGGTACCTATACTCAAATTACCGGCATTGCTGGAAGTGCAGACTATCAAGGCAAAGCCACTTTTGCTATCACCCATAAGGATAGGGTTTTCTTTCTAAACAACAAAGGAGCCTATCCATCTCGACTATATTATACAACTCTTTCAAGCACTAACGACTTTACCTCAGCCGCCGCAGCTTATGTAGAAAACAATTACATTGATATAGGTGAGGGTGACGGAGACTTTCTAGTTTGTGCTGCTGAACTGAACGATGCTCTTATTGTGTTTAAGAGGTTCAGCACTTGGATTCTCTACACAGAAGGCGGCCCCACAACCGGCTGGTATCTCCGTAAGGCACACGCTACTGTAGGATGCACGGGACGGGACACTCCCTACCTCATCACTAACCTGATGTATTTTCTGGCTGGTGATGGTGTTTATCGTACAGACGGTACTACGTTTGAGCATATCAGCAACCCTGTAGATCCCGGAATGGTTGTTCCAAACGGTACGTTTTCCGCTGACGTCTGTAATAGGGCCGCAGCAGTTCGATGGAAAGACTGGTACGTCGTTCGTAAAAATTACGAAGATGACAGGCTAGCCTTTGTTTACGGATGGCGTACCAACACATGGACCCTGTGGAATCTACCTTCTTACGCAGGTCCAATGGTAAATGATTTCAGCAATGTCTCTAACGCTGGAATGAATTATCCAAGCGGTGTAGGTGGAGGTGGAGCGTCAGTTACATCAGCCGCTTCGTCTGAGCTTGTCTACCTAGATTATAAAAAGGTAAGCGTCTAATGGCTCCTCCTGCTACTGACTACATCAAAGTATGGTCTATCAATCAATACTTTAATACAGACGGTGCTTCTGGAAATGCTTTAAACGATACGGCCATTGAGATTCAGGTTGAGACTAAGCTAAACGATTTTGGTGTACCGTTTGACTGGAAGCGCATCCACACAGTCGCTGTAGATACAGAGCCTACAGATCAATCCGGTACGCGAACGATGACCATTACCTACATCAGAGATACTGTAGGGAACTACGGATCTAGCTACACGCAAGCAGATATCAAGCGAGCACAATGGCGGTTCAAGGGACCGGGCCGGTGTAGATGGATTGGAGTGAAGCTCAACTGTAGCACTACTCAACCACTAGAGATTAACGCACTAGGGTTTATGATGACTCCTGGGGCCACTGTAGGGAAGTCGATGTGAGTAACGTATTCACCCCACTACCTGTACCTCGGTACGATGAGGGGATTCTACGATACCTGAACGAAAGTTTCCTAGCTCTAGCTAGAATTATTAACTCAGGCCAGGTATCTACTCCGCCAGGGACCATTCAACACACTGTAGCTTCTAGTGAGCCTGATGGATGGCTGTTTATTAACGGGCAGTCAGTCTTGTTGGATGACTTTCCAGACCTTGCTCTCGTTGTTCCGGCAGCATGGATTGTAGGGTCTAGTATTGTTCTTCCAGATTGGAGAGGCCGAGTTCTTGTAGCCGCAGGGACTGGTACAGGATTAACCAACAGAGTGCTAAATACTACAGGTGGCGCAGAGACTCATGCTCTTGTAGAAGCTGAGATGCCATCCCACAACCACAGCATTACCTTGGTTGGAACTGTAGATCCTCACGTCCATGACGACGGAACTGGACGAGTTGCTCAAGCTGGACTTATTTTTGTTCCCGGCTCTACAGCCAATACAGGGAATAAGGGTAGTGGTACAGCCCACAATAACATGCAGCCCTGGGCTGCAGTCAACCTAATGATTAAATACTAGGAGTAGAAATGAAAGAGCTACTAGGTAAGCTCAAAGAACTCATCGCCGAAAACGAAGAATACGAAGAAGGCGGAGAGAAAGAAGAGTACGAGGAAGGCGAAACCTGCAAGCATTGCGGGCAGAGTGCCAAGTGCGCTACTTGCGGTAAGAAGTACGGTAATGGACCAAAGTGCGAAAAGTGCGGTAAGCGCGTAGCAGGGAGCAACTAATGGATCTAGGTGAACTACTAAAGATTAGATTCGGCAAGGCTGGAGATCGTGTAGGAACAAAATCTCCCGCTATGCCAAGTTCTACAGGAGAAATGCCTGTAGATCCTTATGAGATGCCAGAGGGTATGTCTATGCCTTCTGCGCCAAGTGCAACAGGTCAGATGCCTGTAGATCCCGTTAATACTTATCAAGAAGTTCTTGACGGTCTAATGCGAATCAAAGATGAAGAAACGGTTTACGGCTATGGCGATACGGGTGAAGAAGTTGCTCGTATTCAGCAAATGGTCGGTGTAGAGCCTGACGGTGTTTGGGGTCCTGAAACTGAACGAGCTGTTCAGAAGTTTCAGCAGATGCTCGGTGTAGATGTAGATGGTCTTTGGGGCGCAAAGACTGAGCGAGCAGCTCAGGATAAGCTTAACAGGCCGTACATGGAAGCCGCTACAGTTGCCAACCCTGCTGGTATGTTTGATCCTCGTATGCTTGCTCCAGAGCAGTCTCCGATGATTGACCGTAATCAGCAACGTAATCGTATGTTTAATCCCAATGTCGGAACTCGTTACACGGGCTAGGTAGAATAATGAACAATGACCCACGCTCAATGAAGGGTATTCTTTCTCGGGGGGCTAACGTCTACAACGGTGTAGGAATGTCCTCCAAGACGGGTATTAACAAAGAGGGAATGTCACGAGCAGCCGCAAGAATGCTTAGTGAAGGTTCTCCCGGAATGAATAGGTTTAAGAAGTAATGGCTGGACCCCTAAAAGATCCTCGCGGTGGACTTACACAAGCAGGCCGTGAACACTTTAAGCGCACAGAGGGTGCGAATCTAAAGCCAGGAGTGAAGGGGGCAGCCGACACTCCTGAGAAGATGCGACGTAAAGGAAGTTTCCTTACTCGTTTCTTTACTAATCCATCAGGCCCTATGCAGCGTGACGGTAAGCCTACACGGCTGGCTTTGTCCGCAAACGCTTGGGGAGAACCTGTACCAACGAACGATGCCGCCGCTGCTCGTCTAGCTGCTAAGGGCCGTAACCTACTAGACCGTTACGAAGGCACCAAAGAGGGACGTAGTAAGGCAGCCAAGCAGATGCTGCGGGGTAAATAATGGCAATTTATGGCCTAGAAGAAACTGACGAAGAAAAGAAGAAGAAGCTCCAAATGTCCGCCGCTCAGGGGATGCTGAACAGCGGTGGCGGAGGAGGTGCTCCTGCCTCTTCTGGAGGCATGGTTTTTGCTGGTGGAACTCCCTGGTTTGATGAAAGCACTGGAACGCAACGCACTCCAGAACAAGTCTCTCAGATGACTGGAGTACCTATTGAGCAGCTAACTGTTCCAGCAGTACCCGGTGTAGATCCTAATGCTCCTACTGGTTTTGACCAGCAGAAGATTGCACAGTATGGTCTAACTGGTGACTTTGCTCGGGAAGAACTAGGTCTACGTCGTAACCTTAGTGATCTAGATCTACAGCGACAGCGTGGCCTATCACGAGCGGCTCAAGATTTTAGTAACACGCTTAGTCGATCTGCCACAGCTCAGCAACGTGCCGCTCAACAGCTACAAGAAAGCATGGCTAGCCGTGGACTTATGAAGTCCGGCATTAACCTACAGTCCTCTGCACAACAAGAGCAGGACTATCAACAGTATATTGCAGACCTCGCTTCTCAGCGTGCGCGCCGAGATGAAGATATTGAATCTGCCTACGGTACAGCGCAGCGAGATTACTACGGCCAGGTTGAAAAGATCTATGGCCGACAGGTGCAGGCTGAGATTGACCGTAAGCTTGCCGAAGAAAAAGCTAAGGCAGAGGCAAGAGCAAAGCAAGAGCAAGCAGCAATGCAGCAGCGGATGCTTGAAGAAATTGCGAAAGCTCAGCAAGCAGCACGGGATGCAGCGGTTATTGCTGCACAAGCAGCCGCAGCTCGTCAAACACTACAGATGCCAGATACACCCGGTCTAGGTGGCGGTGGCGGTTTTATTGATTCTGGTCAATACATGAATCCAAATATGCGAATTGCACTACCATCGCTAGCACAAGGATCGAACATGAACTCTGTGCAACAATGGGTAATTCAAAATCTTGCTCCTAGTCTAGCCGGAGACGTTGTAGCTCTACCTGCAGTAGCTAGTGCCCTAGTTAATGCCGGAGGACAGGGACTTACTGTAGATCAGCTTCGTACCCTTATTAGTAATGTTCGCAATAACTACGGAGTTCTATAATGCCGATTGAGGCACCACAGCAAAATACCGCAGAGCGGCTGGATGCCGCAACAAAACTACGTTACGGCCAGAAAGAAGCTCAGATCGGTCGTACCAAGACTGACGCAGAAAATCTCTATGAGTCTACTAAGAAGGCTCTAGAGGGTTACGGCGAAGCTGGGCGTGGTGTAATTGGTACTGAGTATGAAAACCTATTTGGTGCATTAGATCGCAACCGAGCTGCCTCTAAGGAGGCACTAGGACAGCAAGTTACCAACGTAGGTAAAGGCTATCAGACTGCTCAGCTAGTTAATGAGCAAGCTCGTAAGGATGCAGCAGATCGCCTAGCGCGTCTTGGCGGGAACATCGGAGCAGGCTCAGGTGCTCTAGTGGCTAGTGCTACACCAATGGAGGCGCTTGCACAGCGGCTACTAGAAGAGAGCACTGCTGGCGAGGCGTCTGCTACTGCTAACATGGGCAACTGGGCAGCCATGCAGGACGCCTTCCTTGGTGAAGGCCGAGGCATGTCGGAACGGGAGAAGGCTTCTGCCATCTCCACCTTTGAGACAGAGCTTCTTAGTGCCCTAGCTGACGCAGAGTCCCGTAGAATGCAGCAGATCTACGATGCAGAAAATGCTTTACTTGATCTTCTTACTGAGAAGGGTGCCTTTGCTACGGATTATGGCTTCCAGCTTGAGGACTCTCAGTGGAATAAGATCCTACAGGCTGCTCAGTACAACCTACAGGAAGAGCAAGCTCGTGCTGAAGCAGCCGCTAGAGGGGCCTCTGCATCCGCTGCAATGGCTCAGCTAGCTTGGGAACGCGAAAAGTTTGAGCGTGAGTTCCCAACAGCAGATGCATACAAGCGTGCTCAAACATTCTCTCTCTTGAATCCTGCACAGAAGGCTCCTAGTGATATCTACTCTGCTGCTGAAAGTGTAGGAATTAATCCCGGCGTCATCTATGAAATGATGAACATGAAGCCAAACAGAGGCAGCCAACTAGCCTTTCAGCGCGCCCCAGGAACATACTTCCTTAAAGAGTATGGTGCAACTGGTATGAATGTTTTTGATCCAAAGAATCCAAATATCGTTATTGGTACACTTACTCCGCAACAGATTCGTTACATGGCTCCTTATATTGACGATGCTATGGGGAAATAAATAATGTCTAAACTAGATGATTTCTGGGCCAAACGAGGCGATAGGTATAAGCCGCTAACAGCAGCAGAGCGTGCTGAATATGATCGACTTGTAGCTGAGGAGCAGAATGCTGTAGCTCCTACACCTACACCAGCAGCCGCTACTGCAAACGCTACCGAATCTGTAGAAGAGGCTGATAGCGGAGAGCCAGGAGCGTTTACAAAGTACGCTGGTATTCCTTTCCGTGGTGGAGCCGTTTCGGGTGTGCTTACCCGCAACTTTCTAAAAGCTCTAACAGGAATGAAGAATTCCGATCAGGATCTGCTGGTAATGGACCCTAATCAGATGTATCCTGTAGGAGCAAGCAGCTCGGAAGATACTCCTGAACGACAAACTGCTAAAGAAGTTCAGCGCGTAGCCAACGAAATCCTTAATGAAGGGCGCCCAGGAATGGGCCAGCAGCTACGAGACGCTATTTTGGGCAGGGACAAGACAAGCCCTAGCTCAGAATTTATGCGGCAAGCTGCAGCAGAAAAGAAAGCCTACGAAATTCTAGGTCTACCTGTTCCTAAAGGTGTAGAACAGCAGGCTAACCCTGGACTTGGCATGAGGGCTATGAATCTAGGACTAGATGTAGCCCTAGATCCAATGACCTACATTGGAATGAAGCCCGCTGTACAGGCAGGTAGGTATGTAGCTGGCAAAACTGCAGCCAGTAAGCTTCCCGCAGTTGCAAAACTAGGTTCTATGGCTCCTGCTACGGCAGAAAACGCTATGGTCAGTGGTATTCTAGGTACTAATCCTGTATTTGGGGCACCAGGCTTAGGTATCACTCGCTACCTTGCTGGCAAGGGGCTAACAAAGTATGCTCCAGAGTTTGCAGAAAGCAATCCAACGCTAATGCGAATTATCGGTGGGCCTAAGTACGGTACACCAGCAGCAGGAACCGCTGCAAAGCTTTTGGCAGAAGGTGTAGAAGAAGCACCCGTAACTCCTAAGGCTCCTACTGCACCTAAGACTACCGTTGAGTCCCCGGTCAATATTAGAACTAAAACACCCTCAGCCGATCTTGGAAATGCTGAACCTTATCGTAGTCCTTTAACTTCTTCTAGTGCGATGGCTGCACCCGACGAACTTAAAAATGCTATTGATGAGTTTGACGCTGTACCCAACTCAAGCACGGTAACTGTTTATCACGGAACTACTAGGCAAAACGCTGAAAAGCTTCTGCAGACAAATAAACTAGAGGCAGGAGCAGGCAAAGCTCGTGGGGACGATGTATCAAAAGCTGCCAAGAGTACAGATCTTTATGTAGCAGCTACACCAGAAGATGCTCGTATGTATGCTGGTAAAGATGGTGTAGTTGTTAAACTAGAAGTGCCTAAAAGCTCTTTAGCGGCTTCTCCAGAAATCGGAGAAGGTCGATCCGTTGGATACGCTCTATACAATCCTTCTGCTGGAGCAGTTCTTGCAAGCGGCACTCCTGTCTCTAATGCCAGTCTAGTTGCATCTTCGGCGACAAGAGCAGGGGCACCTCAATTTAAAACAGCAACTCAGCTATTGGATCTCATTGAGCCTGAGCAGCAGGTACTATCTACTACCCGCAAGTTTCCCCGTAAGGGCCAATTTGGTTACGATCCAACGGCGACTCAGACACCTTTTGCTAATGTTCCGCAGCGAGCAGTTCCAGATGAAGCTGTTGATCCAGAGCAGCTTAGGCTCTTCAATCCTGATGAGCAGCTAAGGCTCTTTGGACAAAGCCCTCTAGAAGATCCTGCCAAGCTACCGCAGGTACAGGCGCTTCTACAGCGCATGAACCCACGCTATACGGGCGGTCGGCTAGGCCCCGTCACAGCTAATCCACCCGCTCCTCTTCTACAGTTTATGCTACGTCAAGAAGAGTTCGATAAGGGTGTAGGAGATCTAGTAGGTCAGCTTCGTCAAGGGTCCGCTACCGGCAGACTTCGTGGTAAGTTTGCTAGCGAGCAATCACGGGAGCTTGCAGATCAGATCGCAAATGCGCTAGAAGATCCTGCTCTCAGCCCTGCAATGAAGAGAGTACTTCGTCAACAGTGGATTGAAGCTGCAGTAAAGGCTGGTCAGCTTCAACCTTCGGTAGGACAGGGCCTCTACAATATGTCAGATAAGTACATTAAGTAGGCACAATGGCACTAGATCCACAAGAGCTAGAAGAGCTGCGCCGACAGTTGTCTGGAAAACAGGCTGCTTCTACATCGCCTCTAACTTCTACGCAGCTAGATGAGCTTCGTAATAGAATTAGGATGGATGCTGACGTACTAGATCCCATGTCAGCCCGTGTAGACGTTCTTGGAAACGTAATGGATCTCTACACGAGGCCCAGCCGTGGTATTCAGCAGGGTATTATCAATGCCTGGGATCAGCCTGTAGAATCAAAAGCTCAGGCCTTTGGTAAGGGCCTTATTCAGGGCGGTATCAGCGGAACGTCTGCTCAAGGCGCAGACGTTGCTGGGCTTATTCTAGGAGAAGATGCCCCTAACTGGCAGAAAGCTACTCTAGGCTTTGGTCTAGATGTAGGTTTAGACCCTACAACTTACACTTCTGCTGGTTTAGTAAAAGGCATGTCTAAGCAGGCAGCTAAGACCAAGGCCGCTCGTCTCTTGGGTAGAATCGACTCAGAGATGGCTCCTGCCTATGGATCTCTTGTAAAAGAGATTCGTGACAACTCTCCCGGTGAAGCATATATTCGCTTTGCTCTACCGTTCTCTAACAAGGGTATTACGTTCAGCAGCCAGAAGGCCTATACGAAGGCACGAAACGCTGTAGAATCTCTCGCCTTTGACGAGCAGGACAAGCCTCGCGCACTAGCAGCAATGTTCAGTCGTCAGGCTGAGCTGCCCGGTGGATCTGCAGACATTGTTCGTATTCAAGAGATGAAGAATGCCGCAGCATTCCGTAGAGAAATGCAGCCTTTCGCTCGCCTAACCCGTGGCCTCAGCGATGAGGAGGCATACGACATGGCGATTGCTATGGATCTAGATAAGGCTACAGCACAGCGATTGAATCTGGATAAGTTTATTGATCCAAAAACCGGTGAGTATTACGAAAACCCTGTTGAATATCTACGCACTATTGATGCGCCTTTAGAAGCTCAGATGGAGGGTATCAATACCCTTTATGATCTAGCTATGGTAATCAAGAAGGGCATGTTTGATCCTTACTGGACTAGAGAATCTAAGCTAGGATTCCACGGTAAGAATGAATACAACCCCAACTATAACTATCGAGTATTCCTAAACAAGCAGGCAGGCAAAGGCACCTACCGCATTCCTGTAGGTGGTATGGATAGTGCTAACTTTGTCCAGAAGCGTAAGGCTAACATTAGTCTAATTGAAGCTGAGAATCTTGGACTAAAGCCTATTACAGATATTCGAGACATTGTAGCTCTACGAAGTGCTAAGCACTACCAACTTGTAACCCGTACCAAAGCTCTTCATGAGGTTGTAGGTGAGTACGGAGTACAAGCAACCAAGAACAACGCTGATTTTCTAAAGAAAAATCCAGATTGGGTTCAGGTTCCAAAGGCCTTTAGTAACGAAACAATTAAAGAGCTTAAGGATATCTATGTTCCACGGGAAATCGCTGACGGTCTAAACAAGATTGAGTCTTTGTTTCAGAACGAAAGTGAGCTTGGCAAGCTCCTTCGTGGGTACGATACTGTAATGCGGGAGTGGCGGTTCCTTGCTACCGCTCTACCGCAAACTCAAGCTCGCAACATGGTTAGTGACTACATCTTTAACCTTATTGATGGCGTATACAACCCTACGAGCTACAGCAAATCAGCTAAAGTTCTAGCGTCTGCCGAGCGAATCAACATGAACAGGTTGCTCGGAGAGAAGGTAGAATACCCTACAGTCACTATCGGTAAAAGTGTTCTTCCTGTAGACAAAGTACTAGATGTATTCTCGGATTATGGTGGTCAGTCGGGCTATATCGCTACTGATGTATACAATACTAATCCAACTCTAGGTAAGTCTTTGGGGTCAGCTACTGGAATTCAGCTCCGAGGTGCTGCACGAGCACCGTATCGAGCGGCAAAGGCTAAGCTAGGCAATGTCAGAGAGCTAGGCGAAAACTATATGCGTCTAGCCCACTTCATTGACGCTTGGACCAAAGAGCTTGGCGATCATGTGGTTGATCCAAACACTATTACTAAGTTTGGTATCACCGATAAGACTACAAGGGACGCCGTACTGCGGGCAACAAAGAGAGTTCGTAAGTACAACCTAGACTATGGCAATAAAACTACCTTTGAGAAGAGGTATGCTAGCCGTGTAGCTAACTTCTACAGCTTTATGCGGCAGTCTATCCCTATGGCTGTAGAGCTTCTCTTCACCCGTCCTGACTTTATTGCTACTTATGCAAAGGGTCAGAATCTAGCAGAGAACCTACTGTCTGGCGGCCCAGATATTCCAGAAGAAGAAGCCCTTGTATCTTCGTATGTACGAGAGCTTGCTCCCTTTAGAGTGAAGGCAGCTCAGCAGAAGCAAAAGCAAAAGGGAGATGTAGAGAAGCTTCTTGATTCTGTTACGGGCGGCAGAGGAAAGGCTATCCTTAACGCGGGGGCCGCGGCTGTAGGTGGAAATGAGGAAAGTGATATCTACCTTACTAACCTCGGTACTCCGTTTGAGCAGCTACGCTATCTACAGGCACCCGTAACTCTAGTTTCTGAGCTATCTAAAGGACCTAGCAACTTTCCCACGGCTATCGGTAGGACTAGCAAGGAAGCAGGTAAAACCGTACTCGGTTCTATCTCGCCTCTTCTCAGGGCGCCTGTGGAAGCTAGCTTTGACGAGAGTCTAATAAGTGGTGCAGCTATTGAAGATAGCCGTGGAGGATGGGCACAGTGGCTTGCCGGTCAGGTTCCCGAAACGCGACTAGCTTATCAAGGCTATAGGGCACTGTCTAGTGGAGTAAACGAGACAGAGGGCCAGCAGCAAAACGATATTCGTAATATCCTCGGTGGTCTTACTCGTTCTGTAACTGGTTTGCCTGTAGCTCCTATTGGACAGCGTGAACGGAATGCAGAAGCGCGTCGTCAAATTGAGATCATCGACGCAATACTGAACGATAAAGAAAGGTATCTAGAAAAGGGTAGATACGTTTATGCTGACTATGATGCTTGGGAGCTTCGTAGAAGGAAAGACGAGCTAGAAGCCTACATCTGGGCTAATCCGACGAGCAAATAAAAAAAGCCCCCGGTCCTAAGGACCGGGGGCTTGTTACTGTCTCTCAGTTGTTCAGTAGCCGCTGTGCCATGTCGTTGGCGATCTGATTGAATGTATACTGCGGAGCACCGGATTCGGGCCGGTTCGGATCTGCCGCTGGCTTGCTCTCTAGTACGGCGATTCGATTCCTAAGTGCCGGAAGCCCCTCGGGACCTGTAAGAAAGATCCAGCGAATATCATTACGCTGTGCCCCGTCCATTAGCTTCTGTGTCCAGAAGTTCCAGCCATCCGGATCGGGTTCCCGACCAAGAATAGTAACGTAATCCTCTTGAACCCACTGGCGAGCGGTTGCTTCGTCCACTGATCCACCTCCATTGAAATAGTTTTTGATTGTAGGAATTAGATTGTAGAGGGTATCTCCTGGGCAGGAGGTTCCTCCGGCATCTCGGTGCCCCCGAAAGTTCGGATGCGGTGAGAAGTAAGCGCCAGTTACTCCGGTCCTTGCGTGTGCGGCCATCGCCCGCAGAGAAGCATCGGCAGGAGTATCAACGTTGCTATCGCCAATCCAAAGAAAGGCATATGAGCTGTCGTTCTGGCCGTAAGTAGCGCCTCCCATGACTCCAAAACCTCGGAGTTCATAGACGTTTCCGAGCTGGTCAAACCCGTAGTTATAAGCAATGTCAACGTACTCTCCGCTCATGTGGTACTGCTGTACGCCACGGAGATAAGACATAGCTTCTTCTACGCTGTAGGCTCCAGGCCCGCCGCTACCACTGTGGTGAATGTATAGGTTATCGACCATACCCAGAAACGTAGTGCTCTTGGGTGGAACTAGGCCGATCTGTGCTCTCGTGTAGAATGCCATTACTTGCGCTCTCTTGTTTGATAGCCGATCTTGGAAGCATAGAATGCAGCGTGCGCCATAGCATCCTGCATGTGCGTTCCTTGCTTGCCTTTCTTATAATCGAGTCCGGCTTTTGCGTACCCTACAGGTTTACAACTAGGCTGCTGTAGGATAAACCGGACGCCCTTTGTGTGTGCCCAGTATTCAATTGCACCGATGAGCTTTGCTGTAGGAAGCTCAGTCCAGCGTCCATCAGTTAGTTTAGGACGAGCAATGAAATCTTCTACAACAACTACATCGGGAAGCTCTGCATGATCTAGCCATGCGAACATCTCTTTGTCTCTTACCTGTTCAGCGATCTGCCACCAAGGACCTTCTTCGCCTACATGGAAACGAGCTAGTCCAGTGGTACCGCCGGGATCTACACCGAGAATGTGGAGGTGCTGCATTGAGTAACCTCGTAGCCGCAGCCGGCGTAGCCGGCAATGTCAATCCAACTGTCTGCATGTGTAGGATCATGCATTAGTCGTGCCACCTTTACAAGAATCATAAAGAGAGCCACGCCTGACGAGTCCATTGGATGCTCGTCCATGTTTGGCATAGTGTTCCAGAGCGCAGCGATACGCTCAAAATTCTCGCTAGGTCCGCCGTAGTTGTCATCGCGTACACCGACAACATCCAGTGCTTTATTTAGACACTCAAAACGATCTGCGCTCATTCTCTCCACAGCTTCCAGTCTACCTCAAACGGCATCTTGAATTCATCTTCTGGCACTTCTCTCATAATCGAGATCACACGATCACGAAGAGACTCTAGGTTATCTTCTGGTAAGTAGATCCAGATAGAGTCGTGAACCGTGTTCACAATCTGTAGATCTGGTAGCTGCTTATCCAGTTCAATCAGAGCGTACATTAGAATCTGTCCGCAGCCACCCTGAATAACTGAGTTGAATGCCATGTGTGTTTTATCTTTAGTGCCGAAGTGTCGGCGTCGCCCATTCCACATTCGCACAAAGCCTACACGCTCCGCCTGTATTGCTGCCTCTTTGTTCAGCGCCATTACGCCAGGATAAGTTGCACGATAACCGTCAACCCATTCCTTAGCTTGCTGAATTGAAACATCAAAGTTGGCCTGCTTGTAGAGCGTGTTCTGTAGAATTTGTGCGCCACCACCATACAGCAGTAGGAAGTTGATAGTCTTACCTACCTGCCTGCCGTCCTTCGGACCGAGCTGCTTGTCTAGTCCTAGGCGCTCAGACGTAGCTAGGTGGACGTCCTCACCGTTGCTGTAGGCATCGTAGAGCGTGGTGTCGCTGGCGTAGTTGTTCAGGTACCACGAGCCGAGCCGTAGCTCTACTTGACTGTAGTCGAACTCTACAAGCCTGTAGCCGGGAGGGTCCATGAACAGACTGCGCGCTGGCCCCTTACGAGGTACTTGCTGCAGGTTCGGGTTGCGACAGGATAGTCGCCCCGTCTCTGTGCCGATCTGGTTTAGACCGGGGTGCAGCAGCCCGTGACTGTCCCGCTTGTCCAAGAAGCCCTGGTACCATGTGGACACTGCCTTGGACGTAGTTCGGTAGTCCAAGATTTTTTCCACGAAGTCCTTGACTTCGGGAAACAGGTCGCTATACTTACGAAGAGCGGTAGAGTCAGTCGCTGGTGCTCCCTTACTGGTCCGGTACAGGACCGGCACGCCGAGCGTACTGTGCAGGTGGTCCACCACATGCCCTGTGCGCCCCGGAGACAGCCCCAGGACGCCCTCTAAGGCCTGTAGATGCCCTCTACCCTCCTCCTGTAGCCGGAGCGCCAGTGCCTCGTCTACAAGGAGGCCCCGGTCCACCACCTTACGGAGGACCTTAGTATAAAGTTGAGAGTCGCGATAAACCGAATCTAATTCCTGCCGTTGAAGTTCACCTCTACAACGCAGGTAGTGCTTGAAAGTCAATGCGACGTCGGTACAAGCATACTCACCCATGA
>SXGQ01189240.1_pt1 | contig 14649 bp, 17 predicted proteins | sample 3178371 | NCBI WGS metagenome assembly SXGQ01 (sample SAMN11356859, study PRJNA531348) | freshwater metagenome | isolation source: freshwater sample F1-20 | place: China: Fuxian Lake, Yuxi | collected 2017-12-25
GGTATGGATTGCGGTCTTCGGCCGAGTTCTTATCGGTGTGCTTTCGTGGCGCTACATAAGTTTCCAATCCGATAATTGGTCTAATGCCCTTAGCCTTACAGGCTTTATAAAACTCGATGCTTCCACTAAGTGTCCCGTGGTCGGTAATTGCAACCGAAGCTTGGCCAATCGATTCTACACGATCAACTAATTGAGGTATTTTTTGCAAACCATCGAGCAGGCTGTAATGAGTATGGTTGTGCAAATGTACGAAGTCAACAAACCCCTGCTCTTTTCGAGCTTGGGCTAAAACTTCGTTTTCACTATTAATAGCATCCCCTGCCATTCACACTCTCCTAACCATATTATAGCAATACTATTTGGCAGCCTTTACTGCGTCTCCAATTTGTTTTATAAATCCACCAACAAATGGAATACCCCCCAAATATGTAACCATTAGTCCTATTATTAAAATAGCTACAGCCGCTCCAAATACTCCAGCAAAGCCACGCACAAAACCAGATTTAAAATTGAGCCACATTAGCTTTTTTTTATTTTTTAAAATATCTAAAATACTATCCAAAGAAGCCAATTCTTGTTTTTCTGCATTCTCTTTTTTGCCATCTTTAGGCATTATTTTTTACCTTTTTTAGTATTTCCTTTTAGATCTTTACGAACTTCTTTGGCTGCTACATTTGCTACTTTTTTAGTAGACTTACCTGCTTTTGAAACAAATTTTTTAGTTTCTTTTAATGCTCCACTTTTTTGAGTATTTAATTCTTGCATCAAAACTTTTCCATCCTGAATCAGCTTATCAGCCTCCCTGGCAGCCACTTTGGTTACTTTTTTTCCTGATTTACTGAAATCATCGCCTTTTTCTGAAAGATCTTTTTTCAATTTTTCTGCCTTATCAATAAGCTCCATCTTTTTCTCTTTGGCTTCACCTGTTAGGTTGTCTGCTTCTTTGCGTGCCTTTTTTATCTTGTCATCCAGATCATTGCTAATCTCTTTTGCCTTTTTTGCAATATCCTCCCTTAGTTCTTTGCCAGCCTTTGGCGCAAAAAGTAAAGCAAATGTGCCTGCGATTGCAGCTCCAATTGCTGCCCCTTTAAAGAATCCTTTATTTTTCACTATTTCTTTTTCCTTTCTTTTCATAATGTTTTCTTAAATATTTTTCTATAAGCATCGCAATAACTCCCGGGTTTACAACCGCACTTCTTACTTCGTCAACCAGTTCTGTTGCTGTATCTGCACTCTCTTGAACCTTTTTAGATGCTATCATTACCTCATTTGAAGCCATTCGAACTTGCTTCATTGTCTTGATTAGTCCTATTAAAAATATGACTGTATAAATAATAAGTATCACCAAGGCAATCGATACCAAAGCAATAAGAACTACTAATAGATTATTCATTATTTACCCTCTTTCTTTATTTTAGATTTTGCTCTACTAATTATACCACTTGATTTACTAGGCATTTTGGAATGAACGTGTCGATCCAAAACAACCCATTCATTTTTTTCAATTAAGCTATTGGGTATAACGTGAAGCCTTCCGTTCTTGTCTTCTATTCTGGTCTTTTTAATATCCATTTCCCTAACCACACCCTCGGTCTTCTGGTCTCCTGCCTTAACTTCAAAGCCCACCTTAAAATCTTTGTCATTGGCCAACTGTAAACCAGCCAAAACATCGCTAACAGTAGAAGTAATCGCATTAGAAAATCCCAAGAGTACAATAGCAAATGATCCAGTAAGGGCTAGAGCCACATTTGTTAAGCCAAGCACCTGCAATAGTACTAAAAAGAAGATAACCCAAAGTACCACTTTAATCAGTGCGGCTGAAATTTCCTGAAGTCCAACCGGCCATTTAGTCCATTTAATCGATCTGTTAACAATCATGCTCAGTAGCTTTATTAAAATAATACCAACCACAATAACAACCAGAGCAAGTGGTAGTCGTGCAATCAGATCGTCAACCGATAAATTAACGTTGCCAAAACCTTTTAATATGTCGTTTTGTATATTTTGCATAAATTTATCCTTTCAATAATTTAACCACAAGCTCATTAACTTTTGAAGGATTAGCTTGTCCTTTAGTTTCTTTCATGACCTGCCCTACAAAAAATCCTAATACTTTTTCACTTCCCGACCTATAATCTTCAACTGGCTTAGGATTGTTTTTAATTATTTCAGTAATTATTTTTTCTAGTTCTGTATCATCAGAAACCTGAACCAGACCCTTATCATCGATAATCTTGCTGGGTGCTTCTCCTCCGCAAACTTCCGCAAAAATTTCCTTACCTATTTTAGAGCTAATCTCTTCATCATCAATCAGCTTAACCAGCTCTGCTAAGTTTTCTCCAGTAAGGTCTTTTCTGTCGTCCAGTCCAAGTGCTTGAAAATCTCCAACCAGCCAGTTAACTGCCTTTTTTATTAGTTTTTCTTTTTTTAATATTTCTCTGGCATCCTGAAAAATTTTTGCTGTTTTTGGCTGAGATATCAGCAGGTCTTGATTGTCTACACTCAAACCGATTTCATGCAATTCTTTTCTTATGGTACTGGGCAATACTTCTATTTCTTTTTGAATCTCAGAAATAAAATCGTTACTCAAATTTAATGGCGGGATATCTGGCTCAGGAAAATAACGATAATCATTTGCCTCTTCTTTACTCCTTTGAGAAAAAGTTTTTGATTTAGCATCATTCCAGCCGCGCGTTTCTTGTTTTACTTTTTCTCCAGATTCTAGTAAATCAATTTGTCTTTGTATTTCATATTTTAGCGCCCTCTCGGCATTTCTAAATGAATTAAGATTTTTCAATTCTGTTCTTGTTCCAAGTTCTTCGCTGTCACTAACCGAAACATTTAAATCAAATTTGAAATTACCATGCTCCATATCTCCATTGCAGGCACCAAGCGCAGTAACAATATTATATATTTCCTGTAGGTAGCGCTTGGCTTCTTCGGGACTATTTATATCAGGCTCGGAAACAATCTCAACCAACGGAGTTCCTGCTCGGTTATAATCAACTAGGCTGTAGTCGGCACCATCTGGATGTGTTAGCTTGCCTGCATCTTCTTCTAAGTGAGCATGGTGTATGCCAATTTTTTTGAATTCTTTATCTATTAAGATTTCCACGAAACCATCTTGAATAATAGGTTCATACATTTGAGTTATCTGATACCCCTTAGGGGAGTCTGGATAAAAGTAGTTCTTGCGATCAAAACTTGTGACATTTGCAACCTTAGCGTTAAAGCCTTTAGCCATTTTTATTGCCATTTCTACTGCACCTTTATTTACAACCGGTAGCGTTCCAGGTAAAGCCATGCATACCGGACATATATTGCTATTAGGCTTGGATCCACGACTATCATTGTTGCAACCACAAAACATTTTACTTTTTGTTGCAAGCTGGGTGTGAATTTCTATTCCAATTGTTGGCTTATATTTACTCATGATAGTTTTATTCCTAAATCTCTTATGGCAAGTCCTAGATCATTAATTGCTCTTTTGATCTGTTCCGGAACCAAATCATGCTCCACCTCATGAGCAATTTGATTGCGTAGTTTGTGAGCAGACCAAACTGCGTTTAAATTATTAAACCTACTTCCTTCGCTTTTTAATCTATCCCCCATTGTCTCACCAGCAAATCCCTTGCCAATCATGCAATAATCTAGCAATTTATCAGCATCAATTAAAGCAGCCTTAAGTCCTGAAGGACCAGAGTTTTGCATTGTTTTAATTTCTGCCCATTTTGCCTGAACTAAACCTTGATCTAAAACTTTAGAATTTTCTTGATTACTATTTTCTTCTGGTTTAAAACTTTTTCTTACTGGCTGAGCTCTTCCCTTTAAAAGAATAACAATCAAAGAACTAATGACTATTAAAGCCAAAAGAAACGAAATTAAGGACAAATTCATACCGTAATTCCCTCCACTCTTTCATGATATTTAGTTAAAGATTGGATTTTTTTAGCAATTTCTAAAATCTTTAGATCGTCCCCCTGTTTTCCAATTATTTGCAGTCCAAGTGGAAGGTTAGTGTCTTCATCTATTCCAAAGGGTATACTCACCGACGGAACTCCTGCCAAATTAACAAAAACCGTTAGTAGGTCTGTTTTGTACATTTCAATTGGATCAGACTTAGATCCAATCTTAAATGCTGGCTCCGTAGTGGTTGGAACAATTATTACATCGTACTTTTCTAGTACCTTGTCGACTTTTTCTTTAACAATCGTTCGAACCTGCATCGCTTTTTTATAATAAGCATCATAGTATCCTGCAGAAAGTGCATAAGACCCTATTAAATTTCGTCTTTTTACCTCGGTTCCAAAAAATTCACCTCTAGTTTTAAAATATGTTTCACTAAGATTCGATGCTTTCTGGGAACTTTCACCATAGCGTATTCCATCGTAGCGCTCCAAATTAGAGCTAATTTCTGAAGGTACCAATACATAATAGGCCGCCAACGCCTCATTTGTAATGCCAAGTTTTTCTACTGGCTCTTTTTGAGCTATATTAATTCCTTCAAATTTATGTTTCGATATTTCTTCGTCTAAAATATTACCAACCTGATAGTATATTGCATTTGTTTCATCGTTGGAATTCGAGAAGTCATAACCCACTGTTGTGGAATCTTTACTATCAAGACCTTTAATGGCATCAAAAACAATCTGTGCATCTTCGGCATTTCGAGCAATTGGACCTATACAGTCAAAGCTACTAGCCATCGATACAACTCCATATCTGCTTACGGCCCCGTAGCTTGGCTTAAAACCTGTAACTCCACAATATGCAGCAGGCTGACGGATAGACCCGCCAGTATCGGTACCTAGGCTAAATATTCCAAAGTCTGCCGCTACGGCTGCCGCCGAGCCACCCGAACTTCCGCCTGGAACCCTGTCTAAATCCCAGGGATTATGCGTAGGGTGATACCCACTATTTTCGGTGCTCCCACCATGGGCAAATTCATCTTGGTTTACTTTAGCGATCAATATGGCGCCGCGCTCTTCTAGTTTTTTTATTGACGTTGCCGAGTAGGGTGCTACGTAGTCATTTAATATTTTACTCGCTGCAGTTGTTTTTACACCCTTCGTCATAAACATTTCTTTTGCTGTATAAGGGATGCCCTCAAGAACTCCAATTTCTTTGCCTTCAGATATTTTGGAATCTATAAATTTGGCTTTTTTAAGAGCGTCTTTTTCGGTAATAGTTATGACTGCTTTAATTTTTGGATTATTTTTTTTAATTTTATCAATATAAAACTTAACTAAGTCCTGAGCAGTAATTTTTTTCATTTTTAATAAATCGTGGGCTCTGCTGATTGTTAGGTAATTCATGTCTTCCATCATAAAACCTTCTTAACTTTTACATAACCGTCCAAGGTTTCAGGGGCAGAGTCAATCAAAACTCTTGGCTCAACTTCTGATTTAACTACTTCATCTTCGCGCCAAACATCATTTAAGCCTGTCACCTGAGATGTAGGTACAACACCTTCGGTCTCGGCTTTCTGAATGATTTCAACAAAATTTAAAATAGAGCCAAAATCATCAGTAATAGAATCGATATTTTTACTGTCTAATTCTATTCTTGATAATTTTGCAGCAGCTTCTATTTCTGAGCGATTTATTTTATTCATATCTGTTATTTTACCAGATATAGCTAAGCCATGCGAACACTATTTTGTCTTAGATGATAGAGGCGCGATTCTAAAAGCCAAAATAATTGCGTATATTACTGCAAAGCCGCACATCACTGATGGTATTGCTGAACCTGCCGATGGTGCCATCAAATATATAATTCCGGTAGGCAAGGTAAAGGTTAGCACGCCAATAATAAGCCAATGTAATGCGCTTCTAAGTTTCTTCTTTTTTTGAACAGAGCTGAGATTGACCGAAATAACCAGTGTAGCCAGCAAAAGCCCGAAATAATAAGCACCATAGAGCAGATTGTATGGCTTTGAGAATCTAAAAATAACATAGTTTCCGGTGCATATTGAATCGTTTATTGAATTTGGTACTAACAGGAAGAATGCAGTAAATCCAATAGCGAAGACATAGGAGGCATAAATACTCCAGTGTTTTTTACGGCCCCCAATTTCGTTTGCCAGATGGATTCCTAAAGGAGGCAAGAATGTTATAGCAATATAACCCAATCTAGAAATTATATTTATTCCTTCGACGTTATAATTACTGCACACAAAAAACTCTGCCAGCTGAAAAGAGGCCAATAGAACCAAAGTAGCCACAATAATATTTTTTATTCTGCTCGGCTTTAATTTTAAAAAGGCGTATAAAGCCAACGCTATTTCGACCGCAAATGTCACGATCATTACCGGTGGACTAAAGCAGTACAGAGTATTTTTATTTTGTTTTTGTTTCATTTTGGTTGTGCTTATTGTATCACTATTTTATTTTGTTTTTGAAATCTAGCTCGGATATTATATTTACTCCTAAGCTTTTAGCTTTATCATATTTGCTTCCTGGCTCTTCCCCGGCCACAACGTAGCTGGTATTTTTACTTACAGAATTAGTCACCTCACCCCCTAAGGCTCTAACTTTAGCCCCAGCCTCCTCGCGACTAAATTCATTTAAGGTTCCAGTAAATACCCATGTTGTACCTGTAAACTTTCCATTGGCTTTGGGCTTCTCGTTCAATACCTCTACTCCAGCAGAAGTTAAATCCTTAACGAGTTTATGATTTGCACTTTCGCCCAGCCAACCAGCAAGAGATTCTGCAACCACTTCACCGATTCCTTCAATTTTATTTAAATCTTCAGATTTAGCATTCATGAAACTATCCAATCTGTGGTAATTCTGGGCAATATCATTGGCCGTCTTGGCACCAACATGCCGTATACCTAGCGCATAAATAAATCTGCCCAGAGTAACTTTAGAATGCTCTTTTATAGAATCGATAAGATTTTGGGCTGAAGTCTCTGCAAAGCGCTCAAGTCCAACTAAATCATCTTTTTGCAGTTTGAAAATATCGACGGCGCTTTCTATCAGACCTTCTTCCATAAGCTGAGCCAAAATCTTTTCCCCTAAACCATCAATATCGAAAGCAGACTTACTTACAAAGTGGATTAATTGTTGCCAACGTATTTCTCCGGTGGACAAATCGGCCAAGCGCGCCACGGCTTCGCCTTCTGCTCGAACGACTGCAACACCATTAATTTCTTTTGGCATTTTCCAAATCTTTTCTTTGCCACTTCTGAGCTTTTTTATAGGCTCAATAACTTCAGGAATAATATCGCCAGCTTTTTGAATAATTACAGTGTCTCCGATACGTAAATCTTTTCTCTTAATTTCATCTTCATTGTGCAGTGTCGCTCGGCGCACTGTGCTTCCAGCAACATTTACAGGCTTAAGAACGGCGTAAGGAGTGACAGCTCCAGTTCGACCAATACTTACACGAATATCCTCAAGTACCGTAGTTGCGGTTTCGGCCGGGTATTTATAAGCCACTGCTCCGCGTGGGGCTTTACCTGCAACACCAAGCGTTTCAAATTCGGCATTATTATTAATCGTAATAACCAAACCATCCGTTTGATAAGGCAATTTTTCGCGAGCCTCTGCCCAGTATTTTATGAATTCTTCAATTTCTTTTAGGCTTTTTTTAAGAGTGTCATTTGGTTCTACTTTAAACCCAAGCTCTCTGGCCAATTCATGCTCGTCTGAATGGTTGGTAAGGCCAGGTAAGTTCATTTCGATTGCATAACCGATAAATTGTAATTTGCGTTTTGCGGCGACGGAGGGTTCTAGCTGACGAATTGTACCAGCTCCGGCATTTCGTGGGTTGGCAAATAGAGGTAGTCCCTGCTTTTCACGATCTTTGTTTATTCTTTCAAATTCCTTTTTCGGAATTATCACCTCACCTCGAATTTCAAAAAAATTATATACTTCTTTGGGTGCTTTGCTACTTTTTTTAAGTCTCAATGGGACGGTTTGAATTGTTTTTACAGTATGAGTTACGTCTTCTCCTACTTTGCCATCGCCACGAGTTATTGCGCGTTTAAAAACTCCATCCTCGTATTGCAATGCCATAGCAAGACCGTCCATTTTAAGTTCAGCATAATACTCGAGCTCTTTTTTACCGGTAAGTTTGTGCATGCGCTTCTCCCAGGCTTCGAGTTCTTCAATGTCAAAAATATCATTCAAGCTCAACATTGGCTTTTGGTGCTCAATACTCTTAAATTTTGATAAAGCTTTTCCACCAACTCTTTGGGTAGGCGAATCGGCTGTAATTAAATCCGGATATTCTTCTTCAATTTTTCTAAGCTCTCTAGTTAAGCTATCATAAACTTCATCAGTAATTGTTGGATCGTCTAGAACATGGTAGCGGTAACGATAATCGGCTATTACTTCACGAAGCTCTTCGGCACGTTTTTTGGCTTTACTTTTTTCCATTTAGCTCCTTATACATTTCAGCCTGAAATATAAAAAATATTGGTGCCAAAAACGACGCTTCAATTATATATACTATCGAAGAAATGATTTGATTTTGCGCTATTTCCGACTTTAATCCTAATACAAATTGAATTCCAGTAAGCGCAATAAGAAATATCAAAATTAATAAAAAAGTTGCAAAAAATATGCGCCAACGATTCTTCCTAGTAAGTTCAGTGCTTTTTTTGAAAGACTCAATAACATTGTATTGGTCTGCAACCACAACAATCTGTGTCATACCAAACCTTGCTAACAAGTACGATGATAACAAAAATGAAAGTATTGAAAGTGGCAAAAACACAACAGGTGGCAAGTTAAATATTGGTAAAGACAAAAATAGACCAAATAGGCTCAGAAAGAATGGTAATGCAAAAATCGCCAAAATAAGATTTGTCCCTAGATACTGCAAAAATCTGGAGCTCGCAGATGTGTAAATGGTCGCTAATTTTGAGTCCTTCAAATTTTTACTATGAATTGCAAAATAGATAAGACTTACAAACGTAAATGTCCATGCTATTGCAGTAGTTAAGCCATAGTCGCCCAGATACCCATTAGTCTGAAAAGCATTTATTATTGCTACCGGCATTGCAACAACCAAAGCAATCTTGGTGTAATTATTAAAATTATCCTTCCATTCTAAAAAAGAATTTTTATAAAGGCCCAAAACTTTGAGCTTGGGAATTTTTCTTAGGTCATTAATCATATATATATTATAGCGCAAATAAAAAATCCTCATAATATGAGGCTCTATTAAGATACAGCTACATATGATCAAAAAGCTTAACTAGCTCATTATAGTCCATATTACCTCACTGCCAGAATTGACTAAACCAAATAATGAATAATTTAATTATTTTCTAGAGTTGAATGCCACCGCTTCTTTAACTAGATTTATGATGCTTTGTTCATTAAGTTTATAATCTTCATGAAACTCTATGGCACGATACGTTTTACTTTTCAGTCGAGCGTTAAATAACTGTTGGGGATCATCTAAATATGCTCCTTTAAAAAATACTAATTTGGTATCTTTTTTAAAAGTTTGAATTATACAGACAATGCCATTGTATGAGAAAACAGGCAACCCTTTTGGATTACTTGGCATTTTCCATTTAACTTCCTCGACTATTTCAGGACATGCAGTTTTAATTATTGTCCTCAAATGTTTGAGCAGCTTATGTTGCCATCCCACATACTGTTCAATTATTTCGTCGATTTGTTCGGATGTTGATTTTTCACTCATAATATTCACTATAACAAAAAATGCAATCAATAGCGCGTAATTACAAGTTCTCAATACGGTGCGGGCAGGGGGACTCAAGCCCCTGACCACAAATGCGGTCAAAACCGGCCAATAATAATTTTACGAGGCGGTGGCTTAGATCCTAAACAACAATGACCCACTAACCTTGCTAAAGTAAGATTCTCGGGTCATGGTGCGGGTAGGGGGACTCTAACCCCCGGCCTCATCCTTGGCAAGGATGCGCTCTAAACAACTGAGCTATACCCGCTTAACTAAAATGGTGGCGAGACTCGGAATCGAACCGAGGACACGAGGCTCTTCAGGCCACTGCTCTACCAACTGAGCTATCTCGCCGTGTCGTGCGAATCACAAATAAATATGTGAAGTAACGCGAATAATCATAGCAGATTTTAATACATTATTCTACCCTTTTACAGATTGAGAAGTAGAAGGTATAATATATCGATATATGGCGCGTTGGCCGAGGAGTTAGGCACGGGTCTGCAAAACCCGCTACACCGGTGCGACTCCGGTACGCGCCTCCACGGGAGAGTGGTGGAATTGGTATACACGACGGACTTAAAATCCGTTGCCGTAAGGCTTGAGGGTTCGAGTCCCTCCTCTCCCACCAGATATTATTAAAAAAGACCCTTTTGGGTCTTTTTTAGTTAAACCTTTTCAGATGTGTCAGAATTTTCTGCGTTTGCTTTATCACGAGCTTCAATTTCTGCCATTTTTGCCTGTATTGCTTGTTGACCGCCCTTGACGTATATATGTTCCTCTTCAAGCTCAGCAATAGCCCTTCTTCTTAACTCGCCTTTTCTTTGCTCTTCTTCATTGGTTGCATTAGCCCGGCCAGACCGTTCTCGTTCGGCGACTATACGTTGCTCTTCCGCTCTGTGCTCTTCGATAGAGCCTCTTACTCTGCCCGACTCATCTGTAAAACTAGAAATAGCTTCAGCCCTAGGGCTTTGATCTTTAATACCTTCTTCGCCAACTGTGGGCTTTTTATCTCTTGAAAAAGTCTTCTTTGTAAAATCGGATAGTTTGCTTAATATAGATTGCTTCTTTTGTTCTTTTTGTATATCCTGCAAATCCTGTTTAAGTTCTGTGTTATCAACATCTTTTTCTGATGATTCTAATTTAGGTTTAGTTGTTTCTGGCATAATTTTTCCTTTTTTAATTGTTAGAAATATTATAGCAAATTATATTTGCTTCTTTACGAATACAGGGTTTAATAGTATAATTATCAGGTTCGCGGGTGATTAGCTCAGTTGGCTAGAGCGTCTCGTTTACACCGAGGATGTCGGGGGTTCGAGTCCCTCATCACCCACCATAAAAAGTCCCACTTTGTGGGATTTTTTATTTTATAAAGTACAATATAGTTATGTCAGAATCATATCGCCCAAAACCAGAAGCAAGCTGGAATAGGACAATTAGCAGAACAGAGCTTGAGAAGCTTAAAAATAACCCTCTTTACGAGGAGCCTACCGGCGAGTTAAAGCTGGGTGATATATCACCATCTAACCCATCAAAATACGGAATCTACAAAGATCGCCATGTAATTGGCAGGGACGAAAAGATTAACGGTGGCGTTTATTTGGGCTCAGGTGAAAGAGAAGAAATCGTCGTAGATGATATCAACAGTCAAGCAAAAGAATCTTATGACAAAATATATAGTTCTCTTTGGCAAAAAATCCAAAATAGGCAAAAAGAGCAAGAAGAATTGGGGCTAAGCAGCAATGTAAAAAATGGAATATTATCTGATGTTTTTGAATTAGTAATGGATCAAATGAGATACGATGGAGATTTTGTAAGTGTTGCGAGTAAAGAATTTAAAAATCAAAAAATTAATTTAAGCTACTTTATAGACAACAAAAAAGGAGTATGCCGGCATCAGGCCTTAATGGCAGGCTATCTACTTGAAAGATTAAAAAACGAAGGGTACATAGATGGCGATGTCTCAATAGACAGAAATTCAGTGCCCGGCAGAGGGGCGCACGCATGGGTAAGATACAAAAGCGCTACTAGTGGAGTTACATACATTATTGACCCGGCACAAAATTGGGCAGGTAGGCTCGATGACGCGCCTGGGAATTGGCCATACCAAAGGCCAGAAGACCTATAAAAAACCGACCAAGAATAAACCTTGATCGGTAATGTGTTCAGATCCCCTTAATGGTAATCAGAGCGTTTTTGATGCTCTCGCCTAGCAAAACTGCTTTTTGGCCAATCTCTCCGACCACGTTTTGCTTTTGGAGTTTATCACAAAAGCTGAGCGCCTCTTTGACTTCATCGGCCTTCAAAAGCTTACGAAGACGAGCCAATGAATTGTGCAGAGTATTATTTTCTGAAGCCAGCGCAGAGGTTTTGCTTTTCAGCTCAGCAATCTCCTTATTCTGAGCCTCAATCACTTCGTCGAGAGCCTCAACCAGTGACTCTATCTCGGCAAAGTCTTCGCTAACAATCTCTCTCAGTCTCATTAGGGTATCGCGCATTGCGCTCAGGACTGGGCTTTTTTCCGATGTAACCAGGCTGTAGCTAATTTCGGCAGTCAGATACTCGATAAGATCGTGCAATTCTTTTGGCTCTAGCAGCCGAGCTACTTTTTGCTTAACTCTTTTTCCTGCTTCCTCATCGACACTCATTGTAAGATCGATGATTATTGCATTATCGGGTAGCTTAAGTTGGCTGGTACTGTCCATGTATCCCCCTTTTGTTTACATGGAAAAGTTTATAATTTATACCATAAAAAATTTTTAGAGTCAATCAGGCCAAAGTTTGCTAAACTTGTCTTATGCACAAAATAATCAACGGCAGAGAGATTGCCGAAAATATACTAAACTCAATAAAAAATAAAGCCTCAGCCGAGAACACCAAGCCCAAACTAGCAATCATAACCTACAATCCTGATGAGCGATCTGAATTGTATGTAGGTCTTAAGATTAAAAAAGCAAAAGAAGTTGGCATTGAATTTGACGTATTAGACTGGTCTGGAAAAGATATTGATGAATGCAAAGCTGAAATACAGAAACTGGCTAGAGACGAGTCAACTAATAGCATTATCGCCCAGCTACCCATGAATGGATTAGATAATTTTCAAGAGGTTCTTGATTTAATCCCAACTAAAAAAGATGTAGATGGTTTATCTGGCAAATCTTTAGAATTATTAAAGAATAATAAACTAATATTAATACCAGCAACCCCAAAGGCAATTCTAGAAATTATAGAGCAAGAAAATATTGAATTAAATGATAAAAGCATTTTAGTAATTGGCCAGGGAAAGCTTGTTGGCTTGCCACTTTCAATTATTCTTAAAAATAAAGGCTATGAAGTAATGACAGCCGACAATAATACTAAAAATCTTAATGAATTAACTTTGGGTGCCGATATTATTATTTCAGCAGCTGGTGTTCCTAAATTGCTTACAGGTGATATGATCAAACACGATGTAATAGTATTGGACGCAGGTGCCGCCGAAGCCAATGGCAAAATAGTCGGCGATGTTGATTATGAAAGCGTGGAGCCAAAAACTTTGATTATTTCTAAAGTGCCAGGGGGCATTGGGCCAGTTACCGTCGCCTGCTTGCTAGAAAATGTTATTTTATGCACTAACAAAAATGAAAACAACTAGTAAATTAAAATTAATAGAATTTTTAGATGGGTTATATTTTGCAACTATAATCACATCTCTGTTTGCAGTTTCAAAGGGAATAACGCTAAGCCAAATTGTTATTGCTCAGGGTCTTTACTCTTTGATAATTATTGTCATGGAAGTTCCCACCGGATTGATTGCGGACAAATTTGGCCGAAAATTTTCAATGGCACTTGGTTATATTTTGAATGCAGCTGGCATAATTTTATTCACCTTTCTGCCCTCAGTAATAAACCTATATATAATGAGATTTTTACAATCTACAGGTTCGGCCCTTGTGAGTGGAGCAAATGAAGCCCTGCTGTATGAAGCTTCAAAGGATGAAGGCCTTAGTTACAAAAAACAAATAAGCATACTAAACTCAAATTCAATAATAGGACTTTGTATCGCTGGTGGGATAGCCGGTGTGGCTTATCAGTTATTTGCGTCTCGGAGTTTCGTTCCAATATTACTGCTAACTGCCCTGATTCAAATAATTGCATTTGTAATATCACTAACTATTGAAGAAAAAAGCCTTAAGTCTCATATTTCTATAGTCAAAAAAGAGCTAAGGGTATTTCACCTTTTAACTTCGAGTATTAGTTTAATAAGAAAAAATAAAACAATTTTTGCACTTACAATGTTCGGTATGCTTGCAGCCTGTAATGAATATTTCGTTTACCAAACATATGCACCATATTTCAAAGATTTAGGCATAGCTAATTTATGGGTAGCTTCAGCATTCAGCTTGGGCCTATTGCTAAACTTCTTAATTACAAGAAATATATGGAAGTTAGAAAAGTATATGACTTTAGAAAAAGCTTTAGCATTAATTAAAATTTTAGCCATAATAGGATATTTAGGCCTTGCTTTAGTAACACAAAGTACATTTTTAGTAATTATTTTGATCTCAACAATCGGAATATTCAATATTGAAAAGCCAATTATATCCGACTTCGCAAATCAAGAAATTGACAGTCACAACCGTTCAACAGTTCTTTCTGGGATGTCCCTAGTTAGCAGAATAACTAAAGCAATTCTTACCTTCATTGTCGCTGCAATAATTGCAAGAGGATCGGTCACGTCGGGCTACTTAATATCGGCAATGTATTTAATATTTGGCACAGCAATAGCATACTGGTTGCTTGTGAGGTGCGGGTGCGTGCGCAGGGTGAGCCATACAACAAATTAAATTATTAATTTGCTATAAAAAAAGCTCACAATAATTTGTGAGTTTTTTTGGTGCCGTGGAGAAGACTCGAACTTCCACGCCCGATATATTGGGCACTAGCCCCTCAAGCTAGCGTGTCTACCAATTACACCACCACGGCTCGGTTTATTAAGATATTTCA